>ERZ773022.129-NODE-129-length-76808-cov-6.364442_pt1 | contig 76808 bp, 65 predicted proteins | sample MGYA00580839_ERZ773022 | MGnify/ENA primary metagenome ERZ773022 (study PRJEB29015, sample SAMEA2738020) | human oral metagenome | biome: human oral; feature: human-associated habitat; material: dental | place: China | collected 2044 ...
TTTCGGGGAGTACGAGCTATCTCCAAGTTTGATTAGCCTTTCACCCCTACCCTCAAGTCATCCAAAGACTTTTCAACGTCAACTGGTTCGGTCCTCCATTACCTGTTACGGCAACTTCAACCTGCTCAAGGGTAGATCACTTGGTTTCGCGTCTACTACCACCAACTATGCGCCCTGTTAAGACTCGGTTTCCCTTCGACTGCGTGCCTAAAACACTTAATCTCGCTGGTGACAGTAACTCGTAGGTTCATTATGCAAAAGGCACGCCGTCACACCTAAAAAGATGCTCCGACCGCTTGTAAGCAAACGGTTTCAGGTTCTATTTCACTCCTCTGTTCGAGGTTCTTTTCACCTTTCCCTCACGGTACTTGTCCACTATCGGTCTCTCGGGAGTATTTAGCCTTACGGGATGGTCCCCGCTGATTCACACAGGATTTCTCGTGTCCCGCGCTACTCAGGATACCGCTAAAAATGATGAATCTTACTCATACAGGGCTTTCACCTTGTCTCGCTCAATTTTCCATTACGATTCTGATTCAATTCATCATCTTATATCGCAGTCCTACAACCCCTATATCGCCTAAACAACATAGGTTTGGGCTCTTTCGCGTTCGCTCGCCACTACTTGCGAAATCATTGTTATTTTCTCCTCCTATGGGTAATGAGATGTTTCAGTTCCCCACGTTCGCCTTCTTAATAAAAGAATGTTGAGTCTTCAACTCAACGGGTTGCCCCATTCGGATATCCACGGATCAAGGGTTATTTGCACCTCCCCGCAGCTTTTCGCAGCTTATCACGTCCTTCGTCGCCTCCGAGAGCCAAGGCATCCTCCGTTTGCCCTTGCTTACTTCTTTTTTCTCGATATAATTAACATTCTCGCAGAAAATGTTCTTATTAATTTTTCTAGCTCTTTGTTACTCTTGTACAACTTTTTTCTAATTCGACATATATAATAAATTATACACGCCGAAACGAAAAGACTCTTATCTTGTGATCGAAAATTGTTTTTTACTTTATGTCGTAAATTCTCGTCTGAAAAAGTTTTTCTGTTGTTTACTACAAGGTATTATTTTATCTTCTCAGATAACTAATATATACCTCACATTGTACTTTTCTCTTGTTGCAATATGTCAATGACCTTTGTCGTCGCTCCGAATACCTCCGGATCCGACTCCTTTGTATCCCTACGAGAGCTCCCTCTCGCAAAAATTATATCCCAAATCTCTCAAGAATCAAACGCCTCAGAAGCGGCTCTCTCGAAATCGGACTGCAAAAGTAATACCTTTTTACTACACCACCAAACTTTTTGCAAACTTTTTTGGGGAAAAAAGAAAAGTTTATCGCTAATAGACTGAATAAGAGATTATTTAAAAAGCAAATAATTTTCGAGTTTTTTCAAATCCTCATCGGAGAAGTCGCTAATTTGGCGAAAATCGTCTATACTTTGTAGTTTTTGCTTCTTTCGAAGTTCGAAAATCGCCTTAGACTGATAGAAATTGAGGTATGGGTGGCGATTGAGTTTCTCGACGGTAGCCCAATTCACATTGATTTTCTTGATAAGAGCGGGGTCGACCGTCAGATTGTTTTTTATTCTTTCGAACGTCTGCACAGGGAAATTTTTAATCTCCAGCAGTTGGTCGACAGAGTAATACCCACCGAGTTTATCGCGATAATAGACTATCTGCCGAGCATAATAACTTCCAATACCGTACAGCTGTCTGAGAGCCGCAGTATCGGCTGCGTTGAGTTCTACGACGATATCTTTTTCTGCCCTTTTGGAGGCGTTTTCTATCTGTTTATCAATATATTGTGTCGTATATAAATCAGACTTATTCTCTTTGACGTCGGCAATGTGTATGTATGGTTTCAATCGTGCGAAGTCTGCGGGCAACAAACCGTAAACACGGGCGAAATCGTCAGCACGACGAAACCGACCGCCCTTATTACGATAGTTTACTATATTCTTGGCTACGAAAGGCTTAAGCCCCAAAGCCACAAAACCTCCCGAATCGAGCGTATTGGGGTCGAAGTCGAACAGACGAACTGCACTGCTTGCCATATCGTATCGTGCATCTGCGAAATCGGCAGGCGAATAAGTATTGCCATATTTATACTCTTTGTCGGACAAGCTGTTTTTGAAACTATCTACCTGCGACAGAAATACGGAATCGTCTGAATATAGTGGCTTTGTTTTTCGCAAATATTTAGGAATAAACTCATTAGCCGCAACAACTAAAATCAGAAGTACTATTAGTACGATAAGCCCTCGTTTTTGGCTTTTGGTAAAAAAGAAGATATGACGAAAAAATGAGTTCATACGACAAAACATTTAATTATCAATCAAGTAACTTATACCGCCGAACTGCATAACGACAATATATTAATTCGATAACGTGAGACAATACAAACATCAACATCAATATTATAAGGCTTTTATGTAAAATAAGAGAAATACTCGACAGTAATAAAAAACAAGTCATCGATATTAGTTGGTTATTAGCTATCAAATTATATCTATTTTTAGGAATAAACACAAAATAGATATAGCAATCTACTATCAACCAAGTATATATAGTAATACTCCGAATTATAGCCAAAGGATAGGCTTCCACCATATTTTTCCCGCCCAATATGAGAACTGCCCAATATCCAAATGCAGCTATCAAAGTAATTATTATCAACGCGATATAAGTTTCGTATCGCATTATACGACGAACTCTATCGGTACTACTATTGGTCATAATATCAGGGAATAGCGCACCATTGATACTTGTAGCAATAATACGTGGAATAAGGACAAGTTTATTTGCCAAATCGAGGATAGCCATACTCTGCATACCCAAAAATGTACCGACAATAAATGGCAACGACTCTCTTTTGACTGTAGTAAAAGCAGTTGTCCAGAAAAATGGTAAGGCGTTACGGCAAGTTGCTTTCAATCTACGAAACGATATGATTTGCAGCCTAATTTTTTCCTTTACAAACATATATATAAAAACAAACAGACTGCCTCCAAACGGTAATAACGCCATTATGGCTGTATACAAAAATATATCAGAAGGCGAGTGTACTAATATAAAAACCAATGGAATAGACAACAATCTAACTATCAGATTAATATAAGTAACAAATTTCATTCTCTGCAACCCCTGAAAATACCACGTAGGAAAAAGTATTTCGACCAATTGTAGTAAAAACAACATGTAATACAATAGTATATGTGTCTTTACAAACGGGACAAACAAACTGATAGCAGTGAGCATACCAAGGCTGACACAAAAAAATAACGACTTGGAAATAAGTACCTCAGATACTACTCTATTCTTTACCTCTTGGTTATGAGGGAAAAGAGAGATTTTTTTTAATGCGGGATTGTCGAAGCCAAAAGTGGTAATCAGCTGAAACAGTTGTACATTGGAGAAGATAAAGACATAGATACCATAAGCCTCTTTACCCAAAACTCTTATGGCATAAGGATATATAATGAGACCTATGATAAGCGACGAGGAAGCTAAGAAAGTCATAAAGAAATAATTCTCAGCCACTTTCTTATTATTTTCAAATTTACTTCTCAGTATATATATCAATTCTTTCATTTATCAAAAAAGACACAATTATCAATCTTTTCACATATCATTGTATGTCAATATCACTCAATCCCTTCCAAGAGCCTTATCGTATTCATTTATAAACTGTTGCCCGACATACCGACTACGGAAAACCTCTGCTACGGCTCTGATAGAAGAGCTGTCGTAACGGTCTAAATGGTCGAGCATCATATTCATTTTTTCGGCTAAGGCATCAACATCGTCGAAATCAACTATTTGTCCATTGTTATCATTGATAAAATCGGGAACAATACCTGTCGGAGTCGCTACCACCGGCACTCCTGCGGCAAGGCTTTCCATAACTACTACGCAGGCTGTTTCGTAGTTGGAAAACATCACAAACAAATCGCTCCTCGACAACCAGTCGGCGACCTCGTTCGGGGTTTGTTCGCCTGTAAAAACGAGTGTACCTTGCGGAATATCAAGCGTTTGAGCAAAGTCTTTTATCGAAGCAAAGTCTACTCCCGTACCGACTACAATAAGCTCAAAATCGCGACGAGTGCGGCAAAGCAACTCTACCGCCCGCAAAATCCCCGAGATATTTTTCTGCCTATCTAAAAAGCAGGAAACGTGCAGGATACGTTTTTTATCATTATCACGTTCGGTTCGGGGTGTGGTGTAGAAAAAATCGTCTACTATATTGCTAATCACCCTATAACGTCCCTTGATACCCTGCTTTAGCATAGCCTGCTGCAACATACTCGAGACAGGCATTATCACTGAGGCATTACGTGCAACGAGTTCGGTGGCACGTCGGCGTAAAAAGCCGGTGTACAGAAAGTTATCGGGCAGATAACGCGTCCAATGCTCCACCACGACGTAAGGTATTCGATGCAGCACCTTCAAAATCAGGGCAAGTACCCCATTGCGTGTCAGGGTATTGACCTGACATATATCGGGCTGCCCAAAGTGTGCCCGAACGCGACGATACCCGAGTCGGAAGCCTTTGAGGAAATTGAACGCCAGAGACAACCGACTATTTTTCATAGGGATATAAACGACAATCTCCCGAACGTCGTTATAACTCTGCTCCACAATCTGAAAGTTGTCTATTTTATCGTCCAAATGCAGATATAGCACACACACATCGGCATATTGGCCTACGGCTTCGGCGTGTTTGCGAACGAACAAACCTGCCATAGTATCATAACGATTAGGATACCAAGCAGATAGAAATAAAACTTTGGTTTTGAACGACATTGTTTTTTGCGTTTTTTTAAAATATCAAAGCTAATAAAATTTTTTCAATAGGAATCGTACAAAAAATCGAGGCACAAAGCAAAAACATTGTATATAATTTACTAACTTTGCGAAACAATCAAAAACAGATTAACACTAGTAAGCAATGAAAATCAAAGTATTATGCGTATCGGTGCTATTAGCTTTTTCGTCGATAATAGTAGCACAACAAGACGGCGACACAATAGCACTCAAAACCGACGAATCGATATCGTCGCCACAACAACAACAATCTTGGTGGAACAAAAAACTCTTACACAAAGGTTATAAAGGACACTTAGAGTTTTTTACCGAGCCCATAGACGATAATATGTACCTATTGGGTGTGTCTACATCACATGGTCGTCAGTTTTCACCTCAATTCTTCTTGGGAGGAGGTATGAGTTTTATTTTTTTGGAATACTATTATGATAAAAGCAGTTCGAAAGCAGAATTACATGGCACAATTCCACTCATAGTCTCTTTCGCCGACTTCCGATTTACTCCGATTACAAAGCGAATAACGCCTGTAGTAGGACTGAAGATGGGATATCTTTTTTTCTTCCACTTTTTGAGAGCAACACCATATATAGGCGTCCGTTGGGGACTATGTAAAGGGTTTGGTGCAAATCTTGGAGTAGGATTCCCCGTTTTTTTCGTGCCATTCGGTGAAGGGACTATGGAGGCTGTACGATTGAACGTAGGCATAGACTTCTGAGTATCAGCCATATTTACAACACAACAAAAACAATTAGAATAAAAAAACGATACATATTTGTGTATATCGACGAAAAGTATTAATTTTGCACCCTATTTCGTGTAACCGCTGATAGAACTGAGAGTTGTCTATGAATGTTGCACTAACAATAAATATAAAATATTGAATACAATGAAAGTAGATTTAGTAAAGATTGCAGAACAGGCTTTTGCAACAGGCAAAGAACATCCTAAATTTAAGAGCGGCGATACTGTTACCGTTGCTTACCGTATCAAAGAAGGTAACAAAGAACGTGAGCAGCTATACCGCGGAGTAGTAATAAAAATATGCGGACACGGCGATAAAAAACGCTTTACCGTACGTAAAATGTCGGACAATATCGGTGTTGAAAGAATTTTCCCGATGGATTCGCCTTTTATAAGCAGTATCGCAGTAAACAAAGTGGGTAAAGTAAGACGAGCAAAACTCTACTACTTGCGTGAAAGAACAGGTAAGAGCGCTCGTATCAAAGAGAAAAGGGTATAAAAAAAATAATGGTTTAGTAAGGAAATCACCTCTGTCGCTGACGGGAGGTGATTTTTTTATATTTCACGCCACTCCTCGTACTCCTTTCGGCGTTCTTTCATATATGTATCTACCTCTTCGGCAGATATCATACGCAGCTGACTGCTGTGACAGCCCTTGTATCGGACAGTCTCGAAGAGAGGTCGCCGTGTAGTACACGTTTTGTCTCTGTTTTTCTTCAGATAACTGTCCAATTCGTCGACGGAGGAGAATATTTTATACAGTTTCCTGCCGTTTTTACTCTCTATCTCGTATATTCCACAAGGTCGCTGAAAGATAACCTCAGCCGACCGCAGATATAGCTTCGCTACCGCAAGCGACCTCATAGGGAAGAGAGCTCTAAACCTCCCGCTTTCATCAACGGCGGCACATATATGCCTGCCACACGTAGAACAAATATACTGCCGATGGTTTCGCAGGCAATCCTCAGGGTTCAGCAACGGGGTAATCCTTCCATACACAGAATAACATTCGGGACATACTTTCATAACATTCTCATTTTTACAGTGTTTATACTCATTATCCGAAAACGCGTATTACGAATACGGTTTTATCTTGTGCAAAGGTAAGTGTTTTTTCTACGAACGACAAAAACTGCTCATTATTAACCACATACATCTCACCAACAACCCTACTTTTGGGGTAAAACAAAAGCGTAGCACTACTCAAAGTACTACGCTTTCATATTTTCATTATACGATAATACACCGCAAGGGGATTATCTGCCGTAGGGTCAATATCCGAAAAGTTCTTCTAACGAGAGTTTTCGGAACTCTCCTATTTTCTGCAACTCCTCTTTCGAGAGCTTTTCTTCGGAAGCCAGAACCACGTAAGTATAAGGTTTCTTCGACAGATAAGTATCGTGGAACGTACGAATATCTTTCATAGAGATGTTATCCAAATTCTGATAAATGGTCTTACGGATATCCTCGTTCAGCCCGAGGTCTTTTGCTTTGATATAATCGTAAATAATATCGTCTTGGGTGATACGTTCGGTCTGTATCTCTTTTTTGAGCTGTATCTTAGCCAAGTCGAGATTGGCAGGCAGTTCGGGCATAGTGGTCAGGAGTTCGTTCATAGCGGCAACCGCTTCTACGAATTTATCAGCCTGAGCACCGACGTATGCCATCATATAGTATTTATCGGCTTTTTTTCTCGGGAAGACATAAAAACCATAAGTACTGTAAGCCAAGGCTTTACTTTCGCGAATGGTCTGGAACACAAGCGAGCCCATTCCTCCGCCGAAATAGTTGTTGAATACACTTATAACAGTGTTTTCGGCAGGGTTGTATGTATTCGTGTTGCGTATCCAGCGGGTTTCGGCTTGTACCATTTCGTAATCGGTAAAGAGTACCTGATTTTTGGTCTGCTCTACCTGCTTGAACTCTTTTTTAGGAGCTACTTTCGCAAACGTTGCAGGCACTTTATGCAGAGGTTTCAGCTTAGTCGTGAGCTCTGCAAGTGTAGAGGGGCCGTAGTAGATGACGGTTTGTTCTACGTTGTTCAGGTTTTTGACTCTATCTACCAACTCTTTGGCAGTAACAGATTCTATTTCGGCATCAGAGAGTCGGTTGTTGAATTTATTCTTTGCGCCATACAGAGCATAGGAAGTGAGTGCTTGCATAATGGTAGCACGGTTGGCTTTGGCGTCGGTACGCGATTTGGTGAGACGGGCTTTGAGAGCTGCCAGAGCCTCGTTGTCGGCTTTGACGTTGAGTACCAAGTCTTCGTAGAGTTTTACGGCTGCCTCGAAGTTTTCTTGCAGTCCTTCGATGGTAACGGTGGTATACTCTTCTCCGACAGAGATACGGAAACTTGAGGCTATCTTATAGAACTCTTTGGAAATCTGCTCGGCAGACTTCTTATCGGTACCCAAGAACTCGATATAATCGGCTGCCAAAGGCATCTTGAGGTCGTTGAGAGAACCTATTTTGTAACGGAATCTCAGACGATAGAGGTCGTTGTCTTTGTTCTGCACGTATAGCACTTCGGCTTTGCCAAGTTTGGATTTCTGCAAGTCTTTGTTGTAATCCAAGAAAACGGGCGAAACGGGAGTGCTCGGCATATCGTTGACCATCTTTACGAAGGCAGACTGCTTGTCGGCATTGGTTTCGACGGGGGTAATGGCGGGCTTCTCTATCTTCTCGACATTAGTACGTTGTCCCTGCTTTTTGTAGACCACCACATAGTTGTTGCCGAGGTACTTATTGGCAAAAGCAACGACATCTTGCTTCTTTATCTTCGAAAGATCGTTGACGTAGGCTACCTGGTCTCTCCAATCGAGATTGTCGGTAAAGGCATTCATCAGCATATAGGCTCTACCACTGTAACTTTCAGTGCTTTGGATAATTCTTTTCTTAATATTATTTACGATAGAAGGTATCAGGTCGTCGTCGAAATTGCCTTTTTTCAGATTCTCTATTTCGTTTAACATAAGGTCTTTGACCTGCTCCAACGACTGTCCTTGCGACGGTCGTCCCGAGAGCCACAGCACACCGTAGTCTATCAAAGCCCAATTGAACGCACTTGCTCCCAGCAGTCTCTGTTTTTTTACCAGATTGAGGTCTATCAGACCTGCTTCTCCGTTGGTGAGTATCTCACCTACCAAATCCGCTAAGAGGGCATCTTTTTCCTGATTACCCGGCAGACGGTAAGCAATAGATACGCTCTCGGCATCGGGTCCTACGACCTCTCTAACGATAGGAGCAGTGATAGGGTCTTCTTTTTCGAAGGTATATTTCGGCACATCTTTGTATTCCATATACGAGAATACCTTATCTACTTTGGCGATAACCTCGTCGGGATTGAAATCGCCTGAAAGAACGATAGCCATATTGTTTGGCACATAGTAAGTTTTGAAGTACTTGCGTATCTCGCGCAAAGAAGGGTTCTTCAGGTGTTCGACAGTACCGATTGTAGTCTGCAGACCGTAATTATGCTTCTTGAACAGATTGGCAAAAAGGGTCTCGAATACCTGTCTGCCGTCGTTGTCGAGGGTACGGTTTTTCTCTTCGTAAACGGCTTCTAGTTCGGTATGGAAGATACGCAGCACGGGGTTACGAAAACGCTCCGCCTGCACGGTAATATATTTATCCAAAGCATTGGCAGGCACGTCGTCGGTATAGACGGTCTTCTCGAAAGAGGTGAAAGCGTTTGTACCTTGTGCGCCCATAGAGGTCATCATTTTGTCGTACTCGTTGGCGATGGCGTACTTGCTGGCAACACCCGATACGGAGTCGATTTTTTTATAGATAGCCTTACGCTGGTCGGCATCTTTGGTTTTGTTGTATTGCTCGTAAAGGTCGTCGATTTTGTCGAGCTCTTTACGCTCTTTTTCCCAGTCGAGCGAACCGTATTTGTCGGTACCTTTAAACAAAAGATGCTCGAGGTAATGAGCCAGACCGGTATTGGTGGCAGGGTCGGTCTTGCTACCTGCCTTCACAGCCATATAGCACTGTATACGTGGCTCTTTGTTGGTAGGACTGAGGATAACGGTAAGACCGTTACGAAGGGTATAAAACCTTGCATTCGTGGGGTCGTGGGTTACATATTTGTAGGTGTAACCGCCACTTCGGGCTTCTTTCCATTGATATGTTTGCCCGTAAACACTAAGCGATAAAGCTATCGCAAAGAGAGATAAAAATAGATTTCTTTTTAACATAATTCGGTAAATTATTTTTTTAGCGACTGCAAAGTTAGTAATAAATCCCGACACGGGCGATGTATTATACCGTTGCCGTAATATCGCAAGGCAAAAAATCGTGAGTGTTTTTTAGAGAAAAGTACTTACGTCTTTTCGGGCATATAAATACTTTATTTTTAACACTATATACATACAATAAAAACGGCTAACCATTTATACGAAAATGATCAACCGTCTTTGTAATATCAAAATACCTCAGTTAAAACTTCGCATTACGCATATCGCCCGTTTCCATAAATGCTTTGTGCATATCGAAACAACGATAGAGGTCGATAGGTGTCTGTCCTGCGGGAGTTTTTGCCAGATATTCTCTGAGAGAGTCTTTGTAGTCGGGGTGCACGCAATTGTCGATGATGGCTTTGGCACGCTCACGAGGCGACTTTCCGCGAAGGTCGGCTATACCTTGCTCAGTGATAAGCACCTTCACAGAGTGTTCGCTGTGGTCGACGTGCGATACCATCGGCACGATAGCACTGATTTTGCCTCCTTTCGCCACAGAGGGACAGGTATATATCGATATGTATGCATTCCTTGTGAAATCGCCCGAACCGCCAAGCCCGTTCATCATCTTGGTGCCCAAGACGTGAGTGGAATTGATGTTGCCGAGTATATCGGCTTCCAGAGCTGTGTTTATCGTAATCAGTCCGAGACGGCGAACTATCTCGGGATTGTTCGAAATCTCCTGCGGACGGAGTACGATGTGGCGTTTGAACATATCTATCTCGTCGGTTATCTGCTTCATTACGTCGGCAGAGACGGTAAGCGAGCAGCCGCTGACGAACTTCACTTTACCTTTCTTGATAAGCCCTATAACGGCGTCTTGTATCACCTCGGTATACATATCGAACGGCGGAATGTGGTCGTTCGAGCCGAGCGAACCGAGCACCGCATTGGCGATATTGCCCACGCCCGACTGTATGGGCAGGAACGTCTTCGGAATGCGACCCGCTTTCAGCTCGTGTTCTAGGAAAAGCGCCACGTTGCTGCCGATAGTCGAGGTTACTTCGTCGACGTCGGCAAAGGGTTTTATTGTGTTGGGTACGTTTGTTTTAATCACACCTATGATTTTCGTCGGGTCGACCTTAATCACCGTATCGCCTGCTCTGTCGCTCACGTGGCAGATAGGGATAGGTTCTCTCGACGGCGGGTCGAGCGGTTGATATATGTCGTGAATACCTTCGAGCGAGGCGGGCATTGCCTCGTTGAACTCCACAATGATGTGTTCTGCCATCTGGCAGATAGTGGGAGTAATACCGACTCCTGCGGTAAGCACCATGCTGCCGTCGTCAGAGAGGCGACAGACTTCCACAATGGCGTATTTCGGTCGTGGGAGAAAACCGTAACGAATCTCTTGAGCCAGATGCGACAGGTGCATATCGAAATACGATACCTCACCCTTGTTGATAGCCTCACGCATATCGCTATTCGACTGATAAGGCGTGCGGAATATCACCGCTTTACTCTTCGCCAACGACCCGTCCAACATAGCTCCTGTAGAAGCACCTGTATAGACACCAATCTTAAACTCTTCGCCCTTAGCGTGTAGCTCTTCGGCTCGCCGTGCAATAGCATCGGGTACCACGCTGGGTGCCCCCGCAGGCGTAAATCCGCTGAAACCTACAATATCTCCATTGTGAATTAATGCAGCCGCTTGATCTGCCGTAATAACTTTGTACCTCATTACCTGTAAACTATTTTTTTAAAATAACGGATGCAAAGTTAGTAAAAATAATTCTATCGCTGTATGCAGGCAGTACGTTTTTTATCCTAAAAAGTCGGCGATACATCTCTGGTAGGCTACGACAGGGTCTTCGGCTTTGGTAATGGGGCGTCCCACTACGATAAAGTCTGCTCCGCGTCGGCGAGCATCGGCGGGTGTGGTGATACGTACTTGGTCGTTGCTGTCGCCGTCGGCAAACCGTATACCGGGCGTAACGGCGATGAAATCGCTTCCACACGCCTCTTTGACGATAGCGGCTTCGAGCGGCGAGCAGACTACGCCACTCAGCCCGGCGGCTTTCGCATTACGGGCATAGTGAGCGATGACCTCTTCGATGGGCTTCGATATAAGAAGTTCGTTCTCGAGCATCTCCTGCGAGGTCGATGTAAGCTGAGTAACGGCTATCAATATTGTTTTATGTCCGCTCAGAGCCAAACCTTCGGCAGCGGCTTTCATCATAGCCCTTCCTCCTGCGGCGTGGACATTGACCATATCCACACCGAGCACCCCGATAACCTTCATAGCACTACCGACGGTATTGGGTATATCGTGCAGCTTGAGGTCGAGAAAAATGTTGTGTCCACGCCTCTTTATCTCCTCTACGAGGATGTGTCCTTCGGCATAGAAAAGCTCCATACCGACCTTTACGAAGGGTTTGCGGTCGGTGAAACGGTCTAAAAATCCGAGTGTCTTCGCCCTATCGGGGAAGTCGAGGGCTATTATTACGTCTTTCATATTGTTGTGGTGTATTTGATTAATATTTCGTTTATTGCGGGTTTGTTTTGTATCCGGTAAAATCCTGTATCGACGTATTGAATACTTTAATCGCATCTCTGAACTTCGAGGCACAGACATTTTCGCGAGCTTCGTCTGCCGCCTCGGGGTCAATTTCAACAGCATCGACAGTAACATCGGGGTTGCGCTGTGATACCATAAGCGACAGAAGACCGGTGCCCGTACCTATGTCGAGCACACGGCGGGCATCGTCGACATTGCACCACGCTCCGAGCAAAACTCCGTCGGTGCCGACCTTCATAGCCGACCGCTCTTGCTTTATACTAAACTGCTTGAACCTAAAAGTCATTGCCTACCTCAGTGCTACGCCGATTATATCCTTAAGTTTCTCTATACCAAGACGCTCCATTTCATGCGGAAGACTCTCGATTATATCGCGGCAGGCAGTAGGGTTGATAAGGTTGGCAGTACCCACCTCTACAGCCACAGCCCCAGCCATCATCATCTCTATCACGTCGCGAGCAGTGCTTACTCCACCGCAGCCAACGATGGGTATGGTACACGCTTTGGCGGTCTCGTATATCATTCTCAGAGCAATGGGGAAAACTCCGTCGCCCGACAGCCCGCCGGTAATATTTGCCAGTACCGGACGCCTCGTCTTCAGGTCGAGCCTCATACCGAGAAGCGTATTGATGAGGCAAAGTCCGTCGGCACCAGCCTCTTGGCAAGCTACAGCGATAGCCACAATATCGGTAACGTTAGGCGATAGCTTTACAATGACAGGTTTTTGGGCGACACTCTTTACAGCTGCCGTGACTTCGGCTGCACACGCAGCGTCGGTACCGAACGACATACCGCCGTGTTTCACGTTTGGGCAGCTGATATTGAGCTCTATAAGCCCCACGTTTGTGGCTTGGCTCATTATTCGAGCTACTTCGACATATTCGTCGACCGCGAAGCCGCAGACATTGGCAACGACAGGTTTGCGGTATATCTTAGCCAGTTCGGGCAGTTCGTGCCCTACGACAGCCTCTACTCCCGGGTTTTGTAGCCCTACTGCATTGAGCATACCTGCCTTGCACTCGGCAATACGAGGCGTGGCATTACCGAAACGTGGCTCGAGGGTAGTACCTTTTATCGAAATCGAACCAAGGATATTGATGTCGTAAAAATCTTTGTATTCCTGCCCGAAACCGAACGTACCGCTTGCGGCGATTATCGGGTTGTCGAGCACAAGACCGCATATCTCTGTCTGTAACATATAGTTATTTTCTATTAATCGAATAAAATGTCTCTTGCACTCACTACGGTATCGGTGCAGACACGTCTATAACCGTCGCGAGTCTTGTACGAACAGCCCATACACCCGCCGAAACCGCAGCCCATACGCTCCTCGAGACTGATCTGCCCATCTACTTCGAGCGCGCGATGAATGTTTCGGAGCATTGCCAAAGGTCCGCAGGTGTAATAATAGTCGTATTCGATATCGCAATCATCGATAGCATCGGAGTAGTAACCTTTCACTCCGTAGCTACCATCGACAGTAGCTACCGCTACTTCGACACCGAGTTTTCTGAAATCGTCGAGTAAAAAGAGCTCTTTTTTTGTATTGAAACACATCACCACCGACGGCTTTTTGCCCACCTCTAAGAGCTTTTTGGTAAGTCCGTACAGAGGAGGTACTCCTACCCCACCCCCAATCACTATCGGTTTAGAGCAATCGGCTGCGGTGTCGAAGCCGTTGCCAAGCCCCACAAGTATGTCGAGCTTATCGCCTTTGTCATAACGAGACAGCGCCTCGGTGCCCTCGCCTACCACCTTGTAGACAAGAGTAATAGTGCTGCCGTCGTAGTCGCACACCGATATGGGACGCCTCAGATAGAACCCCTGCACAGCGATGTTTACAAACTGTCCGGGACGCTTTATAGCACTCGTATCGCCCTCCACTACAAGCCGAACGACACTTTCGGTGAGCCACTCGTTCGATAGTACATTGTATATATCTTTGTTCATAAGCGTTTTATGCGATAAAAAGATTACCGTTTTGCAAAGTGTAAAGGTAGTGTTTTTTCCTCTATTGGCTGCTAATACCCTATTTTTTGCCACATTGATATGCAAAATACCAACCCATTACAACAAAGTAATTTCCAAAGCGTTAAAACTATGTTTTTTATCAATAAAAACTATTATTGCAAAAAAATATGGTTAGCTTTGCATTGTCGTTTTTATCTACGCAAGATAATTGCAATGATAATCAATGTTAGCAAAAGACGGCTTTTACGGCAAATCTTTACTCACATAGCTTAGAGCTCTAAAAACGAGATATTTACAAAAAAACATATAATCAACTATCAAACAACCACATAAACAAAATGAACTGAGATATGAAGAAGATGATAAAGAAATTATTTACGTTAGCTGTATCGGCATTTGTATTGGTCGGCTGCTCCCAATTCAAAGGGGGCGCGCCAATCCCTCATTTTGATTTGGGTATAAAAGTAGTAGATGCCGAAGGTAATAATCTGGTAGGTAGCGCTATGTATGGCGACTCGGTAAAGGTTCTACCCATAAAACAGTATGTGTCAAAAGACACGTGTTTTCACAATGGAGTAATCTTTGTAAATATAGCACCTGAAAAACATTATGACAAACCGACTTGGGTTACTACCTATATTCAGTGGAACTCCTACGATACAGATACGGTAAGAGCCATTTTCGGACGCTACGGACCATACTATACATACGATAAAGTGTACTATAACGATTCGCTTGTATTTTCGTCGTATAAAGAGTGGTCGAGCAGCGATAACCCTGAGTATAAGGGCGATTATATCACTATAAAAAAATAGTGGCTAACGAATTAACTAAAAGGCTACCAGCACTATTCGGTGGGTAGCCTTTTTTAGTTTTTCTCGCTATAATCGATTGACGGCAAGGAGGTTTGTATATAGTCCGTTCAGTCGAAAATATTTTTGAAGCGGTTGAAAAAGCCTTTTTCGTCGTCGGGCTTTGGGCTGAAGTTTGGCGAGTTGTGGAATTGCTCGAAGGTCTTCCGCTCGTCGGCAGAGAGATTTTCGGGTATATAGACATTGATATTCACGAGCAGGTCGCCTGTGCCATACGCCTGTAGATGAGGCAGTCCCTTGTTGCGAAGTCGCAGAACTTTATTTGGCTGAGTGCCTTTATCTATTTTCACCTTCACCTTTCCTGTAATGGTAGGAATCTCTACCGTACCGCCAAGTATGGCTGTGGGCAAGTCGAGCATAAGATTGTAAATAAGGTCACTACCATCGCGAATGAGTTCTTCGTGCGGCTCTTCTTCGACAAGCACAATGAGGTCGCCTGCGATACCGCCATTGCGAGCGGCATTGCCTTTACCTCGAACGGTAAACTGCATTCCGTCTTCGATACCTGCAGGGATATTGACAGGTATTATCTCTTCGGCACGCACCACTCCCTCGCCGCTGCAGTGCCGGCACTTATCGGTGATGACTCTGCCCGTACCGTTACACGACGGACAGTACGATTGTGTCTGCATCGAGCCAAGTATAGTCCTCTGTACCTGAGTAACTATGCCACTACCTCCGCAGGTGGTACACGTCTTGATACTGCTTGAGTCTTTGGCGCCACTACCTCCGCAGTGCGAGCAGGCTACAAGTTTATTGACCTTTAGCTTTTTCTCCACACCTGTGGCTACATCATTGAGGCTTATCTGTACTTTCACCCTGAGATTCGAGCCTTTTGAGGTAGCTTTTCGGCTCGAAGAGCTATCGTAGAAACCTCCGCCAAAACTGCTGGCAAAACCTCTAAAAGCACTGCCAAAATGTCCGCCAAAAATATCGCCAAAATTGGAAAATATGTCGTCCATCGACATTCCGCCTCCGAAACCTCCTGCTCCACTGTCGGTTGCTGCGTGTCCGAAACGGTCGTATCGTTCGCGCTTGGCAGTGTCGGAGAGTATCTCGTAAGCCTCGGCAGCCTCTTTGAACTTCTCTTCGGCTTCTTTATTGCCCGTATTGCGATCGGGGTGATACTCAATAGCTTTCTTTCGATATGCCTTTTTTATCTCTTCTGCTGTGGCAGTTCGCGCTACTCCCAGAACCTCGTAATAATCTCTTTTTGTCGCCATAATATGGTGTTTTTATTCGCCGATAACTACTTTCGAATGTCTGATAACTTTGTCGTTGAGGGTATATCCTTTCAGAGTGCAATCGACGATTTTGCCTTTTTGCTCGACTGTAGGAGCAGGTATGGTAGTTATCGCTTCGTGGTATTCGGTATCGAAATTACCGTCAGCTGTCTCTATCTGCTTCACTCCATGGCGTTTGAGAACAGACAGTAGTTGTTGATATATAAGCTCGAGACCTTGTTTTACGGCAGCGAGGTCGGTCGACGAATCCATATTTTGCAAGGCTCTTTCCATATTGTCGACCACGGGCAGAATATCCACTATCACCTGTTCGCTTGCTATGGATATAAACTCTATTCGTTCTTTTGCTGTACGTTTACGATAGTTGTCAAACTCTGCCATCAGACGAACATAAGAGTCGTTTAGCTTGCTATATCGCGCCTCGCAATCGTCGGTATTTTCTTCGTCTTCTACACTGGCAGTGGGGTTTTCGGCTGTATCTTCTATCGGATTAGAGTGCTGACTGTCTTCTTCTTGGCTATAGTTGTAATGTTTGCTTTCCATATAAGTATTTTTAAATCTATGATTTTTATTCGAAATTTTATAAACAAAAAAGAGATGAGCAAAAAGACTGCCAAACGACACAAAAACACATAAAACGGTAAAATTGGCAGTAGGCGACACAATAAATCGCTCTCCGATATTGTGATATATAAAACTATACACGAAAAAGTATTAACTTTGCAAGTTTTTATATTCATAATAATATCCGACTAATTCGTAACCAAAATGTTGAGAACACATACAAACGGCGAACTACGACTGACCGACGCAGGCAAAACGGTAACTCTTACGGGCTGGGTACAGAAAAACAGAAAAATGGGGGGTATGACCTTCATCGACCTACGCGATAGGTACGGCATTACACAACTCGTTTTCAATCAAGACATCAACCCCGAGATATGTGAGAGTGCAAACCGCCTCGGCAGAGAGTACGTCATTCAGGCGACAGGGACAGTAGCCGAGCGTAGCAACAAAAACCCCAATATCCCGACGGGTGAGATAGAGATAATCGTCTCTTCGCTCCGTGTGCTGAATCCGTCGGCTGTACCGCCATTTACGATAGAAGACGAAACCGACGGCGGCGACGATATCCGTATGCAATACCGATACCTCGACCTCAGACGCAACAGCGTAAGAGCCAATCTCGAGCTACGGCACAAGATGGCGTTCGAGACACGGCGTTATCTGGATTCGCTGCATTTCCTCGAGGTAGAGACACCGGTGCTCATCAAGTCTACTCCCGAAGGAGCACGCGACTTTGTCGTTCCTTCACGTATGAACCCCGGACAATTTTACGCTCTGCCACAGAGTCCCCAGACATTCAAGCAATTGCTGATGGTCTCGGGCTTCGACCGTTACTTCCAGATAGTAAAATGTTTCCGCGACGAAGACCTCAGGGCAGACCGCCAACCCGAATTTACTCAAATCGACTGCGAAATGTCGTTCGTCGAACAGGAAGATATCATAAAAACATTCGAAGGACTTACCGCACATCTTTTCAAAACCATAAAAAACATAGAGTTACAACCTTTTCCCCGTATGTCGTTTGCCGATGCAATGAGATATTACGGCTCCGACAAGCCCGATACTCGCTTCGATATGCGTTTTGTAGAGCTTATGGATACGCTCAAAGGCTACGGTTTCCCGGTCTTCGACGATGCAGAGTACATCGGAGGTATCTGTGCCAAAGGAGCTGCCTCATACACACGCAAGCAACTCGACGAACTGACCGACTTCGTCAGACGCCCGCAGGTAGGAGCCAAAGGACTTGTATATGCACGTGTAGAGGCAGACGGTAATGTCAAATCGAGCGTTGATAAGTTTTATACGCAAGATGTTTTGCAGAAATTAAAAGAAAGATTTGCCGCCGAGGCAGGCGACTTGATACTGATAATAAGCGGAGACAACACATCTAAGGCTCAAAAACAGCTCTCCGAGCTACGTTTGGAGATGGGTAGTCGCCTCGGACTCAGAGACAAGAACAAATATTCGTGTCTGTGGGTTGTCGATTTCCCGTTGCTCGAATGGGACGAAGAGACAAACCGCTACTACGCTATGCATCACCCATTTACCTCACCCAAACCGGAAGATATACCACTGCTCGATAGCGAACCTGGTAAAGTTCGGGCTAACGCCTACGATATGGTTATCAACGGTGTAGAGGTAGGCGGAGGCTCTATACGTATACACGACAGCGGTTTACAGAAAAAAATGTTCCAAGTACTTGGTTTCACCGACGAACAGGCTGAATATCAATTCGGATTTCTGACCAACGCATTCAAATACGGTGCCCCGCCTCACGGAGGCATTGCCTACGGCTTAGACCGCTTCGTATCGCTGTTTGCTGGCTTAGACAGTATCAGAGACTGCATAGCATTCCCCAAAAACAACCAGGGACGCGATGTAATGATAGACGCCCCGAGCATTATCGACAAAACACAACTCGACGAATTGGCTCTGAGTATTGTACAGAAATAAAAAGGTTCAAGATTAGTTAATGAGAAAATTATCTTTATAAATCATTTTAAATCAACAAGTAACACTCGTATAAAAATAACGCACATTTTTAGAGCAAAAAAAGACTCATTACTCATTGTTTGTTAGCCAATTAAACAAGAACAATCTTCACTTAACTAATCTTGAGCCAATAAAAAAGACATAAAACAACTATTCTACCCAAAGATACGAAAATGAACACCACACCCAGAGTACGTTTCGCTCCGTCGCCAACGGGAGCTCTTCATATAGGAGGTGTCCGCACTGCCCTCTACAACTACCTCTTTGCCCGCCGTCACGGAGGCACAATGATACTGAGGATAGAAGACACCGACACCAATCGATATGTGGAAGGTGCCGAGAAATATATCATAGACTCGCTCCAATGGCTTGGTATAGAGTTCGACGAAGGTGTCTCGTTCGGTGGCAAACACGCACCGTACCGCCAGAGCGAACGCAAAGACATCTACCGCAAATATGTCGACCTACTTATCGCCGACGGCAAAGCGTATTACGCATTCGACACGCCCGAAGAACTTGAGGGAAAACGCTCTCAGACAGCCAACTTCCAATACGATGCCTCTACGCGAATGTCGATGAACAACTCTCTGGTACTGCCCGCCGACGAAGTAAGCCGACGCATAGCCAACGGCGAAAAATATGTAGTCCGCATCATGATAGAACCCAACGAAGAGATTGTCGTCAATGACATAATACGTGGCGAAGTACGTATCAACTCGACAATACTCGACGACAAAGTCCTTTGGAAATCGGCTGACGGGCTGCCGACGTACCATCTGGCAAATATCGTAGACGACCATCTGATGGAGATTACTCACGTCATACGCGGCGAAGAGTGGCTGCCGTCGGCTCCGCTGCACGTATTGCTATACCGCTACTTCGGCTGGCAGGATACTATGCCGCAGTTTGCACATCTACCGTTACTGCTCAAGCCCGACGGCAAGGGCAAACTCAGCAAACGCGACGGCGACAGACTCGGTTTCCCCGTCTTTCCACTCGACTGGACAGACCCCATTACAGGCGAGAAGACATCGGGTTATCGCGAAGCCGGATATTTCCCCGAAGCCGTCATAAATTTTCTGGCTCTATTGGGGTGGAACCCCGGCTCGGAACAAGAGATTTTCTCCAAAGAAGAGCTTATAGAAGCCTTTTCGCTCGAGCGTTGTTCGCGGTCGGGAGCACGGTTCGATTACGAAAAGGGCAAGTGGTTCAACCACAAATATTTGCAGACCAAGCCTACCGAAGAGTTGGCAAAGTACGTAATGCCGTTTTTTGCGTATAATATGTTCGACGACGCAGATAAGTACCGCAAGCTACTCGCTGCCATAGACAGTGTCAAAGAGCGAGCTACATTCCCCAAGGAGCTGTTCGAGCTTGTGGAGTTTTTCTTCACCGCCCCCGAAAGTTTCACCGACAGCGATATGAAAAAACGATGGAAAGAAGATACTCCGATACTATTGACCGAACTTGCCGAAATACTTCGAACACTGCCGAGCCTCGACGACGAACAAGCTACCGAAGAGAGCGTCAAGCAATGGTGCGAGGCAAAAGGTTACTCGCTCGGAGCGGTGATGAACCCGTTCCGTCTGGTGCTTGTAGGACAAATGAAAGGTCCTCATATCTTCACCATAACACGTATTCTGGGTAAAACAGAGACTATTAACCGTATAAATAGTGCCCTGAAAATCATAGCAATAACTCAAAACTAACGAAAACTACGATTGCCTCTTCTTAAACGGTATCGGATATTTAATCGAAAACGAATCGAATATAAAATGAAGAAAGCTGTCGGTCTGCGAAATTTTTTCAAGATGTATTACGATGGTTTTAGAAATCTGTCTAAAACCAGTAAAACGCTGTGGATTATAATATTAATAAAACTTTTTATAATGTTTGCGGTGATGAGAGCATTCTTGTTCCCGAATTTTCTGAACTCGGTAGCCGATAATGACAAAGAGAAGGCAGATTATGTGAGTACCCAGATAACAAAGGGAGTAGAGTAAAAGATTGACAATAAAAAAAATAACTGAAAATTAATATATAAAAATTTATGGATTTATCACTGATTGACTGGTCGAGAGCACAATTTGCTCTCACAGCTATGTTTCACTGGCTTTTCGTTCCGCTGACGCTCGGACTTGGTCTGATAATGGCTATTTACGAGACTATCTATGTGCGTACGGGTGACGAAAAGTGGAAGAAACTGCTCGAATTTTGGGAAACGCCTTTTTAATTCATTTCTATTATTGCCAAGCCAATACTTGAACATAATAATCTCCTCGTATTCGTGAATCATGAATACAATTGGGAGAAGTATCATTATCAATTCTAATTTCGTCATAACTCATCCATTATTCCATATTGGTTTAATAACAGTTCGGATGAAAAGTTATAATCACACACAGTCTTGCAATGCTTTCTCTGTGATGCGAATTGCTCCCGCACTATGAATACGGACGACAGGATGTTGGTCATTATCAGCAAACCATTGCAATTTATTCAAATAAGGCTCTACTACTTTAGGTTTTCTCTTTCCCATAACACGAAACATCTCAGGAGCCTCTATTCGCACTCTTTCAGCCTTGTCTTGCATCAATTCGTAAAAGAGCTTTAGATTTTCACAGAACAACTCTGGAGCATTCATTGCAATATTTTCACAAGCCCAAATAAATGACAGTCTTACATTATCGGCTTCATCTTCTACCATTTTCATCAATTTGTCTAAATAGGGAAGAACTAAATTCTTATCTGCCCTACCTATCCGTCCTATTGCATTTACTGCTCGTTCCCGTAGTTTGGGGTTGTTGTTTTCCAAATAGTTGGCAATTTTGCCAATGTATTCTTGCACTCGTAAAGGATATTTCAACCCCATTTCGCCAAGAAGCCACAAAACTTTTGCTGTTACAGCAGATGAATATTTTTCTGAAAGTCCTTTTGCTACATCATCTATCGCAACCTCCCATTTCTCTTTACTCTTTGTCAGCAATTTCAACTTATCCAGAAATTCTTTTTCGGCATTTGTCGGTTTATCCATAACAAGCGATATTTGATTTAGGTTCAAGATAACTTTAAGGGGTGATTTCTGAAATTTCTGAGCAAAGTTAGGTATAAATTTTGATTTCTGTAATTGTATCTAAACTCACACTCCTTAATATGTAGGTAAAATGTATGCCTGTGCACACCTCTGAACTTTGCCAATCGTACTTTACAAAGCCCCCAAAAGTTCTCTATTCCATTGATATGGTTATGTCCCAAAGCAAATTCATTTTCTCCATGTTTGACTCTGTGATGCCTCTTATAGCCGTAATTAACCAGCCCATCATAGCTTTTAAAACCGTCGGAATAGATAATTGCTCCCGTGTCGGTTCTCCCTTTAATTATAGGTAATAGATCTGATATAGAACAGTTTTTGACTATTTGGGTATAGACTTTGTCGCCTCGTTTGAGCATACCGAAAACAGGAGTCTTTCCTCGTGCTCCGCGACCTCTTATACCTCGTACTCGGCGTGCCCCGAAATAGCTTTCGTCCAACTCGACTTCTCCATTTGTAAATGGGCTTTCCGCCTCGCATAATTCAGCTATACGCTCTCTAAATGCTCTATAAAACCTATTGATGGTAGGGCGAGAAATACTTGTTAAAACAGACGTCTTTTCTGCCTCGATATCGAGGCAGAAAAGACGAATAATCTCTCTCGTTTTTCTCTCTGAAATGTGCGTCACTTTTATGTATTTGTTTCTCATTGTAGCAAAATAACTTACAAAGATAATTCTTTCGTAAAGTTATCTTGAACCTTTTTTATTAATAGGCAATATAATTCAAAGCCACTACATCGTGATGATGTGGTGGCATTTTTATTTTTTCTCGATACCGATAAGTGTATGTGGTATTGGTATTCGGACAGCAGAAGGTATCAAAATACCATTACCAGCATACCGACAGTAATAATCGATATGCCGATAAGCGATTTCACGGTGAATGCCTCGTGAAGAAAGACTACCGCCAATACGAAGGTGATGACAATACTTATCTTATCTATCGAGACCACTTTTGAGACCTCACCTACCTGCAATGCCTTGTAGTAGCATAGCCATGAAAAGCCGGTAGCCAAGCCCGAAAGGATGAGAAACGTCCAACTCTTTTTGCTTATCTCGCCAAGTCCGTTTTGGACACCGGTACCGAATACTATTGCCCAAGCAAGAGCCAATACCACCAATGTACGTATGGCTGTTGCGAGATTGGAATTGACGCCTTCGATACCGATTTTGGCAAGGATAGAGGTGAGCGCGGCGAACAGAGCCGACAAAAGTGCAAAGACAAGCCACATATCTATGATGTTTTTATGTTTTTTGCAAAATTAGTAATGTTCAAGCGAATAATTGTTTGCCTTATTTTGTATTTACTCCTAGTTCGTAGGTGGGTTTCTATAGCCACAAAGATATTACCTCTATTTTGTCTCCTTTGTCAGCCGGTCGCCCGTTACGATTTCGGGTATCGGAATGTAAGATAGAAATCGACGACTCCCGCGATAAGCAGCGGCAAAGCCCACGCCGTACGTTGTCTGTACATAAAATATGCAGCAGCCACGAAGCAGGCTACAATGATAAAGTGTTGCCCGTTGAGTCGTCTCGTGCGAGCGTCGCCACTGCGAGGCAGTAACTTGAAACGCGATACGGTATTGATGAGTACGCCGATGCAGAATACGTAGAACCCTGCCGAATATCCCAATATATGCACTATAGCTCCGACTATGACGATGGCGTAGCCGGCAGCGAATGCCCAAGAAGTATACTTTGCTGTCATCTCTTCGTCTGCGGATTATTGGTTACGATAGTACCTATCTTTTCGCCGCAGAGCAGGCGTCGGAGATTGCCCTGAGTGTCCATATCGAAGACTATGATAGGCAGGTTGTTTTCGGCACACATAGCTGTGGCTGTCCTGTCCATTACACGTAGGTTGCGGGCATATACTTCGTCGAACGAGATAGTCTCGAACCTCACGGCATTGGGGTTTTTCTCGGGGTCGGAGTCGTATACTCCGTCGACGCGAGTGCCTTTGAGCATTACGTCGGCTTCTATCTCCACGGCTCTGAGCGAAGCACCTGTATCGGTAGTAAAATATGGGCTACCCGTACCGGCAGAGAATATCACTATCTCGCCTCGTTCGAGCGACTCTATCGCCTTGCGTTTGGAGTAAAACTCGGCTATCGGCTCCATCCGTATCGCCGTCAGCACACGGCAACGGCTGCCACCGCTTTCGATAGCCGACTGCAGAGCCAATGAGTTTATCACCGTGGCAAGCATTCCCATCTGGTCGCCTCCGACGCGGTCGAAGCCTCGTTCGATACCTCTGAGTCCGCGAAAGATATTGCCTCCGCCGATGACTATACCTATCTGCACTCCTAGGCGAGAAGCTTCGATGATTTGGTCGGCATATTCCACCAAACGTTGTTCGCAAATGCTTCTGCCATCGGTGCCTTGCAACGACTCACCCGATAGTTTCAACAAAATTCTTTTATACATATTATCTGTTTTTTATTTCGAAATAATTATAATTTTCTTCTCAATACACTACCGCCTTCGTGGCTATACTCTCGATATTGTAACGATTGACGGCACTGACGACAAACCGCTTCCTGACATCTATATTGCCGAGAACAACGTCGGTAATATCGAGACACTCTTGGCGAGTGGTAGCCAATATCTTCGAAGGGTTGTCGGTGGCGATATTCTCATTGGTATCGAAATAATAGACGACGTAATACTTTATATTGCGTTCGCCCGTACCTTTCCAGCGTAGGAATATCTTTTGCCCCACGTAGTCGAACGATATTTCGGGGTTATGCGGCGGCAACGGTGGCATTGCAGGCAACATCTTATTGCTCGGCACAAGCGACGGATACCTGAACGCACCGCGACGCAGGCTATCGCGAATGCCTTGGCGGTTTTGCATTATAGCTACTGCCGAATACATCGCTATTCCTTTGATATTATGGTAGTTGGCATTGACTTTCATCTGTCGGCAAAGCTCGTTGCCTTGTCGCCAAACCTTAGATGCTGTCTTGTTGCCGAGGTTCGAGGCATAGAGCCCGACGTAGAGATTGGTCTTGCCGCAGTGCTCGTTCCACCACGCAGCAAGGGTGCGATACTCTGCCGCCTTATGCCCTATCTCCCAGTATAGTTGCGGTACGACGTAGTCTATCTTTCCCTCGTCGATCCACTTTACGACATCGGCATATAGGTCGTCGTAGTTGCTCAGGGCTTTCGTATCGGAACCTCTCGGGTCGCGGCTCTTGTTGCGCCACACACCGAAAGGCGATACGCCAAACTCGACATAAGGTTTTATCCTCTTTATAGTCGACGAAATAACGTCTATGGCACGGTTGACGTTGTCGCGTCGCCAGTCGGCTCTGTTTTTGAACCCTCGCGGGTCGGCTCTGAAGTCGGCAGCGTCGGGAAATTCTTTTCCTTCGATAGGATACGGATAAAAATAATCGTCGATATGGAGAGCATCGATATCGTATCGCGATACTATATCGGCTACCACTTTGCCGAGATGTTCGAGTGTCTCCTGCCGAGCGGGATTGAAGAAATATTGCGAGCCGTATTTTATAAACATCTTCGGGCGGCTGAAAAACAGACTATTCCTCTGCAGTATGTCGGTATTGTCGCTATTTAGCAGTCGGTAGGGGTTGAGCCATACGTGTACGTCGATATTGCGCTTGTGTGCCTGCTCTATGGTGAATGCCAACGGGTCGTAATACGGGTACGGAGCTCTTCCCTGCTTACCCGTAAGGAAGTGCGACCACGGCTCTACGTGCGACTGATAAAAAGCGTCTGCCGTGGGGCGTATCTGCAATACGATGGCATTTATATTGAGTCGTTTAAATGTGTCGAGCATAGCTATCATCGCCTCTTGCTGCCGATACGGTTCGACTACTCCCGCTGGCACCCAGTCGATATTGTTTACGGTAGCTATCCATACCATACGCATCTCGTGTTTCGGCTGAGCCGACGAGACCGACCAAATGCTTACGAAGGCAAAGATAATAGCTGCCGAGAGTCTCTTCATTTTGTTCCTGCCGCTGATGATAACTTTTGTTTGAGCGACCGCAAATGCTTGTCGAGTAAACAGTCGTCTATACTATTGTATTTTGCAAATGAGAATGCCGTAGTGGCTTCCGTATCGGTGTTGTCGGTTACTTGACGCTGTCTCATATCATTGAGCAGATCGGTAAGCGACGATAGCTCTTTGTCGACCGTGAGCGGTTGCGGTTTGTTTTTGCTACGATGGCAGCGCGTATGCGATATTTTATTGAGTCTTTGCAGATCGTAACTTCCAAATCTGTCGTCGATAAAGGTATATGAGGGTATGTTTTTCATCTTAATGCGGTTGGTGTCTGACAAGTGTGCAAAGGTAATATAAAAAATTGAGTTGCCGAGTACAATTGCTGTTTGTTATACTATACAAGAAGATATAAAAAGGTATATCGAGATAATAAATAATATTTTTTCTTGATTAGATATTTGTGGTGTATTATTTTTTACTACTTTTGCACTCTCAAAAGACAGGTATCGGCATCGACTCTGCTTCCTTGTCTTATAGGGAAATTATTTTTTTAAAGATAAATAATAACAAATCCTCACTCCTATTTTCTTCATTCTCTTACTTTTGCTCTTCTCTGTCGGAGACAAAAACAGACCTCGACGCAAGTACAAGACCATCTTGCGACACTCTGTGAGAGTATGTGCAGATAGTGTTGTGAGTCGTCATCAATAAACAACTCATTATTAATCGATAAACAACAAAAAAGTTATATTATGTATAATATCTTACAACTTAAAGCCAAGTCGCTCGCTGAGCTGCAAAGTATTGCCGATAGTATGAGCATAAAGAAATCGGGCAATCTCGATTTCGATGCATTGGTATACGCTATTCTCGACCAACAGGCAGTAGACAAAGCGGCGCTCAAACCTACCGAAGACAAGCCTAAGCCGAAACGCAAAAGGATAGAAAAGATAGTAATAAAAGACGAAAACAACGCTCGTCCCGAAAAAAAAACTAAGGAGCCTACAAGCAAAAATACTGCCACCGCAGCAGCCGATATTGCGTCGCCTGCCGAGACCGATACTAAGCCCACGCCCACACAAGAGCCTGCCAAGCCGGTAAAAGCCGAAAAAAACACTCGTCGTAAGCCGAAAGCTACTAAGACAGGACCGACGGCAGATACACAGCTTCAGCTACCGATAGACCAGCAGATAGCTACCGACCAAACTCCGACGATAGCTCTCGACATAGAGATAGAAAAGGCAGCCAACCTCTTTGGCGAAGATTTCTCTCTAAGCGAACCCATACAAGAGACGACCATAGCAGAAGACAATCTTACGGGTACCAACCAAAATACGCCGATAGCGTTAGACAATATCAAAGTAGGAGCGGAAGCAGAGACAGTAGTGCCGACAGAACAACCCGAACAGCCGAAAATATTGCCTGCTACCAACAACGGTTCGCGACATAAGGAGCAATACTATTTCGGCGATATGATAGTAGGATCCGGTACGTTGGAAATACTTAGCGAAGGTTACGGATTCCTACGCTCTGCCGACTACAACTACTTCTCTTCGCCCGACGATATCTATGTCTCGGCAGCTCAGATAAGATTGCTCGGTCTCAAGACCGGCGATACCATCGAGGGACCGATACGCCCGCCGTATGAAGACGAAAAGTATTTTCCACTACTTAAAGTAAATACTATCAATGGCTTACCTCCCGATGCACTACGCGATAGGGTGCCATTCGAGCATCTGACCCCGCTATTCCCCAACGAAAAGTTTCGCCTTACAAAAGGCAAAAACGACTCACTATCGGTGCGTATCGTCGACCTATTCTCGCCTATCGGCAAGGGACAACGCGGACTGATTGTGGCTCAGCCGAAGACAGGTAAAACCGTCTTGCTCAAAGAGATAGCAAATGCCATTCTGGAGAACCATCCCGAAGTATATATGATTATTCTACTTATCGACGAACGCCCCGAAGAGGTTACCGATATGGAACGAAGTGTAAATGCCGAGGTCATATCATCTACCTTCGACGAACCCGCCGAACGACACGTGAAAGTGGCAAATATGGTACACGAGAAAGCCAAACGCTTAGTCGAAAGCGGACACGATGTAGTGATTCTGCTCGACTCTATCACTCGCTTGGCACGTGCCTACAATACGGCACAACCCGCTTCGGGTAAGGTACTTACTGGTGGTGTCGACGCCAATGCTCTGCACAAGCCCAAACGCTTCTTCGGTGCTGCTCGCAATATCGAAAACGGCGGTTCGCTCACTATCATAGCGACTGCTCTCACCGAGACGGGGTCGAAGATGGACGACGTCATTTTCGAAGAGTTCAAAGGTACGGGCAATATGGAGCTCCAGCTCGACCGCAAACTCGCTAACAAACGCATATTCCCTGCCGTAGATATTACAGTATCGAGCACTCGACGCGACGACCTATTGCTATCGCCCGCAGTACTCAATCGGATGTGGGTACTCCGACGTTACCTGAGCGATATGAACTCTATCGAAGCAATGGAATTTCTCCAACAGCGCCTAAGCATGACCGAAAACAACGAAGAGTTTCTATCGTCTATGAACGATTGATAAAACAGATATATCCGTAACACAAAACGATACAGAGCAACACTAAGATTGCTCTGTATCGTTTTTATAGTCCTCCGTTGCTTAATCTTAGTTTACTCGCTTGACACTTTTGACAGCTTTGATTTTCAATAGTTTTTTTGTCAGCAATTCTATCTCGTCGTTGCTGTGAGCGAAAAGTGTGATATTGCCGTAGAATGCTCCATCGATAGTGCTGAAATTGATGTTTTTAATATTTATCTGTACCTTTTCGGATATTACGTTCACTATCTGTCGAAGCAGTCCTTGTCGGTCGATACCCTCTATCGAGAGGTTGATGAGGTACGAATTGTCCATATCTTTCTGCCAATCGACGAGTACTATTCGATTCCCGTGAGTGGCTTTGATACGTTGAGCCTCGTCGCAGTCGAGTTTGTGTATAACGACGTGGTGATTATCTTCGAGGAAACCGACTATCTCGTCTCCCTTTATGGGTTTGCAGCAGGGAGCGAGCCTTACGAGGTCGAACGCCATATCGTCTTTGGTGATATAATAGACCTCTTTGGGATTGATGTTGAGTTTAGGCACCTTTTTACCACCCATTATATTGAAATTTTTGGTGAAAAAAGAGAATATGCTTGAGGTAGGACTTTGGAAAAGGCTCTTCGATACTTGCGTCAGGTCGACCTTTTGGCGCGCGACGTCGACGAAAAAGTCGTTGCGTTTGTCGTAGTTGAAAAATGTTTTTACCTTATCGATATTGTCGTCTACGAGTTTCTGCCCGAAAAACACGAGCAGACGGTTTACCTTCTCGGCACCCTCCTTTTGCAGCTCGGTAACTTCGGGACGTAGAAATGAGCGTATCTTCGATATCGCGTTTTGTGTCTTGGCAAAGTCGAGCCATGCCGCCTCGGGCTGCTGTGTCTTGGAGGTGAGTATCTCTACTTGGTTGCCACTTTTGAGTCGTTGCGATATTGGCACAAGGCGACTATCGATTTTACCGCCTATACAGTGGTTGCCGATATCGGTGTGTAGGGCGTAGGCAAAGTCGAGAACGGTAGCATCTTGCGGTAGTCTCTTGATATCGCCTTTTGGAGTGAATACCACTATCTCTTTGGTATCGAGATTCATCTTGAACTTATCGACAAACTCTACCGTATCGATATTTTCGGTAGCCAGCAGTTCGCGTACGGAGTGGAACCATTCGTCGAATTCCGAATTGTCTTCGATACCGTTTTTGTATTTCCAATGAGCTGCCAGACCGCGTTCGGCTATCTCGTTCATTCGTTCGGTACGTATCTGCACTTCTACCCACGAGCCGATTTCGCCCTTATCGCCGCGACGCATAACGGTAACGTGCAACGCCTGATAACCGTTTGCTTTTGGTGTCGATAGCCAGTTGCGTGTACGCGACGGATGCTCGGGATATAGCGAGGTAACGATACCGAATACGGTCCAGCAAAGCTCCTCTTCGCTCTTGTCTGCCTGCGGTTCGACGATGATACGCACAGCCAAGAGGTCGTATATCTCGTCGAAATTCACCTCTTTCTTCTCTTGCTTGCGGTATATCGAGTATGGCGATTTGATGCGTGTTATGATGTTGTATTTTATTCCTCGTTGGTCGAGTTTTTCGCGGATTGGTACAAGGAAACTATCTATCTTCTCTTCGAGTTTGGGCGTAATCTTGGTGATTTTCTCTTCGAGTTCGCGGTATAGCTTCGGCTGCTGATATTTGAGGCAGAGGTTTTCGAGTTCGGTTTTTATCTTGAAAAAACCGAGACGTTCGGCGAGTGGCACGTAGATAAATATCGTTTCGCCCGTTATTTTCTGTTGTTTCAGTGGCGGCATAGAGTCGAGAGTACGCATATTGTGGAGGCGGTCGGCAAGCTTTATCATTATCACCCGCACATCGGAGGGGATGGTAAGGATAAGCTTTTGGAAGTTTTCTGCCTGCTTCGAAACCGATTCGTGGAAGATGTCGCCTGAGATTTTCGTAAGTCCGTCGACAATGTTTGCTATTGTCTCGCCGAACATATTGGCGATGTCTTCGACCGTGAAGTCGGTATCTTCGACCACATCGTGCATCAGGGCGGCACATATCGAGGTCGACCCGAGCCCCATCTCTTCGACGCATATCTTTGCCACAGCCAGAGGGTGCAATATATACGGTTCGCCCGTACGACGTTTGACGCCTTCGTGGGCTTTGGCAGCAAACTCGAATGCCTTTGCTACGATTTCGAATTTATGTTTGTGGTTCGACGCCCCGTAGGCTTTTTGCAAGTCGTCGAACGCCTCGAGCACCATCTTGTCTTCTTCTTCTTTGGTATATACGTGCATATAGATATGGCTTTTGTAGTTGTATATGCAAAAATAGTAAAAATATTTGTTGCAGTGTAGCTTTGTAGCGGCGGAGAAGCGTTTGGAATAGAAAGTTGAACTTTCGTATTACGTCTATAAGACGTCTATAAGGTGTCTATAAGCTCGCTATAAGGTAAAACTTTATAAAAAAACACCGTTTTCTGCCAAATTGTCGGTGAGAGCTAACCTTGCATAAGCGATAGAAACAGACGAAAAAAATCATTACTTTTGTATTATAAAAACGATAAAAACCGGAGATGAACCATTTCTACGAAATAGCCCTTACACTCATAAAAGGCATAGGGAAAATAAGGATACGCAACTTGATATCCATATATGGCAGTGCCGAACAGGTATTTAGTAGAAAAAGCATCAATACCAGAATATCGGGACTCGGCGATATAATCATTTCTGAAAGCGATAGAGACGAGGCGCTACGACGTGCCGAAGCAGAGGCTAAGTTTATCGAGAAAAACAATATAACGACCTATTTCGTCCTCGACGAAGAGTATCCATACCGCCTCAGAGAGTGCGAAGATGCCCCGACGATACTTTATTGCAGAGGCGAGGCAAATCTCGACGCGGAGAAACTCGTAGCAGTGGTAGGCACCCGCAATATGACAGCATACGGCAGGGAACTCACCGACAACTTTATCTGCCAGATACCTAAGACTATCGGCAATATCGCAATAGTAAGCGGACTCGCCTATGGCGTAGACGGAGAGGCACATAAGGCAGCCATTAGAGAGAATATACCTACCATAGCCGTAGTAGGACACGGGCTCGATACGGTATATCCTAAGCGACACAAGCAGTTAGCCGAGAATATATTGGAGCGTGGCGGAGCTATCGTATCGGAGTATCCTACTAATACTGTGGTAGATCCGTCGAACTTCGTACAACGCAATAGGATAATAGCCGGTCTATCGGACGCGACAGTGATAATAGAGAGTGCCTGTAAGGGCGGAGCACTCCTTACGGCACAAGCAGCCAATAGCTACAACCGCGACGTATTTGCCTTCGCCGGAAGAGTCGACGATAAGTTTTCGCAAGGCTGCAACAACCTGATAAAGACTAACCAAGCTCAAATGATAACCGATACAGCCGATATGCTCGATATCTTGGAATGGGACAGAAGTCATCAAAAACCTCAACAAGCCTCTATGTTCGTCTCTTTGTCGGACGAAGAGCAGCTTATAGTAGACAAAATCAGAGACATACCGGCTTCGGCAAACGACCTCAGCAGAACTCTGGGTATCCCTATTCAGAAGCTATCGGGGATACTGGTAATGCTCGAATTTAAAGGCGTAATAAAGATGCTCCCCGGAAATATTTACAAGGCTTAGCGAGAAATTGAATGTAAAAACACTCTCGTTTTACGTGTAATATGTGAAAAAACTATACCTTTGCATATATAAATCGTCGTCGTTTCGTTAGAATTATTTGAATGTATAAAACCGCAAGAAGAGCACTCGGAATATTAGTCATATCGCTTGTAACGTTGGCGATAATACTCCCTTTGCTCATCAGCCTGCCTCCGATACAAAATTTTGTAGTAAGGCAGGTCGTAGATAATCTATCTGGAAAGATAGGCACGAAAATATCTGTTGATAAGGTAGATATCGGTATATTCAAAGGATTTTCGGTCGAAGGGTTGTACGTAGAAGACCTCAGTAGCGATACGCTTTTATTTGCACGTAAGGTAGAGGCAAATATATCGATATTGAAGCTATTCGAAAAGAAAGTAGAGGTCAATAGCGTTACTCTCGACGGTATAAAGATGAATATCGTTACCGACAAAGCAGGCAATACGAACGTGTCTATACTGAGCCGATTGTTCGAGACGACGGGCAAGACCGATTCGAAGTGGAGTTTCGTATTGCAGATTAAAGATATCCGCCTGATAAATAGCAGTCTGTCGTACCGAGATTTGACGAAATCGCCTTCCGAGAAGAGCGAAGCATTCGACGCCGCAAATATATTGCTGTCGGAGATAAACGGGCAATTTGTAGTAGATATGATAGATAAAAACTATTACAAAGGCAGAGTCGGCAGCCTTAGCTTCGTAGAACGGTCGGGATTCAGATTGAAAAACCTCGAAACCGCATTCTTGCTTACCGATAGCAATCTTACAATAAACAAGACAAGTCTCTCTTTGCCAAACTCTGAGTTGTCGATAGATACTCTGGTACTTGGAATGCAGCCTCATAAAAGGATATTGCTCAAAGGCTTTACTGCCGACATAGCTCCTGCGGATATTGCCGCTATGGCTCCTCAGATAGGTAATATCGACGGCAATATTTCGATAAAACTATCTGCCGAGGGTGTCTTGGAAGATATTCTTGTCCGACAAGTGTCGGTGCGTAGCGGCAATTCATTGGCTTTTACGGGTAATATGCGTCTGGTAGGGTTGCCCGACATCGAAAAAACATATATCTCGTGCAATATCGAAAATCTGTACGGATATATTCCTAAAATACAAGACCTAATAGCCGTATTCAACCGCAAACCGTTGGTATTGCCGCAAGAAATAGTGCGGATAAAGGAATTTTCGTACAAAGGAGAGATAAGCGGTTATCTTAACAATATCAAGATAATAGGCAATCTCCGCACTCACATAGGTACCGTATATACCGACCTCAATATCAAGTCGTATCACCGATTGTCGACATTCGATATCGATGGTCGCATAAGTTGCCCCGACGGACTCGATCTCTCTCGTATAATGGACGACGACAATGGGCTGAGCAGTATAGTCGTAGAGGCATACGCAGAGGTACACGCAGGGCGAAACGTTCCTTTCGAGAGTAATGTAAACGCAAATATAAAGACATTGGTATTCAATGGCTACACTTACAACAATATTTCACTCAATGGGCAAATCGCACGAAATCGCTTCGAGGGTAATGCCTCGCTCGACGACGAAAACGGCAAAGTACGATTTCACGGGCTTGTCGATTTGAATGAAAAGATAAATAAGAAGTTCCAATTCGAAGCCTCGGTACGACATTTCAGACCTAATAGGCTCAGTCTCATCGAAGGGTACGAAAATCTGGAGCTCAACTTCGGCATTGCAGCCAACTTCACAGGTAATAAAATAGAGAATGTCAACGGAACAATCGTCTTAGACTCTATTGCCATAAAAAACAACGGCATATACACCACCGACAAGATATACATATCGTCGAAAACTCAGAACGATTCGCTACAGACTATCGTAGAATCCGATTTGATAAACGGCTATATATCGGGTAAATATGCATTTGCAAAAGTGCCGTCTGACATTATGAATATGATATATAGCGTCATACCGATATTACGCAAGACGGAAGATGGGTTTGGTACAAAATACGATTTTGCTACCAGAAACAACTTGGGATTTTATTTCGAGATAGAGCCTCTCAAAAAGCTATGCGACGTACTCAATATAGGTTGGACTACAACCCGAAAGAGCACAGTATCGGGCTTCTACAACGGCGACGTACAGATGTTTAACCTTGGCATAGAGATTCCACAGCTTGTAAATGGAAATATTCGGCTCAATTCTACCCGACTCAACTGTTACAACGACGCTCAAAATATTAAGTTCGTTGCTTCGTCGTCTGTGCAACTTCCTCAAGATTCGATACTTGTAGCTATTAATTCCGATTTCGAAAGCGATTCGATAAATATGCTTATAGCGTGGAAAAACTTCGACCGAAAAAACTTTCTGGCAGGTGAAATATTTACAAACGCCAAACTATCGAGAGGTATAAACAACGATTTAAATCTGGATGTCAACATATTACCAACACAGATAGAGGCAAAAAATAAAATATTCGACGTACGGAAATCGTCTATCTTTACCGACTTCAAAACATTAACTATTAACCACTTCGCTATATCCAATGCAAACCAAAGTATAAAAATAGACGGAGTAGCCTCGAAACTCGCCGAAGACAAGTTGCAACTCTCGCTCAACGATATAGATTTGGGCTTCGTATCGTCGCTTTTACCCAAAGATGCTGCAATATCGTTTGGAGGCATAGTAACGGGCAATGCTACGCTATCGCAAGTATTCGACCGACCTTCGGTAGAGTTGAGCGTAGCCTCCAACGACTTTATATTCAACGGATATTCGGTAGGTAAGATGCAAGCCGTTTCACAGTTCAACCACAACACCCAAAGTCTCGATTTCGAGGGGAAAGTATCTAACGATAGCACTATGTCGGCGGCTACTCTTAAAGGTAAATGGTTTGTTTTCAGAGACTCACTTTTCATAGCAGGCGAGGCTCATCAGCTAAGGCTTCGATTCATCGAAAAGTTTGTAAAGACGATACTTGCCGAAGTAGACGGTTACGGTACGGGGTGGTTCCGGCTCGGAGCAAATCTTAAAGAGGGAAGTACCACTGTCGAAACAAAAGCAGCAGTCGACAAAGGACGTATAAAAATAGATATTCTCGGGTCGGACTTCTACTTCAGCGATACGCTCGAACTTACAAAAGATAAAATCATTATAAACAATATCGAACTATTCGATAGCCAAGGCAATAAGGCTATTGCCAACGGGTATGTCTCGCATCGCCATTTTATCGATAATATTAAGTATAAGATAGATATACAGGGTAGCAATATACTGATATTCAATAGAAGAAAGTCTTCGGATATGCCGTTTTTCGGGCAGGTATATGCCTCGGGATACGGCACTATAAGCGGTACCGAAGCACACAGCGATATTAATTATATCGCTATAGTAGAGCCCAATACCAAGGTTGTAATAGCTCTCGACGATGCTGCGTCGGCCTCTTCTTCGACAAACAACTTTCTATCGTTCTCCACAGCAGACAGTACTTCAAAAATGTCGTCGGGCAAACAAATGACAAAAATACCTCCGACATCTACCGTAAACCTAAATCTTACGGTAAACGTCAACCCCAACGCACAACTCCAACTACTTATCGACCAGACTTCGGGAGATATGATACAAGCCCGCGGCGAAGGTATTTTCAATATCGGATACAACAGTAAGACAGAAGATATGTCGCTCAAAGGTGCTTATACTCTGACAGAAGGTAAATATTTATTTACCTTCCAGCAAGCACTTGAAAGAGAGTTCTCAATATCGCCAGGCTCTACTCTCGTCTGGAACGGCGACCCAACGAATCCTACTATCAACCTGAAAGCCATACACAAGACAAGAGCCTCGGTAAAAGGGCTATTCGACCCAACGGTGAAATCGGTATCAAACGCTATGATACCTGTAAACTGTATCCTGAACCTATCGGGAGTACTCACCAGTCCGAATATAACATTCGATATAGAACTGCCAAACTCTACCGACGATACCCGTAGGGCATTGAAAAACATTATCAATACCGAAGAAATGATGAATCGCCAGATAATATATCTTTTGGCCTTCGGTCGCTTTTACAATCCCAATTCGAATATGCCAAACAACGAGCAGCCAAATCAGGGCAACCAGACTACATCCGACGTTATATCGTTGGTAGCCTCTACATTAGGTAGCCAGCTCAACAACTTGCTTTCACAGATATCCGATAAGTTTACCATAGGAGTCAATATAAAACTCGAACAAGACCAGACGGCAGGCACACGAAACAACGAATACGGAGTAAATATAAACTATGCTCCAAACGAAAGAATAATGATTAACAGTAGCTTGGGATATAGAGACGATGATTTGAAAAAAACGACACAGCCCACTCCCGAACAAAACAAAGGATGGAACAACGCCATTCTCGACTTCGAAGTCGAATACAAACTCAACCAATCGGGACGACTTGCAGCCAAGGTTTACAACCGTACCAATAGCATTCAAGACTTCAAAGACGCTCCGTATACACAAGGCATCGGAGTGATGTATCAGGAGAGCTTCAACTCGCTCAAATCGTTGATAGCCAAATATAGAAAACAGAAGAAAAAAACGAAAAATAAGAAAGAAACCGAAACAACAAAAGAGACGAAAGAGGCTGTTTTAGAAGAAAAAAACGAAAAACAAGAGAAGTAGCATAAAACCTTTGCAAACAAAAACAGTCGAATCGGGATATGAATCAATATAAAACAATTACATTTGTATTTTTAAAATAGTAAAATAATATGAGAAAAACATTATTAGTGGCTATCGTAGCCTTATTGTCGGCAACAACATTTGCCCAGTTACCAAAAGTAACACTCAAAACCCTCGACGGTAAAACCATCTCGACAGAGACCCTCAGCAACGACGGAAAACCCTTTATAATAAGCTTTTTCGCTCTGTGGTGCAAACCCTGCCAAAGAGAACTGAAAGCTATTGCCGAGGTGTACGACGAATGGCAGAAAGAGACAGGAGTAAAGCTATATGCCGTCTCTATCGACGAGGCTCAGAACATACATAAAGTAAAACCTCTGGTAGACCAGAACGAATGGGAATACGAAGTATTGCTCGACCCCAACAGCGACTTCAAACGTGCACTGGGCGTTACGATGATTCCTGCCGTGTTTATAGTCGATGGCAACGGTAAAATAGTGGATTCGCGCAACGGCTATACCGACGGCTCGGAGAACCATCTTATAGAAAAAGTCAGAGAATTGATAGGTAATAAATAAACCTCAGGCAACAATGAGATTGAACGTCAGAGTTATTGCTTTTGTTTTGGCGGTGTTTTCGTCTGCCGCCGCTTGTGTAGACACATTGGCTCAGGAGAATAGCACCACCTACTTGTCGGGTAGCATTCAGAGCGATATGCTTTTCCCACAGGCAGATAGCGTCATAGGTACAGGTGCGGTAACGGATAAATTCCTGTCCAACACATATTTGAATCTCAATTTCGGCAGTCAATATGTCGATGCCGGTGCACGATTGGAACTGCTCAACAAGCCTCTACCCGGCTTCGAGAAAGAATTTGCCGGGGCAGGTATACCCAACTTCTACGTTACGGGAAAATTCAAAAACAACACCCTGACAGTAGGCAACTTCTACGACCAATTCGGTAGTGGACTCATATTCCGTACATACGAAGAACGCTCACTCGGTATCGACAACTCTCTACGCGGTGCAAGGCTGTTCCTACAACCGTATAGTGGCATACGTTTCAAGCTACTTGGCGGCGTGCAACGTGTGTATTTCAACTACGACGAGTCAAACGCTTGGGGATTCGACTTCACGCAGGGAGCAGTATGGGGTAGCGACTTAGAACTCAACATAAACGAATGGGTTAAGTATCTGCAAGATAACGATTGGAACGTAATGCTTGGGGCATCGTTTGTGAGCAAATATCAGCCGAAGGAGAATATTTACAGGACACTTACACAAAAACTGAATCTCCCCGAAAATGTTGCCGCAGGCGACATACGTCTACAATTGCAGAAAGGCAATTTCGGTCTACTTGCGGAGTATGCCCTCAAAGCCAACGACCCAAGTGCCGACAACGAATATATCTACAAAGACGGTTCGGCGCTGTTGCTCTCGGGTACATACTCCCGCAAGGGACTGAGTGCTATGTTGCAAGTAAAACGCAGCGACAATATGGCATACCGCAGTATCCGTACACAACGCGGCAGTGCAGCATTTATCAACCACCTACCCGCTTTCACCCAGACACACACTTATGCTCTGGCGGCTCTGCGTCCGTATGCTACACAGCCCGCAGGCGAATGGGCTATACAGGGTAGCTTCGGATATACATTCAAGAAAGAGACTCCGCTGGGAGGCAAATACGGCACTACCGTAAAACTCAACGCTTCGTACGTATGCGGCTTGCAGAAAGAGTACCTCAAAGACCTCGACGGTAACAATCGCCTGATAAGCGGCGACCCAAACCCCAAATACAATATCAAGGGCAGCGACGGCTACACTGCGCCGTTCTTCGGTTTCGGTGAAACGTACTACACTGATATCAACGTCGAATTGACAAAGAAAATATCCAAATCGTTCTCGTTCAACGCCACTTATCTGTTTCAACAATACAACCCGAGAGTGATAGTAAGCGAACCCGAAGATATAGTAACATCGAATATATTTATATTCGAAGGTAAAAACCATATAACAGACGACTTCTCGCTCCGTTACGAGCTGCAATACCTCATAGCAAGTCCATACAGCGGAACCGAAGATCCCGCTTCGCCGACATACAGAAAACCAATAGAACGTACAAACCAAGGCGACTGGATATTCGGGCTGGTAGAAGCCTCTCTGTTCGGCAACCTTATGGTGTTTGGGCAGAATATGTTCAACATAGGCTCCACCAAGCTGAATTACTACAACGTGGGAGTTACTTACAATCTCGGAGCTCACAGAATACAGGTAGCATACGGACGTACTCGTGCGGGCTACAACTGTTCGGGCGGTGTGTGTCGATATGTACCGGCATTCAAGGGATTGCAGGTATCGTATAATATGACTTTTTAAAACGATTTTCAAAAAAACAGATAAAAGCAAACAACTTATGAGCATAAGAAACAGTATATTTATGACACTGCTGGCTACTGCACTACTGACAGCCTGTGACAATATACCGGTAAGCGACAGGACTACCCCTCTCGACGCCTCTTCATTCAAGAAACCTGTCGTAGTGGTAGACTTCACGGGAGTAGACTGCACCAACTGCCCCAAAGCCGCCAAAGTATTAAGCTCGATGCACGAGCAGGTGGGCGAAAAGATAATAGGCATAGCAATGTATCCCGATTGTAGCTTCAACCACCACGCCACATTCGACCTCAAATGCCCCGAAGCTACGGAGTATTACAAGGCTTTCGGCGACTTGTCGAAGATAGTACTGCCTTCGGGTATGGTAGATTTCGTACAATACAAGACACAATATATCTTCGACTACACGCTGTGGAACAGTGCCGTTTTGGAACGTATCACACAAGATACGCCCATAGAAGTATCGCTTACTGTCACAAAGGAAACCAAAGGCGACACCACAAATCTGAATATTGCCTCTAAGGTAACCGCACAGTCGGCAGTATCGGGCAGTACGGCACTGATACTGTGGCTCGTCGAAGATGGTATAGTAGGCTACCAAAACGACAGCGGTACTCCTCGCAACGACTACGTACACAACCACGTACTGCGTACTGCTATCAACGGTCTGTGGGGCGAGAGCATATCGCTCTCCACAGCAGGTACCGTGAACAAGACCCTGAGCTACGAGGTGAAAAACGATAAGTGGAAACTCGAAAACTGCTCGGTAGTGGGTGTCGTAATCAATACCGATACCAAAGAGATAATAACAGCCAGCACGGCAAAAGTGCAGTAACGGCAAGGTAAAAAAAGAGATAATTAATTTAATTACAAAATAAAAAACAAAGGAAAATAAGATGAAAAAAATCAGTTTAATAGCATTAGCAGTATGCTCTATGATTCTTGTTTCTTGCAAGAACAACACACCAGACAAGAACGAACCCGAAAAGGTGAAATTCGAAGTGAAGTATAAACCCGATGCCAAAAGCAATTGGGTGGTGGTAAAGGAAGGCGATGTGATAACTTTCGATAAGCCAAACTCCACCGACCCTGAAAAACCCGACGAGTATATGTTCGAGGGTAAGATTTTTTCAAACGTAACCATTAAGGTAGTAATCGACGCCGTAAGAGACTACCAAGAAGGTACTACCGACTATCATTGCACCGATAGATGTATGGATGGCAACGGCCAGAAGACAGAGACAGTAGCTCCAGATATGCCTGTAGAGAAGGGCTCCGACGACGAAAGCGGTATGAAGTTCCAATGGCATTGTACGCCAAAGGCTGCAGGCGACAACAATCTTACCCTCACTGTATATCAGAAAGACGATAAAAACAACAAATTGACCTTCAAAATCAATTTTAAAAAATCATAAAACGAAGTTTTGATACAGCAAAATATCATCGACGAGTATCGTCCGTATTACGATAATGAAGTGCCTGAGGCAGTCGCAAGAATTGCCTCAGACTCTTTGTTTGAGCAGATAGTACGATACGTTTTCCCAAACGAAGATTATAAGACTTTTGTCGACGACTTCCGCCGAATAGCGTCGGTAGACGATTTCCAATCGAAAGTAATGGACAAAGCTATCGGCAACATCGTAAGAGCCACCTCGGCAGACATATCGTACAGCGGTATCGACCTTATCGACCCGAAGAAGAGTTATACCTACATATCGAACCACCGCGATATAGTGCTCGACTCAGCCATATTGCAGACCATATTTTATGCAAACAATATCAAGACCTCGGAGATTACCTTCGGAAGCAACCTTATGCGTCCGCAGATAGTAGTCGATATAGGCAAGATAAACAAGATGTTCAAGATAATACGCGGAGGCACAGCGAAGGAGATTTTCGTCAATTCGCAAAATGTATCGGACTATATGAGGTATGCTATCACACACAAGAACGAGTCTACTTGGATAGCTCAACGCAATGGACGCACCAAGGACGGCGACGATAAGACACAAGTGGCTGTCGTCAAGATGCTTGCGATGAGTAGCGATAAGCCTTTCGCCGACAATTTGGCGGAGATAAACATTGCTCCCATAGCCGTATCGTACGAATACGAGCCTTGCGACATCCTCAAGACGCGAGAAGTATATCTCAGCCGCAAAAACGGCTCATACACCAAGACTGCAAACGAAGACATCAATAGCATCATTACAGGCATAACGCAATACAAGGGACGCATTCATTACACCATCTGCCCGCCGATAGGAGTAGACGAACTTGCCCGATACGACTCTGCTTCACACAACGATAAGTTCCGTCTGCTTGCACAAGACATCGATAGGCGTATCTACGGAGGTTACCGACTTTTCCCGAACAATTATATCGCTTTCGACCTCCTTGCAAATGGTAGCGACTTTGCCTCCGAGTATACTCATACTCAGCGCGAAGCATTTATATCATATACCGACAAAGCTCTGAGTCTCTTGGAGGGCGACAGAGATGAGCTCCGCAATATTTTCCTCGGCATCTACGCCAATCCCGTTGGTAACGTCGTCAATAGCAAGTAAAACGATATGAACAGCACGTTTGCTCTTGTGCCTATAGAACTATTCGACGACAGAGAGCCGTCGGCTTATCTGCCTGCCAAGAGAAGCTATCTTCGGCGGGTTGGTGTCGTCGTGCGGCGGTTCGATTCGCTCGGCGTAGTGGGACTCTACGCTGTGGGAGTAGCCAATTTTATCGCCCGAAAGCTATTCGATTTAGTCGAATATGCTTCGAACAACGTGGGAGAAACACTCTTTGCTTTGGTCGAAGACAAGAGACTTTTCGTAGTGGCTCTAAGAGACCTCGATTTACGCTTAGCCAATGTGTTTGAGGTCGACGGCGACGAAGATATAGCCTATTTTATCCTCATTGCAGTCCAAAACACCGGTTTAGACATCGGTCAGACAAGAGTAAAACTCTCATCATCGCCCATCAGACACTCGCTTATATCGTTGATGAATAGATATATCGATACCGAATCCATATCGGTATCTTTCGGGTAAATATATCCTTCGGGCAGGCAAATATCTACAACACACAGATAAATCTACGTCATATTCGGCAATACTTTCGTATCTTTGCCGCAAATTTCGAAAAAGTATAATATCATGTACAAGTATAAACTCGTGATTTTCGACCTCGACGGCACTCTTATAAATTCGGTCTTAGACCTTGCCATTGCTACCAACTATGCTCTGCAGCACTACGGACATCCACAGCACCCCGAAGATAAGTATCGTTACTTCGTTGGTAATGGAGTAGATATGCTTCTATATCGTTCGCTCCCCGATGAGTGTAAAAACGACGAGTGGGTAAAGAAGATGCGTCAGGTAATGATGCCTTACTACGCTGCTCACTGCACCGACAATACCGCTCCATATCCGGGTATCGTCGATATGCTTAAAACCATCGAGCGCGAGGGTATAAAGATAGCTATTGCATCGAACAAACACCAGTCGGCAACTACTCCTATGGTAGCTCACTACTTCGGCGACATCGATTTTGTAGCTGCTCTCGGTCAACGAGAAGGATTCCCTACGAAACCGAATCCTACCATTGTCGACGATATTATCCGCATTGCCGACGTAGACCGTAGTCGGGTGCTCTACGTCGGAGATACCGCAGTAGATATGCAGACGGCTCACAATGCGGGAGTATCTGTAGTTGGTGTTACTTGGGGTTTTCGTCCTCGCACCGAACTCGAAGCCGAAAAACCCAATTTCATCGTCGATACCGTCGACAGCCTTCTAAGCCTGATTCTATCGCACTGATACGAATATCGATACACGCCAATCGGGAAGTGTCCCCAAAAAATTAGTGTGTGGTTCGGTTTTGTAAAGGCAAGGGGGAGCAGCCCTGTTTTTTTAGTGTTGTCGTTTTTTACGAAATAGTCCTAAACATTAACCGAAGGCAATCATTTTTTAATAGTAGAAACACAAAGATAAGAATTATTTTCAAACACATTCTTTTATTGCTATTGTGTGAATATTGTATACCTTTGCAACACACAAAACCGATACGATATAGATATGAGAATCATATACATGGGTACTCCTGATTTTGCCGTATACCCTCTCGAGGCGCTATTGGAGAGCGGTAAACAAATAGTAGCCGTAGTAACTACTCCCGACAAGCCCACGGGCAGAGGGCAACGTATGCACTCTTCGGCGGTAAAAGAGTTTGCCCTTCGGCATGGATTGCCTATATTACAGCCCGAGAACCTAAAATCGCCCGACTTCGTGGCTTCGCTGCGAGAGCTCAAAGCAGACTTGCAGATAGTAGTGGCATTCAGAATGTTGCCCGAGATAGTATGGAATATGCCACCTCTGGGAACGATAAACCTGCATGCGTCGTTGCTGCCGCAATATCGCGGTGCAGCTCCTATCAATTGGGCTATAATCAATGGAGAGACTCGTAGCGGAGTAAGCGTATTCCGTCTTCGACACGAGATAGACACAGGCGATATACTCGCTCAAGAGCCCATCGATATTATGCCCGACGACAATGCCGGTACTCTGCACGACAAAATGGCTCATACGGGTGCAAAACTGATAGTAAGCAGCGTAGAGGCAATACAAAGAGGTGATTATAAGGCAATACCGCAACCGACAGACCAAAATTTAAGAGCGGCTCCCAAGATTTTCAGAGAGACCTGCCGCCTCGATTTCGGGAAAAATGTAGAGGCTCTGCATAATCTCGTACGCGGACTTTCGCCCTATCCTACAGCTTGGTTCGAATATAATGGACAGGCGTTCAAGGTTTTCGAGTCAAGCTACGAAGTTGTTAATCACGATAATAGCATCGGCGAAATAATATCGGACAATAAGACATTCGTAAAAATAGCTGCCGCCGATGGTTTTTTATCGATAAACAAGATACAGTTGCAAGGCAAAAAGACAATGAATATCAGAGACTTCCTACTTGGATATAAATTCTAAGTACAAGTAAAACGCTACTAAAAATTAGTACATTTTCACTCCCATCTCCCGATAATGTCACGATAAGACACTGATATTCTAAAAGTATGATGGAAGAATACAAAAGGTCGGAGCTCGAGCAAGGCTCTATCGGCACAATATTAATCAAATACGCTGCTCCCAGTGTGATATCGATGCTGTTTTTCGGCTTACAAAGCCTTATAGACGGCATAGTGGTAGGTAATTATATCGGCGATAAAGCTCTGGGCGGCATCAATATCATTCTGCCGCTTTTCAGTGTACTTATGGTGGTGTCGCTTACGGTAGGCATTGGTTGCCAGACAGTCGTAGGACATGGGCTTGGAGCAAACGATATACCTAAGGCTCAGAAGGCTATGACCACAGGTTTCTGGGCACTGACGGCAATAAGTATCGTATGTTCGGGCTTGCTGTGGCTTTTTGCCGAGCCTTTCATACGATTGCTGGGAGCCAACGACGTACTTATGCCCTATTCGGCAGGTTATTTCAAGGGACTTGTACCGTTTCTGCTGCCTGTGTCGTTATGTTTCTACTCCGACATTATGCTCAAAGCAATGGGACGCCCCATCGCTTCTACGGTGATAATGAGCTTAGTGGTGGTACTCAACATAATTCTCAGTCTGATATTTGTAATATATTTCGATATGGGCACAATGGGAGCAAGCCTCGCTACAAGCTGTGCTTTTACTATCGGTCTGTTCGTTTCGGGGCGCTTTACGTTCGACCCCAAGCAGACGATATCTATGCTAAAAGGCAAATTCTGTCGCCGAATATTGTTCCGAGCTATGTACAACGGCTCGTCGGAGGGCGTATCGGAGCTTTCGTCTGCCATCAGTATATTGATAATCAACAATACAATGATAAAAATGGCGGGAGCCGAAGGTGTATCGACGTATACGGTAATCAGTTATATCAATTTTATAGGCATACTCATATTTATTGGTATCTCCGACGGGCTTATTCCCGTGATGAGTTACAATTACGGAGCTCGTAATTACAGACGTCTGCTCGGTATGACAAAGTTTGTAGCACGTATAAATCTGATTATAGGGGTATTAATCTTTTTGTTTCTACATTTTTTCGGCAATCTGGCAATAGATATCTTCCTCAACAAAGAGAGCAGCCGTGTAATGTCGATGGCACAGAGCGGATTACGGATATTCTCATTTGTGTTTTTGGTAAATGGGCTTAATATACTTATCACCAGCTTCTTTACCTCTATCGGCAATGCTCTCGGCTCTATTGTGGTAGCGATGCTTCGGGGAGTAGTATTTATAGCTCTGGGTATTATGATATTACCACCACTACTGGGTGAACAGGGTGTCTGGCTTACAATCGCCTCTGCCGAATTTCTCACCTTCGTCGTTGCCGCTATCTTATTTTCAGCCACTATCAAACGTTTGAAGAAAAAAGACGAGTGATACCAACAATCCCGAAAAAAAGAGACTATCTAGCTTATAGATAGACTATTTTTGAATCAAACCAAAAACTTTTTGTAATTTGTTGCTTACCAGACCCAAATACATAAAATTGTCTTATAATCACCAATTTTATAAGATTTTTTTATCCCAAACTCACGTAGTTCTAATAAACTTGTATATCTTTGCCCATGTAAAGCAATATTCAGGTGAGTATACAAACGAGCCTAAAGTAAATGGTATGCAACAAACAATAAAACAATAAAGTATGTCGAATAATAGTGAAAGATACAAGCTATACCGATCCAGCTCGTTCAAAATAAGTAAGATTATCACCAAAGATTACAGCACCTCATTCTATGCAGCTACATATATTTTGCCCAATGATATACGTGATGCTATCCACAGCCTCTACGGCTTCGTCCGTATTGCCGATGAGATCGTCGATTCGTTTCACGAACAAGATCAGGAGAAGGTCCTAAGAGACTTCGAGCGAGACTACGACGAGGCTTACCGATTGGGCATCAGTACCAATCCGATACTACACTCCTTCCAGTTGACTGTAAAGGAGTACAATATTCCGGACGAATACATACGCTCCTTCCTTACGAGCATGAGAAGTGATCTCGATAAAAAGCACTACGAGACCGAGGAGGAGATATCCGACTATATCTACGGCTCTGCCGATGTAGTAGGGCTTATGTGCCTGAAGATATTCTGTCGAGGCGACGAGGCTCTATTCGAACAGCTCAAACAGCCTGCCATGCGTCTCGGATCGGCTTTTCAGAAGGTTAATTTCTTAAGAGACCTCCAAGACGACTATGAATTACTCGGTCGGCTATACTTCCCAGGTATCGTCATAGAGAGTTTCGACGAGAAGGCCAAAGACAGCCTCATCAGAGAGATAGACAAAGACTTCTGCGAAGCCTATGAGGGTATCCTGCTGCTTCCCAAAGAATCTCGCCTCGCAGTCTACGTAGCCTATCGCTACTACAGGCAGTTACTACACATCATCCAAAAGACACCCGCCCGGAGCCTGATCTCGAAACGGGTACGAGTGGGAGATGCGAAGAAGATGCTTATCCTACTGACTTCAATAATAAAAAATAAACTTAATCTACTACAACCTATGCACCCAAAGGAAAGCATCGTACTACTGGTCGATGCAGACAATAACCCCATCGGAAAGATGGAGAAGCTCGAGGCGCACCGCAAAGGAATAATGCACAGAGCGGTATCGGTACTCGTCTTCGACACCGAGGGGCGGTGGCTTCTGCACCGAAGAGCCTTAGACAAATATCACGCAGGTGGACTCTGGACAAATGCCTGCTGTACACATCCCTTCGTAGACGAAGAGCCTCGAGAGGCTGCACGCCGACGTATGTTTGAGGAGATGGGCATGGACATTACCAACGATGGACTCAGACATCTCTTCGACTTCACCTACAGAGCCGAGTTAGACAACGGACTTATCGAGCACGAGTACGACAGCGTATTCGTCTACACTACTACCATAAAACCTGTCCCCAACCCGGAGGAGGTCATGGACTGGAGGTATATCGACATGAAGGCACTGGAGGAAGACCTCACAGCACAGCCCGATAGCTACACCCCATGGTTTAGAATAATCTTCGAACAAGCAAAACAGCATCTTTACAAATATGAAGGAGTATCGGCTTAAATGGATAGACTGGGTAGTTGTTGTCATAGTGATGATCTTCTACACCTATGGGGCATTCGGACTTGCACGAGAGGAGACCAGAGAGCTCTACACCTCTCTAACGCCCCTAGTACTGCTATCTTCTCTATTCATCCTCTGCATCTACGACCATAGCACCAAGCATATCAAGGCTCTGATATACATTCTATCGGTGATAGTCATAAGCTTTTGCGTCGAGCTCCTCGGGGTCGCCACTGGGGTCATCTTCGGAGAATACGGCTATGGCACAAGTTTAGGACCTAAAATCGGTGGAACACCGCTGCTCATCGGCATCAACTGGATATTCCTAGTCTATGCAACAGCAGCTATACAAGCTCCCCTTGGTCGAGGTATAATCACGACGATTGTCGTACCTACATTACTAATGTTGGGATATGACATCATCATGGAGCAGGTCGCCCCGATGATGCAAATGTGGTCGTGGCAGGGGGGTAGTATTCCCTTGCAAAACTATATTGTTTGGGGGGCTCTCGCTGCCCTATTCCATGCTGTGAGGTATTGGTTACGAATCGATTTCCGCAATAGGATAGCCCCTTTCATCTTCTTGATACAGATTTTATTCTTCTCCATCATACTTGCTCTATAGCCCGATGCTCACCGCCAATCACCATAGATTCATCTATCCATTTTTCCAATACTATACGGAGTACCTGCTCAAAAGGCGGTTTCACTCAGTACATATCTGTGGTGACTTTGAGGATCGAGGTCTGCCTGTCCTTCTGATAGCCAACCATATCGGCTGGTGGGATGGTTTTTGGGCGATGCATCTTATGCTCAAGGTATTGCATCGCAAGTTCTACTTCATGATGCAGGAAGATCAACTCCTCAAGTACCGCTTTTTCAACAAAACAGGGGCTTTTTCTGTGCGGAAGAGTAGTAGAGAAGCCTTGCAAAGCCTCTCCTATGCCTCGAGCCTGCTGGAGGAGTCATCAAATATGGTCTTGATATACCCCCAAGGACAACTCCATTCGCTCTATGACTCAGACTTCCACTTCCAGCGAGGTCTTGGGCGACTCATCGAGGGCAGAGAAGGAAAAATACACCTCATACTTTCTGCAAATATGATCGACTACGGGGAGTATCATCGCCCTAGCCTAAGTATATACATTAAAGAGTACCAAGGAACTATGAAGCTCGATGCCCTAGAGGAGGGCTACAACGTCTTCTATCGGTCTTGCCTCTCCGAACAGATTAATAGGATGAAGATATGATGATTACTACTCTGGCATACATTGTCGTAGGCTTCGGGATCTTGAGACTCGTGATAGCCACTCTAAATCTCCTTTTACAGGAGCGACTACCTCAGCCTAAGAGCAGAGAATCCTTGCCTAGCCTCTCTGTCCTGATCCCAGCTCGCAATGAGGCGCACAATATCGAGGCTATACTCTCAGACCTTACTCACGTCGAGAGCGAGTGCCTCCTAGAGATCATCGTTTGTGATGATGCCTCTGAAGACTCCACCGCCGAGCTAGTGGAGACTTGGATGCAACGCGATAGCCGCATCCGCCTCATCTCCTCCTCGGGGCCACCCTCGGGTTGGTTGGGAAAAAACCATGCCTGCCACCTCCTCTCGAGACAAGCACGTGGAAGGTATCTACTCTTCCTCGATGCCGACGTTAGACTTAGTCCTGCTTTCATAGAGCGAGTACTCAGCTATGCTAAGACCTATCGGCTGAGCCTCCTCTCTCTCTTCCCCAGACAGAGGATGCAAACTTGGGCAGAGCGGGTCTCTGTACCCAATATGCACCTAATCCTACTCTCACTACTCCTACTACCCTTGGTAAGGCGAGTTGGTTTCTCCTCTCTGTCGGCAGCCAATGGGCAATGTATGCTCTTCGATGGAGAAATCTATAGAGCCCTACGTCCTCACGATAGATTTCGACACAGCAGAGCAGAGGATATAGAAATAGCCCGAGAGTTCAAGAGACAGGGGCACAGGATCTCCTGCATGAGTTCGACCAAGCTAATCGAATGCAGGATGTACGACAGCCTAAGCGCAGCCATCGAGGGCTTTTCCAAGAATATTACCCTGATGCTTGGGGGATCTTACGCCATAGCCTTAATATACTGGATATTGACCTCCATAGGCTGGTTGGCCGTTTGGCTCGGCAGAGCTGATCTACTACTACCCTACCTCCTCACAGAGGTTGCTATCAGGGTCTTCGTTTCGCTCTGCTCTAACCAGAGCATCGTCTACAACATCATACTCGCCCCGGCACAGCAACTCCTCCTCGGGCTATTCATCATCAAGTCTTGGGTGAATAGCCGACGTAAGCTGGGCTTCACCTGGAAAGGGCGATCAATCTAAAAAACAATACTTTGATATGATTAAAATAAAAAAAATAATCCTCCTAGTAAGCCTCACCCTATTCCTCACGGACTTATCATCTTGGGCGATGTCTCCCAAGAAAAGTATTTATAAGGCCTATATCGGTGCAGATATGCAGCTCTGGCGCATGGTAATAGACAGCCTACACACAAAGTCTAATAAGACCATAGAACAAGAGATAGAGCTCCTAAACTACGAATACGGTTACATCGGCTGGTGTCTTAGTCAGAAAAAGAAACAGGTAGCAGAGACATACCTGAAGCGATACGAAGCTCGGCTCTCAAAGCTCACAACCAACCAAACACAAGGTCTCCGCTCGGCATACCGCTCGGCATACTATGGGTTCGAAATCGGACTCAACAATGTCAAAGCTCCGTTCCTTGGTCCCAATAGCATTAGAGAAGCCGAACGATCTGTCAAACTTGATCCTAAATGTTGGTTGGGGTATGTACAACTGGGCAATATCGACTTCTACAAACCCTCTATATTTGGCGGCTCAAAAGAGGATGCTCTCAAGTACTACCTCAAGGCTGAGCAGATATTGCTCAGAGAAGGGATAGATCAAGACTGGAATCTCCTATCGCTCTGGGCACAGATAGGGCTAACCTACGAAGCACTTGACAACCTACAAAAGGCTGAGGTATATTATCGAAAAGCCTTAACTGCAGAACCACAATTCAAATGGGTAAAAGATGAACTATATATGAATCTCAAAAAAAAGAAGCAACGATGAAAAAGAAAGTAACAATCATAGGTACAGGCCTCGGAGGCCTAGCCAGTGGACTACTCCTAATCAAAAAGGGGTATGAAGTAGAGTTTATAGAGAAAAATGATAGACCGGGAGGAAGGCTCAATCAGATCAAAAAAGATGGCTTTACCTTCGATACGGGACCTAGCTTTTTCAGTATGTCCTATGTCTTCGAGGAATTTATGCAACGCTGTGGCATCGAGCTACCATTCGAATTCGTTACCCTCGACCCACTATACTCCGTAAACTTCAAGGGTAGCACCAAGACCTACCATCTGTATAAGGATCTCGGGCGTCTGGCCGAGCAATTTCGGGACTCGGAGCCTGACTTCGAACACAAGATGAGGGTCTATCTGGCAAAGTCCAAAAGACTCTTCGAAGATACCTTCGACATTGTGATTCGAAACAATTTCGACAATATCTTCGACTATCTATCTGCACTTATTCGGGTCAATCCGAGGCATCTGCCCGTGCTCTTCAAAAGCTTTTGGGAGCATGTACACAGTTACTTCTCCTCATCCGAGGTACGGCAGATTATCTCTCTGGTGGCCTTCTTCCTCGGCCGCACGCCTTTCGATACTATGGCTGTGTATAGCCTGCTCTCGTACACAGAGTTCCAACACGATGGTTACTATAACGTAGCAGGAGGGATGTACACCATCGTCGAGAGTATCGTGGAGGAACTTGTGCGATGTGGAGCAAAATTTCACTACAATGCCGAGATCGTTGATGTAGAGCAAGAGGGACAAAAAATATCGACTGTGATTGACCGCCAAGGACGGAAATATGCAGGAGACATCTTCCTCTCAAATGCCGATGCAGCACTATTTAGAGGACGCGTCCTGCGAAGGAAGAAGTACGACGAAGAGCATCTCGACCGCATGGAGTGGACCATGGGCTATCTCACCTGCTACATCGGGGTCGGCGAGAAGCTCCCACAGCTGAACCTGCACAACTACTACCTAGGCACAAACTACGAGGAGTATGCACTCAATGTGCTCAAAAGCCCCGACACGCTACAGAAACCCTACTACTACGTCAATGCCCTCTCCAAATGCAACCCCAATTGTGCCCCAGAGGGATGCGAGAGTCTATTCTTCGTATGCCCCGTCCCAAACCGACAGTATAAAACCGACTGGAGCGATAGAGATGAGATCGTCGATAGTATCCTAGCCGACTTCTCAGAGCGTATTGGGGTAGATATACGCTCCAAGATACTCTCACGAACCATATATACGCCACAGGAGTGGGAGGCACAGTTTAACCTCTACAAGGGTAGTGGACTGGGGTTATCACACAAGATGATGCAGATTGGAGGATTCAGACCGGCAAACTTCGACGAAGAATTCGAAAACCTCTTCTACGTCGGCGCTTCTACTATCCCAGGAGCAGGGCTTCCCATGGCGATTATCAGTGCAGAGCTAGCCGTAGAGCGCATTATGGAGTCGTTCAAAGCCTAAACCGAGACTCATCATAGCTCGAAGGCAAACTTAAACCCAGTGGCAGTATCCCGACTTTATATAACTCACGTTATTTACAGATACTATCAAATAGAGGAAGAAAAAAGACGAGTGATACCAACAACCCGAAAAAAGAGACTATCTATTATTGCTGTCCGATAAATTTTTGGATTGGATAAAAAAACAGGGCTGATTTCTTTGTAGAAGTTCAGCCCCTTTGTTTAATTTTGTTCGTACACCAAAAACAGAATCAAACAATGCCCAAATGTAATCATTTTATCGGACAGCCGAAGAGGGAAAACACCTAAATGGATGAAAAGACTGCAAATAATCGACTCGACAACCATCACGTTGTTTTCTAACCTAATTTTCAAGGGAGTAGGTCGTCATCCCAAAACGGGAAAAAAGAAAGGCGGAATCAAGGTTCATACAGTAATTCAGACCAATGAGGGAGTCCCATCCGACATCAAGTTTACCTCTGCAGCCACAAACGACTCTTTTATGTTAAAGCCCTCATCATTAAACAAAGGTGATATTAGAGCTTATATGGATTATGGTAAGTTTGAGGAACTGACACAAATAGGCGTAATATATGTGACAAAGATGAAAAAACGACTGAAATACAGCATACAAGAAGACATGATGTATCAGACACCCGATGGACTTATGGAGGTGCGATTGCAGAAAGTGATATTTACCAAAGAACAGCCTAATAAAGAGATTATTACCCATCAGGCTCGAATAATTACATATCCTGATGTAGCGAAATGTAAACTGATATCTCTCCTACCAATGATATGGATACCGACCCTTCTGAAATCATTGCTATTTATCGTCAAAGATGGGCTATTGAGATGCTTTTCAAACAAATAAAACAGAACTTCCCACTAAAATACTTCTACGGCGAAAGTGCCAATGCCATAAAGATACAGATATGGGTAACACTGATTGCCAACCTCTTACTTATGGTTATGCAACGCTCACTGAAACGTTCGTGGAGTTTCTCGGGACAGGCTACGATGGTACGAATTACCTTGATGTATTATGTTGACTTTTATAGTTTGTTCAATCATCCCGAGAAAGATTGGGAAACGAGGCTGAAAGCAACAATCGCCTCCGATACAATTAGCGTTTTTTGATTAAGGGGGGCTTGGATATCAAAAACAGATACTTGACTATTGATTATAAACCATCAAGCACCTGTTTTTTCATTTTATAATACTTTATCGGACTGCAATAAAAAAAAAGAGACTATCTATAAACTAGATAGTCTCTTTTTTACTAAACCCAAAACAACAAATATTTATTTCTTAGGTTTTATGCCGAGTTTTACAGGTTTTATCATATTCTCGGGTTTCATTATCACGTCGAGGTCTTTTTTCGACAATATGTCGTGTTCGAGAATAAGGTCGTACACGCTGCGTCCCGTTTCGATAGCCTCTTTTGCTATCTTTGTCGAGTTTTTGTAGCCTATCACAGGGTTCAGAGCCGTTATGATGCCGATACTGTTGTGTACGTAGTTGCGGCACACCTCTTCGTTGGCGGTGATACCGTCGATACAGCGGATACGAAGTGTATCGAAGCCCTGTATCAGTATTTCGGACGACTCGAAGCAGCACTGAGCTATAACGGGTTCCATCGGGTTGAGTTCCATCTGAGCCTCTTCGCTCGACATAGCCACGCAGAGGTCGTTGCCGATTACTTTGTAAGCAATCTGGTTCATCACCTCAGGTATTACGGGATTGACTTTGCCCGGCATAATGGACGAACCCGGCTGCATCGGAGGCAGGTTTATCTCGTTAAGTCCACAGCGGGGACCCGACGAGAGCAGACGTAGGTCGTTGCATATCTTGTTCATCTTCAGAGCTATCATACGCAGAGCCGATGAGTAGCCTGCCAGTGAAGAAGTATCGGAGGTGGCTCCTACAAGGTCGTCTGCTAATATGTATTTATGTCCTGTTATCTTGGCAATAGCCGCCGTGCTCTTTTCGGCATATCCCGGTTCGGCACATATACCCGTACCAATAGCGGTAGCTCCCATATTGATAGTCAGGAGTTCGCGTGCTGCAGCTTCGAGGTGTGGCAATTCGTTGCGTAAGATGCTCGCAAAGCCGGCAAAGGTCTGACCCAAAGTCATAGGTACGGCATCTTGCCATTGTGTACGTCCCATCTTTATGACGCCTGCAAACTCTTTTGCCTTACGTTCGAACGAACGGATAAGCTCTTCGAAGTGCGGCACGAGAGTCAGATATGTGTAATACAGACCGATATGTATAGCTGTAGGATAAGCGTCGTTGGTGGATTGCGAACAATTTACGTGGTCGTTAGGAGAGCAGTGTGCGTAATCGCCACGTTTGTATCCCATAAGTTCCAGAGCACGATTGGCAATTACTTCGTTGGCATTCATATTGGTGCTCGTGCCGGCTCCGCCCTGAATCATGTCTATCGGGAACTGGTCGTGATGCTTGCCGTCTATCAACTCCTGGCACGCCGTCTTGATGGCTTTTGCCATATCGTCTGTGAGCAGACCCAGTTGGTGATTGGCTTCGGCTGCCCCCATCTTGGTGATAGCCAAACCTTTGATAAACAAAGGATACTGACTTAGTTTGAAGTTGCTTATTGGGAAGTTTTCCAAAGCTCTGAGTGTCTGGACTCCATAAAGAGCCTCTTCGGGTACCTCTCTCGAACCGAGCAAATCGCTTTCGATACGTGTTTTTACTGATTTTTCCATATCCAAAATTTTATTATATTTATTATTTTAATTATCTTTGATAGAGCTTATTACACGCTGCAGGCTATCTCGCCAATATGGTATTTGTATGCCGTAGACAGATTTTATTTTAGCCTTATTCAGTACGCTGTAATGAGGTCGTTTGGCGGGTGTGGGGTATTGGCTGCTCTCTATGGGCAATACTCGGCAATCGATACGGGCAAGCTCGAAAATAGCCTTGGCAAAGTCGTACCAAGAGCAGACGCCTTCGTTTGAGTAGTGATACACGCCGCCCTCGAAGCGGTCGGAGCAAACGATCGACAGTATCGCCTCTGCCAAGTCGGCTGCATTGGTCGGCGAACCTACTTGGTCGAATACTACGGATAGTTCCTTGCGTTCTTTGCCCAGACGGAGCATAGTCTTAACGAAGTTGTTGCCGAAGGTGGAGTACAGCCACGAAGTACGAATGATGATGGAACCGTCGGCATAATTATCGAGCAATACGGCTTCGCCTTCGGCTTTGGTAGAGCCGTAGACACTCTGCGGAGCGATGCGGTCGGTCTCTACGTATGGCTTATGTGCTGTGCCGTCGAAGACATAATCGGTAGAAATATGAATGATACGTACTCCGTGCCGTTTGGCGGCAGACATTAGGTTTCTCACCGACAGACTGTTGATTTGTCGGCATTTGTCGGTGTCGCTCTCTGCCTTATCCACAGCAGTATATGCGGCACAGTTTACCACAAGGTCTATCTTGTGGGCAGCAAAAAAGTCCGAAACAGCTGTCTCGTTGCATATATCGAGAGTATCTACATCGGTAAATATAAAATGGTGCTCTCCTGCTTTTTTAGTGTACAGCGTCCGTATCTCGCTACCCAGCTGACCGTAAGAACCTGTAATTAAAATATTCATATCGTACGAAAAAATAGTTCTGCAAAGTTACTCATTTTTATCCAATTTCCTACCTGTATCTAAGAGCGAACAGAGTAGTATATTAAACCACTGACAAATATTTGATTATCAGATACATTGCCTTTAAAAAAATCATCATATCAAACACGTAGAGTCGCAAGACATAACGGGCTATACGATGGAGGGGATTGCTGTCCGACAAAAAACACTCTCCCATAACCGTCTGAAACGAAACACATTACACCTACCATTTTTAACAAGTAAACTAATCACACTAAACCACACTGACTATCAATCAGTTTACTGTGTTTTTTCAGACAGCAATAACCTATAATATACATTATCAAGTTCGTTTGTCGAAGATAAGCGATGCAAAAAAATATATTTTTTTGATAGAAGCAACAATCTTTTTCTTTGTAATTGTTGGTATTTTTAAAAAAATAAATTAGCTTTGCAGGTTGAGAACGGGGGAATATCAATCGGTGTTATACCTTCGGATACCGGCTAACTTATCAGCAAAAAACAATCGGCAAATGAAATATTTATACATCTTCGGTACTCTGTTTTTTACCGTCTACGGACAGATAATACTTAAGTGGCGTATCGGCAAACTCGGCTGGCATCCCAATACGGAGGGTATCGGTGCGGCAGTGGTCAATTACCTCCGATTTTTGTTCGACCCTCTGATATTTTCCGGGTTTATTTCGGCGTTTGTGGCATCAGTTTTTTGGATGTTGGCAATGACAAAATTTGAGATAACACAAGCTTATCCCTTCATGAGTATATCGCCTGCATTGGTTTTTATACTTGGCATTTGGTTGCTGGGAGAGACATTTTCTTGGGGTAAGGTAATAGGATTGGCACTGATAATAATAGGAGTAATAGTAACGGTCAAGTTATGAGAAAATATTACCTTTGTACATCTCTATACAATAACAGAATATGACACAGTATAAAACCGATAGCATACACCTATCCGTAGTATCGCCTGTTTATATGGCAGAAAATATTGTCGCCGAACTGGTTCGGCAGGTGAAGACAGCAGTGGCTGATATTACCTATAATTTCGAGATAATACTTGTAAACGATGCCTCTCCCGATAGGTCGTGGGACAAGATAGTTGCCGAGTGTGCCGCCGACCAACGAGTGAAAGGAATAAATCTCAGTCGCAACTTCGGGCAGCACTATGCCATTACCGCCGGATTAAATCATTCAAAGGGCGACTGGGTGGTGGTGATGGATTGCGACCTTCAAGACCGACCTGACGAAATACCCAATCTCTATCGTAAAGCACAGGAGGGTTGGGATATAGTCTTGGGACAAAGGGCAAACAGGCAAGATATGTGGTTAAAAAGAATCTCGAGTAAAATTTTTTATCTTATTCAAGGTTATTTAACCGACACAAAGATTGATAGCTCGATAGGGACATTCAGAATAATGAATAGTAGAGTGGTTTCGGCATATAACCAAATCAGAGAGCGAGACCGTTTTTTTGGGGGACTGGTTTCCTGGTTAGGATTTGAAACTACGACAATAGAAATCAAACATTCAAAACGCTTCGAAGGCAAGAGTACATATTCTCTTAGAAAATTGTTGAGCCTCTCGTTAAATGCCATGCTGTCATTTTCCGACAAACCTCTGAAGCTCACAATAAAATTAGGGATACTTACATTGTTAACATCAACAGTCTTCATTATATACAAAATAGTCCTAAATCTGTTTTTTGGTCATACAATTGTAGGGTGGTCAAGTATTATTGCCTCACTATTTTTCTGTACAGGATTAATTATCACAGTATTGGGGATGGTTGGTTTATATGTTGGGCGTATTTTTAACGAAACAAAACAACGCCCTGTTTATATTATAAAAGACTGTATGAATATTTAGAAAATAAAAAATCAGCAATTACCGGAGCAAGCTATTTACAGTTAAATACTCTATTATGCCCATAATTACGGCAAAGACGGTATAGGGATAGCTAAATTGAGGATAAGCTAAAAAACAAAACCATAAAGTGAAAAAAATACTAATACTGGGCGCCGGATTATGGCAAACACCATTTATACAAAAAGCCAAATCGATGGGACTTTTTGTGTACGCAACCGACTGGGATAGCAATCCCGAAGGTAAAGTATTTGCCAATGTTTTTGAACAAATAGACGTCAGAGATAAAAACAAAAGTTTGGACTTTGCTCAGAAACACAAAGTAGATGCAGTATTCACAAACTCAGATGTAGGAGTCCCCACTGCGGCTTATATTGCCGAAAAACTATCTTTGCCGTTTCACACCCAGGAATTGGCAGATATTGCCACAAATAAATATTTGATGCGCAATGCATTAAAAAAAATAGGATTAAACACTCCATACTATAAACAATGTAGTTCGCTTAGAGAGATTGAAGATGCTGTTAGCACTACCGATAAAAAGCTGATTATAAAACCGATAGACAATTGCGGGAGTAGAGGTGTTTTTGTTTTAAGCAACACCGACAACCTAAAGCAGATTGCCGACAATGCTTTTTCAAACTCATTTTCGGGTAAAATTCTTATCGAAGAGTTAATGTTAGGCACAGAAAGCTCTGTAGAGGTGATAGTAAACAGTGGGCAACCCTATATTTTAGCTTGGTGTAAGAAGCAAAAATCGGACTATCCCTACAGATACGATATCAAACTTGATTATTTTCCCAATCGTAGCGAAGAAGAAAATGAGCAAGTAAGCGAAATGGTGTCAAAATTGATCGACGGCTTAAAAATCGGAAACGGGATACTGCATATCGAATTTATTTGGACAGAAGAGGGAGTAAAAATTATTGAATTTGCACTTCGTGGCTGCGGTTCTAACGTAACAACCCATCTGCTGCCCAAGCTTCGAGGTTTTGATGTAATGGCATTTTTGATTAGGAAATCTTTGGGAGACTCCAATCCCAAAATCGAATTTTGCAACAACGATTTCGGTGTACTTAAATTTATTGTCCCCCAAAGCGGTAAAATTAAATCAATAAGCGGATTAGAGCAGATTGCAAAACTTGACTACATACAAGATTTTCGTTTAGACCTGACAGCAAACAGTATCGTTGATACTATTAAAGACGGACGAAGCAGACCCGGTCACTATATACTTACTGCACCTACTGAAAAAGAGTTATTAGCAGAAATGCAACATGTTGAAAAGCAATTAAAAATAGAATATTATGCTTGAAATACTTGATTGTACAATACGTGACGGAAGCTATGCCACAAATTATCAATGGGACGGTGATATTCTAAGAAAAATAGTATCTACACTTTCTCAAATAGGGATCAAATATATCGAAATAGGAAACGGAGTGGGGCTAGGCACTCATCGCAAAATACGTGAAGCCTTAGACGACGAATCATACTTCTCACACACAATCCCTTATAAAGGCAATTCGCTAATTGGCGCGTTTTTTATACCCGGGACAGGAACGAAAGATGATTTGAAAAATTTCTGGCAAGCCGGTGGACGCTTTATCAGAATAGGCTCAAATGCAACAGAAATAGAAAAATCGTTAGAGTACATTGAATATGCAAAACACTTAGGCTTTATGGTGTGTAGCAATTTGATGAAAACTTATGCCATTTCTAAATATCAGTTGGCTTATAAAAGCCGCGAGCTGATAAAGGCAGGCTGCGATGTCATTTATGTCGTTGACTCGGCAGGATGTATGCTACCGTCAACTGTCAGCGATTATTTTAAGTCGATGCGAGAAATTTATCAGGTGCAGTTAGGTTTTCATGGACATAACAATTTGCAACTTGCTAATGCCAACAGCCTTGCGGCTGCTGAAGCCGGAGCTACCTTTATAGACGCTACCTTGTCGGGTTTAGGCCGAGGTGCCGGCAATGCTCAATTAGAATCAATTATAGCAATTTTTCAAAAAGCCAATTTGTTGGAAAACAATATCACAGATGTACTTCAATTGTCGGATTTTAGCAATGAAATAATGAGCACGATTGCCGCCAAAGAGATAGTACCTACATCGAAACGTAATATAGCAATAGGAATAGCAAATTTTCACGATTCATACGCTCCGCTGGCAGAGAAATATGCAAGTTTATACAGTGTCGATACCGAATTATTAATTAAAGAGGTGTCAAAAATTAATGTAGTCAATCCAGCCGAAGAACTATTTGAATTGACAGCTCGTAAGATAGCCGAAGGAGCTAAGGAGATAATATTTTTCCCTAAATTCAGTCATAAAAATTACACGATATGAACAGTTTAGAGCATTACAAGAAAGAGTTCATGCTACGTTTGGCCGATGTGTCCGAACTTATCGACAAAACTAATAAAGCAACAGTTTTGATTATACAACAATTGCCTGATAGCGACAAGTTTATACCAATTATACCCTATATCAGAGAGAGCATATCTGCAATAATATGCTTTGTCGAAATTGGAGATATTGATATGCTCGATTTTGTAATCAAAAACTCGAAAGGAACAATAGATAAAATAATTTTAGACATTGACCGCAAACGAGAAAATTCAGAACAAATAATCAAAGCCGTTTATGAGTTGACCGACAATAGCTCTGTAGGTGTTTACAGCGATTTAGACATGTGGGGAAGTGCTTCTGTTGATTTTATCTCATGTATCGAAAAGCGTTTGAATGGTAAAAAAATATTGTTGACAGGCAATAGTTTTATTACTCCTCGAATAGCTTTGAAATTGCTGACTAACAATGCTGATTTGTATTTTTGGGAACATGACTATCAAAAAGGAGTGTTCAAATTAGACAATCAAACTGAAATAGAGATAAAAAGTAAAAAGGTTGAAGTAATAAATAATATACAGTCGAAACATTTCGACTTATTGGTTGGGACATCTATTTTGAAGAAGAGTGTAGACAATTGGTCAATCTACTCCGACACAACTTTTGACGGAATATTCGATATAGGTCTCAATAATTTTAACAAAACTTTTATAGCCAATGCTACGAAAAAAGGCAGTCGTATATACAGGTTTGATAATCGAGCAGGAATTTCAAGTGTGGTACTCAACCTTATGGAGACCGATTTTTTGATTAATAATAATCTGGGGAAAGTTTTTATTAAAGACATTCCTGTTGTAAGTGGTGGCGTCATGGCAGAAGAAGGCTCTGTTGTAGTTGATAACGCATTTAATCCTAATGTAGTACTGGGAGTATCGAACGGAGAGGGGCTTTTTAAAACCGAAATGTCGGAAACCGATATAAGGAATGTAGAAATAATTCGATCTTTAATTTCTTGATCAATAATGGATATCCCTATATTCGACACCCTTACCCACCCGACCATTGACGGAGACTGGATAATGCTCAAATATCCGCAGTGTGCTGGCATCGATAAGATGCTTGACGAGATGCGAGCCAACAACATAAAAAAAGCCTTTGCCGTCGGAATGAAAGGCATTGGCAGTTATGACCAGGAAAAATTCATTAAGTTGGTAAGAGGCAAAGCGCCTGATGAGCTGTTGCCTGTTGCTTTTTTCGATTTCGATGATATAACCACAACACAAGGCATTGTAAATAAACTCATTACCATTAAAAACATAGGATACTGCGGAATAAAACTACACCCCCGCATCGGCAATTTTACTTTAGATAATCAGTTTCTGCCTATCGTAATAGACAAAGCCAACGAGATGAAGCTGGCAGTTCTCTTTTGCACCTACTTCTACAGCAACAAACAACCGATGACTGTCAACAACATAGACCGTTTGAACGATATGCTACTCAAAGTAAACGAAAACTCGCGGGTAATTCTTCTGCACGGCGGAGTTGTCCGTTTGTTGGAGATGATGGAGATTGTACGTGTCTTCCCAAACTTATTAATGGACTTATCGCTTACAATGTGCAAGTACGCAGGAAGTTCGCTCGACGAAGATATCAAGTTTTTGTTTCAAAGTTTCGACAGGCGTATATGCGTCGGTAGCGACCATCCGGAGATCAATTTCGCGACACTCCGCAAACGCTTCAATCACTTTGCTTCATTTACAACGGTAGAAAAGGCTGAGAATATTGCACATAAAAACATTGAAAGTTGGATAAATCATTATAACACATAGAGATTGTCTGTAACACAAACATTTACACTTAACTTTGCTCAAAAAATCGAGAAAACACAAACCTAACCAATCTTAAATTATTTTTTTATGCTCATTATCGAAATTCTATTCTTATTTATCGTTATCATTAGCAACTATATTGTTGGTAATTTAGCCATTAACTTCCTATCTTTAGGCAACTTACACAAGTACGAAAAACAATTTTTTGCTCAGTTATTAGGCATCATTATTACCGTAACACTATACGCTATTGCCAAAACAGAGTTCAATACCATATTCATATTGATACCTCTTATATTAGTAGCTCTAATAAAGCGACAAAAGTTCGATATCGACATGACAGCTTCTATCAAATCTCTGGGGCTACTGATTGTCGTGTCGATAGCATTGTATTCAACAGCATATTACTTTTTTTATATATTTATGGATGGGGCTGTATTTGGCGACAATCATTTCTACGCTAATATTGCTTATTATTTGAAAACAAGAGGCATAGAGACTACAAACTTCGATTGGACTATCGAAGGAAATATTCCTGCCACCCCATACCATTTTTTTGAAGGCTGGTTTACCGCACTGTGGTCGAGTATTTTTAATATGAATACTTTACGGACATATTATCTCATATATATACCTATAACAGGAGCTATATTATTTCACGGTGCTTTTGTTTTGGCAGACAAAATACTAAGACAGACACAATGGAAAATTGTTATGTCATTAATATTGGCTCTTATATTTTTATTTTTACAACCGTTTGATTTGCCTTTTTTACAAACAACAAGTAAATTTATGCCGTTCGGTTCGTGGTTTCACAACATAAAGTTCTCTATTGTTTATCTTATGGTTATGGCCGCTCTCATTTTATGGTTAAACAAAAGCTATAAACCGGCGTTCATATTTCTATTGTTGTTAGTGCCGTTGTATTCACCTACAGCCGCAGCTATTCTTTCTCTGTTGGCTGTGACAATCATATCAATGTTCATAAGGAAGAAGATAGACAAAAAGCGGGCTCTTCTGGCCATAATTGCTCTATTTGGCATAGGTGTGTTGTACATACTGTTTTATTATATCCAGCCGTCGTCCGAGCCCCCGATTGTATTTGCAGAACTACGTTTTATCTCCGTACTCTTTAAAGTGGCGAAATTAATGGCAAAAATGCTAATATTTGTATTTGTTCCATTAATATTGCTATTTATGGTCGTTTATCTTTTTCTCCGTAAAAAAGACACTGAATTAATAAACAATGCCATAGAGATATCGCTTCTAAAAGATATAGGATTGGGTATTGTCGGTGCATTTATAGTTTTGGCTATGTTGGTGCCGCTATATTTTTATGTAGACCACGATGCTTTTCAACTTTTGTTCATATTCATTACACCTATATTCTCAATAGCACTCTATATTACCATTATAATACTATTAAACGCATCTATGCTCCCTATTGTACGGTTATTTTCAGTTATCGTATTGTTGGGATATTTCTTGTTACTATTATGGCAAAATCCTGCCGTTTCTTTTAATATGGAAAGGGTTGATTATTTTGAACCCATTTGCGACACTGAATACTTAGAAACCATAAAGAAAGCCGCAGCAGAAGACAATACCGCAAATTTTTCTTATTTCCGTCATTACTCAGACGGGCGTCATCCTATGGAGCTTAAGCCATTTTTGTTTGTCCCCGACAATCGCATTATTCATTTCCGAAACGACTATGTCCCCATTTGTCTGTCTACTAATGACCTACCAGACGAGGTAGACGTAAGATATTGTAACAAAAACCATTTTGCGTTTTACCGCTATTGTAAGGCTAATCTTCAAAATAGTCTTGACGAAAACTACTTGAATTTCATAAAAAAACACAATATAAAATTCATAATTGTTGAGAGCGGCGCAACTCTACCTACTGTTTTAGAAGAACATATAAACTGGAGTTGTACGAATAAAATCAATAAAAACAAATTTATCGTACTGAAATAATGATACCCTTCAATAAGCCCTATCTTACAGGAAAAGAGACACGCTATATTTATGAAGCCGTGGCCAGCGGCAAACTCTCCGGCAACGGGATGTTTACACAGCGATGCCAGCAGTTTTTTGAGAAAAAGTACGGTTTTGGCAAATGTTTGCTGACAACAAGTTGCACCGATGCTCTCGAAATGGCAGCCTTGCTTTGCAACATCCAACACGGAGACGAAGTGATAATCCCAAGCTATACATTTGTTAGCACAGCCTTGGCTTTTGTACGACAAGGAGCTAAGATAGTTTTTGCCGACAGTTGTAGCGACAATCCCAATATAGATGTAAATAAAATCGAAAGCCTTATCACTGAGAGAACCAAAGCCATTGTGCCAGTGCATTATGCCGGTGTGGCTTGCGATATGGATAAAATTATGGATATTGCCCATAGGTACAACCTTTTGGTGGTGGAAGATGCGGCACAATCAATAGACGCTTGCTACAAGGATAGAACATTGGGAAGCATCGGGCATTTGGCGGCTTTTTCGTTTCACGAAACCAAGAACGTGATTTCGGGTGAAGGTGGTATGTTGGCTATCAATGATGAACGTTTTATGCGACGTGCCGAGATAATTTGGGAAAAAGGCACAAACCGTGCCGAGTTTTTCCGTGGCGAAGTCAATAAATACGGATGGGTAGATACGGGCAGTTCGTTTTTGCCGTCGGAGGTGATTGCCGCATTCTTATGGGCACAGCTCGAAAGTCTCGAAGATATTCAAAGCAAACGCATAGAGATTTGGAATACTTATCACAAAAACCTAAAACCGTTGGCTGACGATGGCTGTTTTACGCTACCTAATATCCCCGATTATGCTTCGAACAATGCCCACATGTTCTATTTGATGTGTCGCTCAGTAGACGAACGTACAGAACTGATTAAACACTTGAAAAGCAAAGATATTTTAGCCGTATTCCACTACCTGAGTTTGCACGGCAGCGAATACTATAAAGACAAACACGATGGCAGAGCACTTCCCAACTGCGATCGATTTGCCGATTGTCTGCTTAGGTTACCAATGTTTTATGAGTTGGATAATAATATGCAACAACATATTATATCAGCCATAAAAGAATATTTTCAAGGGACTAAAAATCGATGATATTACATCCTGCATAAGTATAATCACACACGCGAGGCTTTTGTTTTTTTGCCGAAAAAGGATACGATGCCTTTGTAGTCGGCTACTATTGCTTTCGAGTGGCTGCCACGATGTCTGCCATAAGGGCGTAGGTGTTTCTGAGGCTTTCGAAACCGAAGTCGCCACTGCTACCGGTGTGTCTTTTTTCGACCATATCGGCAAATGTCTTAATCTCAGAGAAGAAGCCCTGCGACACAATCTGATTGTTGCCCAGAGTAGGCACAAACCCGTTAGTACCGTATAGCTCTACGAGCGACCTATTGCCGCCGACTACTTTCTCGAGCGGTATGCCGAAGAGAGCCGAGCTGCGAGGCGATAGGCAGAGACGCTCCATATTGTCGAGAGTATACAGACCTCTATCGGTAACGACAGACAACTGCTCCTTCGCTCCGTGCCAAGAATAGTCGGTCGATAACTCCAAGACGCCTGTCGTATCACTGTGTTCGATGATAAGCAGAAGGGTCTGTCCGCCGTTTTTCTTTATTATCTCGGCAGTTTTGAGCTTAGCCTCTCCGAATAGAAACGTCGCATAATCGAGCGGGTGTATAAACAAGTCGAGCAGAGCGTCGCCTTCGGGATATAGCCCCGTAAGATAACGATAATGATAGTGATGCACAGCCTCGCCCTTCAACCGTTTTTGCAGTATACGCGTAGCGGGAGCAAAACGCCGTTGCAGCCCTACGACTACACTTCGAGCGTTGCAAGACTTCGCCGTATCGATGAGGATATCCAAACGCTCAAGGTCTTGGCAGGGCGGTTTTTCGATAAACAAAGCCTTACCTGCCTCCATTACTTTGCGTGCTATATCGAAATGCGCCTGCGGATTGGCGGCGACAAATACGGCGTCGACGGTATTGTCGTCGAGGATTTCTTGTAGAGAGGTGGTGCCTTTCGATGCCGTATATCGCTTCGAGACAAGGGCAGCCTTCGTCTCAGAGGTGCAACAGATATATTTCAGCGGTAGCTGCAGATGATGTACGACGGGCAATAAATTGCTGACACAATGGCTGCCAATCCCTACAAGAGCATAAGTACCGTTATAGGTGTTTTCCAAATCTTTTATACTGCGAATCCTCTTGTATCGTCCGATAAGATTGTCTAAATATCCCATAGTGATGTAAATTACGCTTTTATGTTTTTAAAATGCTTTTTGTATGTCGTACGCCTATCGCTCGTCCATTGGTATTTGCCGTAGAAGAGTTCGATAAGCGGCTTTGGCAACAGTTTTTCGAGATTTCTCACAAGGATGATATCGTACTTACGATGATAGTTTATCCAGCAGCCGTTGCACTCTTTGGAGTATCGGCACTGTGTTTTGCATGTTGCTCGTCCGTTGAAAATCTCGTCGAGCGTATTTTGGTGAATATTTCCAAGTACAACATCTAAATTTTGGCAGATAGGCACGTCGCCGTTGGAGTGTATCACGAGCTGGCTGAAGATGCTATGGCAACGCAGATTGAGCCGTTGGTTTTTCCATTCGTCGTAGAGTGCCACGAAGTCGTAGTTCTCGTCGGTCTGATGTATGGAGGCGGGTATACGGCTGATGAAATCGGCACTTTCGGTCTCGATAAGTCCTTTGGTAGTATCGAAAAACGACATAGTATTGTAGATGCCGATACGCACGTCGATATTGTACTTCTTTGTAATATCGATTACGTGCTTCATATCTTCGAACGAGTTCCAAGGCGAGAGGCAAAACATCAACGATACGGGGACGATATCTTTGCAGGCTTCGATGACCTTTATCACCTTGTCGTAGCCGTCGCGTCCCCGCATATAAAGGTATGTCGCTTTGTTGCCGTCGAGCGATACGTAGAGGTGAGTGGGGCGATGTCGCTTGACGGCATCGATGACCTTATCGGGAGCCAAGCAGTTGGAGAGCAGCGTGTAATTTGGGTGGTTTTCGTCGAACCATCCGAGTATGGCGTCGGCTTCGGGGTGGAGCATAAACTCTCCGCCTTCGAGACCGACGACAGTGCGTTTGGTAACGCATTTGCTACCCATTAGCTTTATAATATCGTCGAGGCTCAGATTCTCCACAGGTTTTTTCCAGATAGCACAGTGCTGGCAACGCGACTGACAGGCAGTAGTCGAATAAATCATCAGCGATGTAAGCTCCTTGTGGCGTTTGCGAAGCACGTTGTTGACAAACACCAACCCGCTACGGATATAGTCTGATATTTTGTACATAGTATACTTTGAGGTTTTATTGATAATGTTTCGAAAAACGAACTATCGGCGGCTCGGATTTCGGGAGGCAAAGTTAGGTATAAATTCCGATTCTTGCAATCGGCACTCCATCGATACTAATAAATTGCATTTAGAAACTGCTACAATTCATTTTCTCATAATTCCCGATTAGAAATTACTCGCTTTTGATTGCGGGACATAATTCCTGGTTGGGAATTGCTTGCTTTTAATCGCGGCGTATAATTTCTAATTAGGAATTGCTTGCTTTTGATTGCGTGGAATAATTCCTGATTAGGAATTGCTCGCTTTTAATCACGGCACATAATTCTTGATTAGGAATTGCTCACTTTTAATCGCGGCGTATAATTTCTAATTAGGCAACGGTCTTCATAATGCTTTTCAACGCTTTTCGTATAAAAAAACATCAAAACAAACGACCGTTTCAGGATGATTGGTTAGAATTGGAAGTATATAAACCTTTGCAGGTCGGCAGATACAAACTGATAAAGCACAAACACCGTAAGCACCACCGCCACGACGACAACCCACAAAGGCATAGCCGAAAACCACAGTCGATAGCGGCGTTTGAACTGCTCGGGCAGCCAATGAACTATCATACCCAAAATAAATATCACAAACACGCTGCGATAGCCCCATATCATATCGGGTATAACGTCGAAATGCCACTTGCCGCCTATCTGCCCCACCATATTGGTAGCCGTGTTCCAAGCGTGCGTATTGGCTTCTTGCGGGTCGAGGTTCGAACCCGAACGAAAAAAAAGCCTCGTAAACGTGATGAATGCAAATGTCTGCAACACAGCCCACGCACTTGCCAGCCACGCCGTCGCCTTGTTGCCGCCGCCGACACCGCGTGCCGAGAGTATCATATTATATACAAACTTCACCAGATTGCCAGCCCAAACAATAGCTATCCACACGAATGCAATCCGTAGTATCGGGTATTGCCACAGCCATAGCGACACTCCCGCCACAGCCAACGCTGCCGATAGTATAGCCATACGAGCGTATATACTGCGATTTTTCCAATATTTATAGATGAGTATACCGAGTCCGTTGAGTCCGCCCCAGATGATAAAATTCCACGACGCTCCGTGCCACATTCCGCCCAGAAGCATCGTATTCATCATATTGAGGTTTGTGGTGGTCTTGTGGTTGCCTTTGCTCAACTTGATGCTTATCCACACGGCAAGGGCTATCAGTCCCATAGCGATTCCCACGTATATACTGCCCGAAAGCAGCACCGCTACAAGCCCCATAGCGATAATGATGATGTACGAAGTAGCCGTAATCTTGCGGTTGCCGCCGAGAGGAATATAGAGGTAGGTCTGCAGCCATTTCGAGAGCGATATGTGCCAACGTTTCCAAAACTCGCCTGCGTTTGTAGCTTTGTATGGTGAGTTGAAGTTGATAGGCAGATAAAAACCCATTAGTATAGCTACTCCGGTAGCAATATCGGTATATCCCGAGAAGTCGGCATATATCTGTAGCGAGTAGCCAAAGAGTCCCATAAGGTTTTCGAAGCCCGAAAACATGGTAGGGTTTTCGAATACGCGGTCGATAAAGTTCACCGCCAGATAGTCCGACAAGATTATTTTCTTCACAAGCCCGTTGAGTATCCAGAATACCGCTATGCCAAACTGTCGCCTCGGCAAGAAATAGGGGCGGTAGAGTTGCGGTATAAATTCGCGAGCACGGATGATGGGTCCCGACATGAGCGAGGGGAAGAAGCTCACGAAAAAGCCGTAATTCAGTATCGACCTCACAGGAGCCACGTTTCCGCGATACACCTCGACTATATAGCTTATATTTTGGAACGTAAAAAACGAAATTCCCACCGGCAATACTATTTTTCCCGTATCGAACGCCGTCTGCCCGGCGATGATATTGCCCACCTCGGCGAAGATATCGACCACCTTCATCGACGTACCGAGAATGTTGTTTATCACATCTACGACGAAATACGAATATTTGAAGTAAAAAAGCAGCAACAGATTCACTGTAAGCCCTGCCACGAGGTATGCCTTACGCCTTGCCGTATTGTCAGACGCCCCGACGAGACGTGCACAAAGATAGTTGAGCAATATGGCAAAAATGAGTACGAAGACAAAGAATCCCGATGTCTTGCAGTAGAAAAAAAGCCCGCAAAACATCAGAAACGTATTGCGAAGCAGTACCTTTTTGCCTGTCATCGACAAGCCTGCAAAGACTATAGCGAAGAATGCCCAGAAATAAAACGACGTAAAGAGCAGCGGCAACTGTATGCGAAGCGATAATAGATGTTGGAGAAAATTTATAATCAAAGTATAAGTCGGGTGTGTGTGTTGTATTACCAATATTTAGGGTGCAAAAGTACATTATTTTTCGGAATTAACACAAGTCGGCACGTACAGGAGCTTCCATATCGTTTGCGATAATATTGCGAAACCACATACTTTCGGAGACGACGGATTTTTGATTAATTTTGCAGTCGATTTCGGTGGCTTACGATACGGTAGCCCATTCATTGACCGACAAAAAACATTATTACAGTATGACAGACCAACCCCAAAAAGGTACTCTTATCGACGATTGGCGTCGAGAATTGAAAAAACAGTTTACAGGCAAGCAGCGAGGCGATATTCCTCGCGCGAAGATGAGCGAACTGCCGGGCGATGTACGTCGTCGCAGTTTCGACGAAGTGAACCGCGGACTTACGGCAGAGGAGGCTCTGACCGAGTCGCACCGCTGCCTCGACTGCCCTTCGCCCAGCTGCGTACAGGGCTGTCCGGTAGGGATAGACATTCCTTCGTTTATCAAAAATATAGAACGTGGACACATACTCGATGCCGCCAAGGTACTAAAAGCGACGTCGGCTCTGCCGGCGGTCTGCGGACGTGTCTGCCCGCAAGAGAAGCAGTGCGAGGCGGTCTGCATATACAACAAAATGAAAAAACCGCCTGTGGCTATCGGCTATCTCGAACGTTTTGCCGCCGACTACGAGCGCGAATCGGGGCAGATAGCCATCCCCGAAGTAGCTCCGGCAAACGGCATAAAAATTGCCGTTGCAGGCTCGGGTCCGGCAGGGCTATCGTTTGCAGGAGAGATGGCAAAATACGGCTATGAGGTAACAGTCTTCGAGGCTCTGCACGAGATAGGCGGTGTACTCAAATACGGCATACCCGAGTTTCGTCTGCCAAATAAGATTATAGACGTCGAAATAGATACGCTTCGTAAAATAGGAGTGAAGTTCGTGACCAACTGTATAGTGGGCAAGACGATATCGTTCGACGAACTCAAGCGTAGAGGCTTCAGAGCGTTGTTTGTAGCCTCAGGAGCCGGACTACCGAACTTTATGGGCATCAAAGGCGAAAACTACAACGGCGTAATGTCGTCGAACGAATACCTTACCCGTATCAACCTTATGGGAGCTGCTCGCGACCCCGAAAGCGATACGCCCGTACTGAGCGGCAAGACTGTCGCTGTCGTCGGTGGCGGCAATACGGCAATGGACTCTGTCCGCACCGCCCTACGTGTAGGAGCCGAGCGTGCTATGATTGTATATCGCCGCTCCGAGGAGGAGATGCCCGCACGTATCGAAGAGATAAAACACGCCAAAGAGGAGGGCGTAGAGTTTCTGGTGCTGCACAATCCTGTGGAGTATATCGCCGACGAACGAGGCAGAGTGTGCCGTATGGTACTGCAAAAGATGGCTCTCGGCACTCCCGACGCCGCAGGCAGACGACGCCCCGAACCCATCGAGGGAGCATTCGTAGAGATTGATGTCGATACCGTAATAGTGGCTATAGGTGTATCGCCAAATCCGCTCATCCCCTCATCTATCGACGGACTCGATACGAGCAAGAAGCACACCGTGACTGTCGACAACGATACCATGCAGTCGTCGATACCGACTGTTTTCGCAGGAGGCGATATAGTCAGAGGCGGAGCCACCGTCATTCTTGCTATGGGCGATGGCAGACGTGCCGCCAAAGCAATGCACCGAAAAATATCGGACGGCGAAATCTGATACCGTACCCTATAAAGAACAGCCTTATCAGCTGCCGCTACCCCAAATATCTTCGTCGGACAAGACGACGATAATCTTAGAGCCGTCGGGCGAGAAGTTTGGTGTCTGGCACTGCAAGAGCGACGATATTATATATTCCGTCTCGTATTCGTTGGAGTTTTGCATCGATTTGGCGTAAGCCTTAGCCGTACGCAGAGCTATCTTCTCGTATATCTCTCTGCCCACATCAGACTCGTCGACGACGTCGGCTACTATATCTTTCAGCAGTCTGTCGGCTGTAGACGTCTCGGTAATAACAGACGGAACTCCTATGATGTTATAGCTGTTTGTCGATATTTTTTCGACATCGAAACCTATGGCTTCTATATCGGGCAGTATCTTTTCGAATATTATCGCCTCGTCGGCAGAGAACTCTACCGTATCGGGAAAGAGAAGTGCCTGAGTAGCTTTCTGCCCCTGCTGTAGCTGCAATATTATTTTTTCGTACATAATACGCTCAAGAGCAAGCCGACGCTCTATTATCATCAGCCCCGACTTGACGGAGGTAACGATATATTTATCTTTATATATAAACGAATTGTTGGCAGCTGTGGGTTCTGCGTCCGATGCCGCTATATCTATAGGAATATTTGCCGAAACGGGCGTATGCGAAGTGCTTGCGGTACGCTGTGGGCTATCGTATAGCGTCTCCCAATGGCTGAGCGATTGTCGGCTATTGTCGGCTGCACAGTGCTGCGAAGCGAAAGGGTTGTAGCTGCTGTCGAGACGCATCTTGGGCATATCGGGTCTGTTGTCGGCAGAATATGCCGGTATCGCTATCGAACTCTCGGTGTCGAAGTCGAGCGAAGGCACGAAGTTGAACTTGCCCAGACTCTCTTTGACGCACGCCATAAGGATAGAGAATATCTCTTTTTCGTCTTCGAACTTTATCTCCGTCTTCGTCGGGTGTACGTTGACGTCGATATTCGCAGGGTTTACTTCGATATTAATGAAATATATCGGCTGTGTATTGGGCTGCAACATATTGTCGTAAGCCATCTGTACCGCCTTATTGAAGTACGGATGACGCATAAAACGCCCGTTGGCAAAGAAAAACTGAGTGGCATTGCGCACGGCAGACTGCGGCGAGCCGACGAACCCCGATATTTTCACTATATCGGTCTGCGTACCAACCGATATGAGCTGGCTGGCATAGTTTTTTGTCTTTTTGCCGAATATGGCTGTTATCCTCTGCTTTAAGTTCGACGGTTGCAGCTCGTACACGGCTCCCGAGTTGCTGTAGAGCGATAGCTCGACTTGCGGATTTGCCAATGCTATTCGTTGAAATTCGTATATGATATGCCTCAGTTCGTTATCGGGCGATTTTAGAAATTTTCGCCGTGCCGGTACGTTGAAGAATAGGTTTTTCACCACGAAAGTAGTGCCTGCCGCACAAGCCGTCGGCTCGTGCCGTACGATATTCGACGCCGCTATCTCGATAAACGTGCCAAACTCGGCATCTGCCTGCCGCGTATGTAGCTCCACTGCGGCTACTGCCGCTATCGAGGCGAGAGCCTCGCCGCGAAATCCCATCGTATGCAGCCTGAAAAGGTCGGCTGTGTCTCGTATCTTAGACGTTGCATGCCGTTCGAACGCCATACGGGCATCGGTATGCGACATACCTTTGCCGTTGTCCGACACCTTTATGAAGGTGCTTCCCGAGTCTTTGACCGACACCGAAATCTTGTCGGCTCCTGCGTCGATAGCGTTCTCGACCAGCTCTTTGACCACAGAGGCGGGGCGTTGTATCACCTCGCCGGCGGCTATCTGATTGGCGATAGAATCGGGTAAAACATTGATAACGTCCGACATCGTACTAATGAAAAGTGATTTCGTTTTGGGTACAAAGTTATAACTTTTTGCTCAATCGTTCGATGCCGTCTCGGCAGGCTGTAGAGCTATAAGCAGTGAAAAACAAAAGAGTATCTGCCTTGCTGAGCATTCGTTCGATACGAAAAGAGAGTTTTTAGCTCAAAAAAACAACAATTTATAATCGGCTGATAAACAAACGTTAGTGAAGCCATAAATTTTCTCTCTGTCGCAGCAAAATTTCTTCACTACTCCCCGTAAATTTCTTCACTGAAAGAAATTTCGGCGCTCACTGAAAGAAAAAAATTTTCTCCCTGAAAGAAATTTTCGTACTCACTGACGCAAATTTCGTTCCTCCCGTACGGCGTCGAAACGACAAAAAAAACCGCCCTAAAATATATCATAGGGCGGTCTTCATGAAAAATTATTTTTATTTACTCTTCTCTATGCTAAGCAACTCTACATCGAATATCAAAGTAGAGTATGGTTTGATGCTCTCGCCTGCTTGTTGGTCGCCATAAGCCAGCTGCTGTGGAATGTAAAAACGATACTTTGAGCCGACGGGCATCAGTTGCAGACCTTCGGTCCAGCCTCGTATCACCTGATTGAGAGCAAACTCTACGGGTTCTTTACGTTCTACCGATGAATCGAATACTTTACCGTCTATAAGAGTACCGTGATAGTGAACTTTCACCGTCTGATCAGCAGTGGGTTTCGCGCCGCGTCCCTCTTTCAACACTTCGTAAAGAAGACCGCTTCCGGTCGATTTCACCTTTGGATCTTGAGCCTTTTTTGCCAAGAACTCTTCGTTTTGCTTCTTCCACTCTCCGTATAGCTTTTCGTTCCGAATGGCACGACGTTTGTCGACAACATTTCTGAGATATTCGCGAGCTCCGTCGGCAGTGAACTGAGTAGTAACACCAAGAGCTCCGGCATTGATACCGACTACCATTATTTCTGGGCGTAGAGTGATGGTAGAGTCGTTGAGCAACCCTTTTTCTTTGAACATCTGGAAGCCACCCGAAGCCATCGTAAGACCGAGGTATTCGAAACGTTCCGTAGATTTGGTGATGTCTCTTCCTTTGTGGAAATTCTTGATAAATTCGGCTCTGTTGGTGTCGTTGAGGTTGTATGCGAGGTTAGAGCCTTGCATAACGGCGTAAGCGATGTTGATAGAGTCGATTATCTCTTTTGTAAGCTGCAAAGGCACGGTATCTCTTCTGAGCTGATATATTTTGAAAAAATACTGATTTGCCTTCTCTCTATTGAGCCCATTTACCGAGTCTTTACCCTCGAGTATTTGGTCGACAATCTTATATATAAGCTGCTTGTCGACTGTCATAGCGCTGTCGCCGAAGAGGAATCCGTCTTTGATGCCGTTGTTGAGCTGTATACCGGCCACTATGGCTTCATACTTGCTTATCTCGTTTTCCGAGAGTTGTCTGAACCCTTTGCCGAAACCGACAAGCATTGCCTCGATATTGGCTTTGGTAGTATCTTCGGGCGAAAACATAGTGATGAACGAAGCACCGTTGGCTACCCCGAATGCAAAGTTGATAGAATCCAATTGATCTTTTAATTGTGCAGTAGTTTGCAGTTTTTTGCTACAAGCGGAAAAAGTCAATAAAATAACCGCTGTGCCGAAAAGAATTACTCGTTTCATTGTGTGTTTTATTTATAAAAAAAATTTTGTGTTTATTGTCCGATTGTTATTTGACTATATCGAGAAGCTCCACCTCGAATATCAGAGTCGAATGTGGCTTAATCATAGCTCCCGCACCTTGCTCTCCGTATGCAAGTTCGGAAGGTATATATAGCTTATATTTGGAGCCTACGGGCATCAGCTGTAGAGCCTCTACCCAGCCTTTTATTACCTGTGTTACACCAAATTCGGCAGGCATACCGCGTTGTACCGACGAGTCGAATACGGTGCCGTCTATCAGAGTACCATGGTAATGTACTCGCACTTTATCGGTGGCAGACGGCTTCTTGCCCTCGCCTTGCTTTATTACTTCGTATTGCAGTCCGCTCGGAGTGGTTACTACACCTTCACGTCCGGCATTTTGTTTTAGAAACTCCTCGCCTTCACGCTTGGTAGTAGCCATATTTTTGTTTTCTTCTTCCTGCATCTTGGTAAAAAAGTCGTTGAGTACCTGCTGGCACTCATTGAAATCTACCGCCGGAGCGGTACCTTTCATCACTGTCTCCAAGCCCTTTACGAACGACTCGAAGTCGGATATCGGTAAGTGTGATTGAGCTATCTGCTGCCCGAAACTCACTCCCAATGCATAGCTTAGTTTATCCATTTATGATAGTATTTATTGTGTCTGTTTATTAATATCAAAAAGCGTCTGCAAAAGTAATACTTTTATTTATTATTTGTACAAGCAACTTTTTTTTCCATCAAAAAGGTATATCCGAAAGACTCTCCGAATATTGCAGTGGTTCGATCTTGGTATAACTGTCTGTCTTAGATTTGCTGCGTAGAGTTCCGCAGTTTCCACAGCTGAACGATATTGTCTTAAGCTATTTTTCACCCGATATTTTTTTTGAACTCTTTTTTATACCAAGTAGGCACCATCTGACAAAAGGAATACGTACTACCGTTTCGTACAGCACAAAAGCACCGAGAAAAGAAGCGAAAGCCACAATCGCGTATGTCGGTACTACAGAAAGTTTTGCATACTTCGCAAGAACCCACGCTGCAAACGTCAGCGGGAAATAGTGGAACACATATAAGCCGAAACTCCGTTTTGTCATAAAGCTCGTAAAGGCAGACTCACGGTTGTATCGACGCTTCATCAGAGCTAAAATCGCAAGCGAAGCAAGCCACGCGTAAACGACCGCCGAAACGGAATTGACGGTCGGCATAATGGCATACTCATCGCCGTAATGCAGATACAGATAAAGCGCTCCCGACATCAATGCCGCAATACCGAGCGGGATGTCGATTTTACCGAGCCGGTCGATAAGATTTTCGTGCGCAAATACAAAATAGCCCAGGAAAAAGGCAAAAGCGTAGATACCGAAGCGGTATACCTGCACGACAGGCGTGTTTAAAACGAGCCCCGAAAAATAAAGAGGAATACCCAAAAGAAGGAGCACGAAAACATTCGCTTTGCCGCACAACTCGTACAATCCGCCTTTTTCGAATTTTCTAACGAGTGCAAGCAGCATCGAAAAAAGCCACAACATTTGTATAAACCACAAAACGCCCGTTCCCGATGCTACCATAATCGCGAAAACGGCAACTTTCGGCATCGTATCGGGAATCCCGTCAAATCCGCCTGCAAGGGTCATATTAAGCCACCCCTGAAGCCAGCCGAAAAGCAGCAGCCCTATCGTCGACGGTACAAGCAGCTTCCGCGTCCTCGTACGCACAAAATCGCGGATCGAATGCGTTTCGAGATAGCAGCGCGAACTTATTCCCGCAACGATAAAAAGTAAAATCATAACCCATGGATACAAAATATACAGCACAGCGTCCTGAGTCTGAGTTTCGGCAAATGCACCGATGCGTTTGTACGGCGGCATAACCGCATTGTAAATAAAAATCACGTGATAAACAACAACCGCAACGACCGTCATCCATCTGATATTGTCCAAATAATGCCTTCTCATACGATTCACTCCCTTAAATTATTTGTCAACATAGTATTGAGCCATTCAACACCCAAATCCACTAACAATCAATATTTTAGTTTAATTATTTATAATATTATTATGTCTGTTTATTGCTCTCCCAAAGGTATCTGTAAAGGTAATACTTTTATTTTATAGATTTATACAAGTATCTTTTTACTCTACACCAGAAAACTTTTAAACTTTTTCAGTTTCCAAAATACTATTATATATCAATC
>ERZ773022.132-NODE-132-length-75015-cov-25.370024_pt1 | contig 75015 bp, 58 predicted proteins | sample MGYA00580839_ERZ773022 | MGnify/ENA primary metagenome ERZ773022 (study PRJEB29015, sample SAMEA2738020) | human oral metagenome | biome: human oral; feature: human-associated habitat; material: dental | place: China | collected 2044 ...
CCGCAATCCCAACCTAAACCCGGAACTTAAGCACCACGTTCGTGACCTATAGTCCGACCTTTCGGCTTTGTGGTGCGAGAAAGTCTGGTTCAAAGTTGTTGGGGGCCAACTTTGAGGGTGGACAAAATGTGTTGGTGAAACGTCGACTTTTCGGCTTTGTTGCGCGGAAAAGTCATGGTTTTAGTTGGTCGTGTGTGCCTCGTGCCTGCGAATACTGCGTCGAGCCCTGTGTATGGGCCGCTGGCGCACGCGGGCCCGATGACCTGCAGGTGGGCAGCGCCCAGGCGTCAACACGCATGCGGATAGGTAACGAGCATGCGGATAGCTAATTAACCTATCCGGACGCGCATAACCTATCCACGTGTGCATAACCTATCCGGATAGTGCTCGGATGGAGAGCGCTGCAAGGGCGGCACGCGCACAGGGTTAGCCGCACGATCAGAAGCGGCTGCATCGCCGAAGGGACCCACTTTCGAAGCTCGCGGGCGGGCCGCCGCCCACGGGCACAGAAAGCAGCCCGGCCCGGCAGGGCACACGAAGCAAAACCTCAGGAACTGGGCGGCGTCACGACCCACGGATCGGTTGGCAACGACCGCAATCCTGAAATCCCCAGGGCGTCCGCGATGTCGGAGGCGCGCCGCGCCCCGGGCACTCCCAGGGAGAAACCGATAAACGACACGACGTCGGCGGTGGACCAGCCCAGGCCTCGTAGGTCTGAGAGGGTGACGGCGCCGTCGCGCTTGGCCAGGCGCGCCCCGGAGGGCGCGAGCGCGAGGGGCACGTGCGCGTACGTCGGCTCGGGCGCCCCGAGGAGGTGCGCGAGCTGCGCCTGCGCGGGCGCCTGGGAGAGCAGGTCGAAGCCGCGCACGACCTGGTCGACGCCCTGGTAGGCGTCGTCGACGACGGCCGCCAGGTTGTAGGCGGGTACGCCGTCGGCGCGGCGCACGACGAAGTGGTCGACGGGCCCGGTGTAGGGGCCGTGCAGCTCGTCGAACACGGTCCACTCGGGTGAGGGCGCGGCCAGGCGCAGCGCGGGGGCTCGCCCCAATGCTGCCAAAGACGCGCGCTTCGCCTCGCGCTCGGTCTCGCTCAGGCGCAGGCAGGTGCCCGGGTAGTGGCCGGGCAGCACGTGCGGCGCGGAGGCGGCCTCGCGGATGTCTCGGCGCGTGCAGTAGCACTCGAAGATGAGGCCGCGCGCGGCCAGCGACGCCAGGGCAGCCTCGTGGGCGTCGGCCCGCTCGGTCTGGATGAGGGGTTCGCCGTCCCAGTCGATGCCGATCGCTTGTAGGTCCTCGATCTGGCGCTGGGCGGACCCGGCGCGTTCCCGGTCGATGTCTTCGATGCGCAGGACGAATCGCCGCCCGGTCGTGCGCGCCCATGCCCACGCGAGGATCGCGGTGCGCAGGTTGCCCAGGTGGAAGTCGCCCGTGGGGGAGGGCGCGAATCGTCCGGTGTTCGTCATGGCCTCAGTGTACGAGGCCGGGGCCGCTTCCCGGGATCTGCCTCCCCGGGTGCAGTGCGCGGCGGGCGTACAGTGGGTGCATGGTGAGAATGCGGGTGCCCGACTGGTTGGCAGTTTTCGTGGGTGGCGTCGTGGGGACGGCTGCGCGCGCCGGCTTGGATGAGGTGGCGAAGGCCTCGCCCGTGTCCGGCCTTTTCCTGTCGTGGTCGACGCTGACCGTCAACGTGGTGGGCGCGTTCCTCCTGGGCGTGCTGGCCGCGTGGGTGGCGGGACGCCTCGCGCGCGGCGCGGGGGATCCGGCGTCGTTGAAGACTCTGAAGCTCCTGGTTGGCACTGGTTTCGCGGGCGCTTTCACCACGTACGGGACGTACATCGTCGCGTCGGTGGGCTACGTGTCGCTCAACGGCATTGTCGAGGCTGCCTCTCAGTCCCTGGGTCTCCTCGCCCTGGGCGGTGCGTGCGCCTGGGTGGGGATGCGCGTGGGGGAGTGGCTGTGCGGCCCATCAGCTGCCTCAGTGGTGTCCGCAGCCTCTGCGGCCCCCGCCAACGACGAGGGGGAGCGAGCATGAGCACAGCGACCTTCCTGTTCGTGGCACTGGCTGGCGGCGTGGGCGCGTGCGCCCGCTTCTGGCTGGATCGAGGTGTGCAGCGCGCCCTGGACTCGTGGGGTGACCCGGCGGGGGCGAAGGTCGGCATCCTGGTGGTGAACGTGATCGGGTGTTTCCTGGCCGGGGTGGCAACGCAGCTTGCCCCAGCGAGCATCATGCCGATCGTGTCGACGGGCTTCCTGGGTGGTTTTACGACGTTCTCGACCGCTCTCGTGGACGCGGTGACCCTGTGGGCCGATGGATTCCGGGGGCGTTCGCTGGCTCTCGCGCTGGGTACCTGGGCGGCCTCCTGGGGTGCGGCGCTCGCGGGCATCGCGTGCGCCGGATAGAGAGTTTTCCGCGTCACTACAGCCACGATGTGGGCTGTTTGGTGAGGGTTTAGCCACGATACGGAGTTTTGTAACAGCATTCCGAGCGCTCGCGCCCATGGCCCTCATATGCTGATGATGCGGGCCGTGTGGCCCAGTAACGGAGATGCACATGATTGACCTCACCGGGGTGTCCAAGGTCTACCCCGTGAAAAACGGCGGCGAAGTCGTCGCGCTTGATGGGGTGAACCTCCACGTCGATCGCGGTTCGATCCACGGGATCGTCGGCCGTTCTGGCGCGGGTAAGTCCACGCTCATCAGGTGTCTGACGGCCCTGGAGAAGCCCACCGAGGGCCACATTGTCGTCGACGGCCTGGACCTGGCGACCCTGTCGGGTTCCGCGCTGCGGGCCGCTCGCCGCCGTATCGGCATGGTTTTCCAGGCTGCGAACCTCCTGGACGCACGCACTGCCGCCGACAACATCGGTTACCCGCTGAAGCTCGCAGGCGTGCCTCGTGCGCAGCGTCGTCAGCGCGTCGAGGAGCTCCTGGCCCTCGTTGGCCTCGAAGGGCGCGGCGACTCCTACCCGTCCCAGCTGTCGGGTGGCCAGCGTCAGCGCGTCGGCATTGCCCGCGCCCTGGCCGACGACCCGGCCGTACTCCTGTGCGACGAGCCGACGAGTGCGCTCGACACGGAGTCGACCGCCCAGATCCTCTCCCTGCTGCGCCGCGTGCGCGACGTCGCCGGTGTCACCGTCGTCATCATCACGCACGAGATGGCCGTCGTCCGCGAGATCTGTGACTCCGTGACCCTCCTCGGCCACGGCCAGGTCCTGCAGACCGGCCCCCTCGAAAAGGTCGTCGCTGATCCCTCGACTCCGCTGGCCCGCGAGCTGGTCCCCATGCCCGTCGTCGAGTCCGTCCCCGCCCCCGGTGCTACGAGCCTGGATGGCCTGACGAAGAGCACCGTCCTCCTCGACGTCGTCTTCACGTCGCACCCGGGCGTTCCCACGGGCGCCACGGTGCTGCACCTGGCCTCGTCCATGGGCGCGGACGTGACCGCGGGAACCTTCGAGTCCCTCGGTAGCGTGCAGGTGGGCCGCCTGGCCCTCACCGTCCCCGCCTACCACGCCGACAAGATCATCGAGCAGCTGCGTAAGAACAACGTTCACGCGGAAGTGAGGACCCAATGACCACCGCATACCTCGCCGCCGCGACCGCCGCGCAGGTGCTCCAGCCGACGGGCAAGGGCGACCCGACCTGGCTCGACAACCCGGCGCTGACCCAGAAGTTCGTCCCAGCGATCCTCGAGACCCTCATGATGACGGGCCTGTCCACGCTCTTCGCGGTCATCATCGGAACGCTCCTCGGCCTCCTCCTCGTGCAGACCGGCAAGGGCGGCCTCACCCCCAACAAGGGCGTGTACCAGGCCGTGTCCTTCGTCGTGAACATCGTGCGCTCCCTGCCCTTCATCATCGGCATCATCATGCTGATCCCGCTGACGAACATGATCGTCGGTAAGTCCACGGGTTCGCTTGCGACCGTCGTGCCGCTCGTCATCCTCTCCGCGCCCTTCTTCGCGCGCCTCGTGGAGACGAACCTCCTGGCCGTCGACCCCGGCAAGGTCGAGGCCGCCCAGATGATGGGCGCCTCCAATCGTCAGATCCGCTGGGGTGTCCTCATTCGCGAGGCCATGCCCTCCCTCATCCAGTCGATCACGACGCTGGCGATCACCCTGATCGGCTACTCCGCGATGGCGGGCGCCGTCGGCGGCGGTGGCTTGGGCCAGATGGCCATCAACTACGGCTACAACCGTTGGCAGGACGACGTCATGATCTCCACCGTCGTCGCCATTATCGTCATCGTGCAGATCATTCAGCTGATCGGCGACCTCCTTTCGCGCCTGGTTGACCACCGCGCGCGCTGACAGACCCCGGTCGGGCCACCGGCCTCGACCATCCGTCCCATCCAGTACACAGAAGAAAAGAGAACCACCATGCGTCATCGCTTCCTCGCAGCCATCGGCCTGGCAGTTGTTGCCTCCCTCGGTCTGGCGGCCTGCGGCGGCTCCGGCTCCTCCTCGGATGCTTCGGCCTCCTCCTCGGACGTCGTGACCCTGACCGTGGGCGCGACCCCCTCGCCCCACGCGAAGATCCTCACCTACATCAACGACAACCTGGCCGAGGCCGAGGGCATCAAGCTCAACATCGTTGAGTACACCGACTACGTCCAGCCCAACACCGCGCTGAACGACGGCGACCTGGACGCCAACTTCTACCAGACCGTCCCCTACCTGGAGAACGCGGAGAAGCAGTTCGGCTACGACTTCGAGGCCGGCGAGGGCATCCACCTCGAGCCCCTCGGCGTGTTCTCCAACAAGCACAAGTCCCTCGACGAGCTGCCCGACGGCGGCACGATCGGTATCATCTCCGACACGGCTAACCAGTCGCGTGCGCTCAAGCTCCTGGCCACGCAGGGCCTCGTCTCGATCCCCGAGGGCGACGGCGACGTCAACATCAACACCGTCACCAAGCTGAAGAACTTCGACTTCCGCGAGGTCGAGGGCCCGCAGCTGGTCCGCTCGCTCGACGACTTCGACTACGCGGTCATCAACGGCAACTTCGCCCAGGAGGGCGGCAAGTCCATCTCCGGTGACGCGCTCGTCGTCGAGTCCCCCGTGGATAACCCGGCCGTGAACGTCCTCGTGTGGAAGAAGGACTCCAAGAAGGCTGACGCGATCGCCAAGCTCGAGAAGCTCCTGCACTCTGATCAGGTGAAGCAGTACATCGAGCAGACCTGGTCGGACGGCTCGGTCATCCCGGCGTTCTGACCTGCGAGGCCGGGGCGCGCAGGCGCTGCGGCTGACGGATCGCGGATGCAGGGATCTGCATAGATAAGCGGGTGGCCCCCGGAACCCTTGGGTTCCGGGGGCCACCCGTCTGTCCGCGTGAGCGGCGATCAGTTGGTGCGAGCCTCGAGCGGGAACTCGGCGTCCGGCTCGTGCGTGATGCGGTTACGCATGTCGCGGCGGAAGACTTCGATGACCCACAGCCAGATGATGTGGCCGAAGAACTCGGAGAAGTGCTCGGCGAAGGGCTGGTTCCAGGGTGCCGGAACGGTGCCCATCAGTGGCATGAGGACGACGTGGAAGGCCACGTAGACGAAGATACCGAAGGCGGCACCCTGCCAGAGCTTGATCTGTGGGAAGCGCTCGGCGAGCACGCAGTAGAGAACCGCGAAAGCGATCGAGAACGAGAAGTGGACGATGAAGGAGATCCAGGGGAGTCCTTCGTTACCGTTGAAGGTGTAGGACAGGTGCGTGACGCTCTCCGGGATGCCTAGCTGCTGGAGCAGTTCCTGGGGCGGGTTGGTGGCGTTGCGCTCGGGCGTACGCGGAGGCAGCGGCACCTCCCAGCCGAACTTCACGATGGCGGAGACGATTCCGCCGAGAACACCTGCGAGTGCTGCGACGCCGTAGCGGCGGCGCTTGGGATTGGTCTGAATCAGTGCCATGTGACAAGCATGAAGCGCCGGAAGGTTATTTTCGAGACTGACGAACTCTTAGCGTTCAAGGTCACATGAGGTTGTGATCAGGGAAAATGAGTCCAAAATAGCCAAGTAGGTTAATTTATTCGTTTATTAATGAGTAAATACGAGGAGTGGGTGCGGGACCTTCATCCCGCACCCACTCCTCGTGTGGCGTTAGCTGCGTCGCATCCCTCGGCGTGGCGACGCGTGGGGGTGCGGCCTCGTCAGTCGACGATGCCGTACAGGCGGTCGCCCGCGTCGCCCAGGCCGGGGACGATGTAGGACTTCTCATTGAGGTGATCGTCGACAGCTGCGACGACGACGTTCACGTCGGCGCGGTCGCCGATCGCGTCCTCGAGCGTCTTGATGCCCTCGGGAGCGGCCAGGATGCACACGCAGGTGACATCCTTCGCGCCGCGCTCAAAGAGGTAGTTGGTGGCCGCGACCATGGTGTGACCGGTGGCCAGCATGGGGTCCAGCACGAAGCACTGGCGGCCCGACAGATCCTCCGGCAGGCGATTCGCGTAGGTCTCGATCTCCAGGGTGTCGTCGTCGCGACGCATGCCCAGGAAACCGACCTCGGCCGTGGGCAGCATGCGGGTCATGCCCTCGAGCATGCCCAGGCCTGCGCGCAGGACGGGGACCACAATCGGGCGAGGCTCGGAAAGCTTCAGGCCAACCGTGGGAGCAACGGGGGTCTCGATGGGGGTCTCGGTGACGGCCACCTCGCGGGTCGCCTCATAGGCGAGCAGGGTGACCAGTTCGTCCACGAGCTGGCGGAACGTCGCCGACGGCGTTTCGCGATCGCGCAGAACGGTGAGCTTGTGGGTGATCAGGGGGTGATTAGCTACGTGGAGGCGCATGGTTATAGGCTACCCTGTTCGTCCGTCGCCGCGCATCCAGTGTGTTGAAGACGAGGCAGGGGCCTCGCGCGTGGTTCCGTGACGCCGGGCGGTCTGGGCTGGTCGCCTGATCGATGTGGTGACAAACTCATTCGTCACACGAGCATCATGAGCCCCTGTGGATTCCAACTACCCCAACTGTGATTTGGCCGGTAAGCTAGTAGGGTGACCGTGAATGAGCAGTACCGCGAAGCAATGGGCAAGGCCCTTTTCCTGGCCAACCGTGCCCGCGAGGCGGGAGATGTCCCCGTCGGGGCTGTCGTCGTCGACGACAACGGCCGGATCATCGGCCGCGGATGGAACTGCCGCGAGGCGCACCACGATCCCGCAGGTCACGCCGAAATCGTCGCGCTCCGTGAGGCTGGTCGCGTCAGAGGTACCTGGCGCCTGACGGGCTGTACCCTCGTCGTCACCCTGGAACCCTGCACGATGTGCGCGGGTGCCATTCTCGCCTCCCGCATTGATCGTGTTGTCTTCGGCGCGTGGGACCCGAAGGCGGGCGCTGCGGGCTCCCTGCGCGACGTTCTGCGCGATGCCCGCATGCCGCACCCGACCGAGGTCGTTGGTGGTGTTCTCGCCCAAGAGGCCGCCATGCAGCTGCGTTCCTTCTTCCTCGGTTGCCGCAGTGCCGACGAAATGCCTGTCGTCCAGGCCCCCGTCCACGAGCCCAGTGACCTGGTTTCGCCGATCGTCGTTCCCTACGAAGAGAACCAGACGCCTGAACCGGTCCATCACGGCCTCCCGCACGACGAAGCCCCTCACGACGAGGGCGTTCCCGCGCAGCTCATCACCCCCGCGGCTCCTGTTGCACCCGCGGCTCACGCTGCTCCTGTCATCCCTGCCGATCCTCCCCGAGGTCGGGCCTACCCCGTGCCTCCCCCGTCCAGTCGCGTCAGCCACCACGGCAGCGAGGCCTCGCCCCTGCCTCGCCGAGCGGGCCGCCCCTTCTCCGAGCGTGTCTCCGGCAACGCCGACGACCCTGCGGACATCCCCGCAGGCTCCTCGATCGAACCCGCCGCCTCCGCGTCGACCCCGGTTTCGCAGCCGCCCTACCGCAGTGCCGCACCGGTCCTACCTGCGGTTTCGCCCAACACGACGCGTGGCCCGATCACGCGCTCCGTCCCTCAGATTCGTCCCGTCCGCGTACGCCCGACCGCGTCTGTGCCCGAGGGCCTCTACACGCCCGCACAGCCCGGCCGTCCCCTTGCTCAGCCGCTGCGCGAGAGCGCGCCCCGGCCTCCGGCCTCCGCGCCCGTCGCGGACGAACCGATTTCCGCGCCGCCCGTATTCCCCCAGCGCGCCCAAAAGCGCACGAGTGAGCGCCCGCAGCGCCCCCTCCCGCAGGCGTTCGAGCCCGAACCCGCGCGCCGCGTCGACTACGAGCTGTCCCCGCGCCAGTTCAACGACGTCGACCCCATCACCTCCGGGATTCGCGTGCGCCGCTCCGGGCGTCGCCGCGGCAAGGCCCGCCACTGACATGATCCCCGCGCGCGTCATCACGGTCTCCGACCGCTGCTCCGCTGGCCTCGCCGAGGACCTCTCCGGGCCCCTGACCGCGCGCCTCCTCGCGGACCATGACATCGAGGCGTCGGTCGAGATCGTCCCCGACGACGTCGACGCCATCCGCGGCGCAATTGTCGCGGCCGTGTCGGACGGCGCCCGTTTCGTCTTCACGACCGGCGGCACCGGCCTAGCGCCCCGCGACGTCACCCCCGAGGCCACCGAGCCGCTCCTCGTCACCCGCATCGACGGCCTCGCCGACGCGATTCGGCGCCGCGGCGAAGAAAAGATCGCCTCCGCCGCCCTCTCGCGAGGCCTCGTCGGCGTGACCGCGCGTTCGCCCGAGGGGGCCCTCGTCGTGAACGCCCCCGGCTCCCGCGGCGGTGTCACCGATGCCGTGGCCGTCATCGGCCCGCTCGTCGCCCACATCATCGACCAGCTCGCGGGCGGCGACCACCCGCGCGCCTGATCAACCCGCTGATACGACGAGGCCGCCCGGCACGTGTGTGCTGCGGGCGGCCTGCGTACAATTCCGGACGCGTCAGTCCTGCGGGTCCTCCGGGCGCACCCAGTCGCCGCTGCGGCCACCCGACTTCGCCACGATCTTCGCCTCGCGGATGCGAGCGGAGCGATCCACGCCCTTGACCATGTCCACGATCGCCAGCGCCGCGACCGTCACCGAGGTCAGCGCCTCCATCTCCACGCCCGTGCGATCAGCCGTGCGCACGGTTGCGCGAATCGCCACGTGATCGGCCTCCAGGCTCAGATCCACCGCGCAGCCGTGCACACCGATCGTGTGCGCGAGGGGCAGCAGCTCGGGGACGCGCTTCGCCGCCGAAATGCCGGCCACGCGCGCCACCGCCAGCACGTCGCCCTTCGGGACGGTGCCGTCACGCAGGGCCTGCATGACCTCGGGCGAGCAATCCACGCGACACACGGCGCTCGCCTGGCGCACGGTCGGGGTCTTCGCGGTCACGTCCACCATGTAGGCGGCGCCGTCCTCGTTGAGGTGTGTAAACTTCACGGTTTTCCTCTCGTTATATGTCACTAGCGGGGTCAGCCCGCGAGCGGGACGACCGCCAGCTCCTGGCCGGCCTCGACCGTCTCAACGTCCGGCAAGACCACGCCGATCGCCTCCGCGTTCGCCAGCGAGGCCACCAGGTGCGACTTCGACCCCAAGGGGTGCACCGGCTCCACCCAGCGGACCCCGGCCTCGTCCCCGGGACCGGAAACGAAACGAAGCGGAATGAACTGCGTCTTTCCGGATGGCGACTCCCACCCGGTCTGCGCGCGTGCGAGGACGCCGCTCGGGGCGGTCGCGCCGCGCTCGGGAGCGACGAGGCCCGACATGACCGCCAGCACGCCCGCAACGTACATGTGGAACGTCGTAAAAACCGACACCGGGTTACCGGGCAGGCAGATGACCGGCGTCTCGTGGCCGCTCGGGCCCACCGGCGTGGACCCCACGCCCTGCGGGCCGCCCGGTTGCTGGGCGACGTGGTGGAAGCCCGCGTCCGTGCCAAGTGTCAGGCGCACGACCTCGTATGCGCCCGCCGATATACCGCCCGCGGTCAGGACCAGGTCGGCCTCGGGCGCCGTGTCAAGAGCGTGGCGCAGTTCGGCGGGGGTGTCCCCCGTGCGCAGGTGAGCGACGACCTGCCCGCCGGCCTCCTCGACGAGTCCGCGCAGCAGGATGCCGTTCGAATCGGGAATCTGGCCGCGCTCGAGGGCCTCGCCGGCGCGCTTGAGTTCCGTGCCCGTTGACACGACGATGACGCGGGGCCGGGGCAGAACCGTCAGTGTGCCGTGCCCGACAGAAGCCGCGGCCGACAGAGACGTTCCGTCGAGGATGCGGCCCGCCTCCAGTACTGGGGACCCCGCCTCGAGGGCCTCGCCCGCGACGCGCACGTTCGCGCCCAGCTTCGGGGCGACGCGGATCTCCACCGTCTCGGGCGCCTGCGCGATGCCCGCCGCGTGATCCGTGTTCTCCACCTTCACGACGGTATCCGCGCCAGCCGGGATGGGGGCGCCCGTCATGATGCGCCACGCCTGCCCCCGCTCGAGGCGATTCTCGCGGGTGTCACCCGCCGGGATGTCGCCCGCGACGGGTAGCGTCCACGGGCCCTCGCCCTCCAGGTCCTCGTGACGCACTGCGAACCCGTCCATCGCGGAGTTCGTGAACGGCGGCAGCGGGATCAGTGAGCGGATGTCGACCGCCAGGCGACGACCCAGGCACTCCTCGACAGGAAGCGTGTCGTGGGGGAGAACGTGGCTGAGCGCCAGGGCCTCGATCAGCTCGCGATGCTGCGCAGTGGACAGGGAGGGATCGTGCATGTGTCCAGTGTAGAGCCAGGTGGCGTGGGGGAGACGTATGGGCCGTTTGTCTCGCGCCGCTTGGTGAGGCGTGGGGCGGGCGGACCGGAGGTGGCCGCGCGGGGGGCAGGTAGGTCCAGAGCGTCGGTCGCGGTCCTGAGGGGAGATGTTGGTCGGGCGGTTGAACGTGGCCGTCCGTCTCGCGTCCGCTGCACGAGGCATAGGCTGGGTTGGATCGTTGCGGCTCGTTTTAGCGGCCGGGCCGTGGGAGGTCGGGGGGAATTGCAGCATTAGGAGGCCGACACGCCGGCGACACGCCGTGACGGGACTTCTAATGCTGCCAAACCCCCCATTCTGCTCGATGCGTCGGCGGAATCAGGTGCCCCGAAGGCTATGCTCGCCACCAATGGGTGCAATATACCGGATTCGTGTCGCCGTTCGTGATCGGTCTTTCGACGGGCAAAAACTGGGTGCCCCGCGCGGTGGTGGGGCTGCCCGGGCATCGAAGCTGTGTGGCCCGTGACTGCGCGGACGCGAATGCCAATGTCAGCGTTCGCGGCGGGAAGCCACGAGGCCGCCGTCGGGCGACAGAATCAGACGGTGAGCATAACCTTCGTGGCGCGACGCTCGTCCATGGCTGCGTAGTCCTCGGCGGCCCGCTCGAGAGGTAGGCCCAGGTCGAAGACGGCGCGCATGTTTCTCCTCGTGATGAGTGATGTGATCGTAGGGTAACGGTAGCCCCCGAGGTCATTTGCTCGTCAGCTCTGGCCGCTGTCTCGTTTCTCTCAACGACGAGGCAGGGGCCGCGTCATGCCGTTCGGAGTCGGTATTTCGAGGGGCGGACACAGGGCAAATCGCGGTAGGGTTGCGCCATGTCTGTCGAGTTCGTTTCCGCCTCTCAGGCGGCAGATGCGGTGGCGTGTGACGCGCCGCTGCGGCTCGTCGACACCTTTGGGCGTGTGGCCCGCGACCTGCGCGTGTCGCTCACCGACCGCTGCAACCTGCGCTGTTCCTACTGCATGCCCCCCGAAGGCCTGGACTGGCTGCCCACCGAGGAAACCCTGACGGATGACGAGGTCGTGCGCCTCGTGCGCGTTGGCGTCGAGAGGCTCGGGATCCGCCAGGTCCGCTTCACCGGCGGGGAACCCCTCCTGCGCCGAGGCCTCGAAGGGATCATCGAAGCATGCTCCCACCTGCGCACCGACGAGGGGAGTCCCCTTGACCTGGCCCTCACGACGAACGCGCTCGGCCTGGCCAAGCGCGCCCAGGGCCTGAAGGATGCGGGTCTGAACCGCGTCAACATTTCGCTTGATTCTCTGGACCCCGAGCACTTCGCGGCGATCACCCGCCGCGACCGCCTCGGCGACGTCCTGGAGGGCATCGAGGCCGCCGCCCGCGCGGGCCTGAGCCCCATCAAGGTCAACGCCCTCGTGCTGCGCGGCATGAACGAGGCCGACCTGCCCGACCTGGTCGATTACTGCCTGGACCGGGGCATCGAGCTGCGCGTCATCGAGCAGATGCCGATCGGCCCGCCGGACACGTGGGATCGCCAAAACATCATGACGGCCGACGAGATTCTGCACATCATGAGCGCCCGCCACACGCTGACCCCCGCGCCCCGCGAGGATCCGCACTCGCCGGCGGGACGCTGGATCGTCGATGGCGACCCGGCGAAGCGCCTCGGAGTTATCGCCTCCGTGTCCGACCCCTTCTGCAGCGCGTGCGACCGCACCCGCCTGACCTCGGACGGCATGGTGCGCTCGTGCCTGTTCTCCACCGAGGAGACCTCGCTGCGCGACCTGCTGCGCGGCGGCGGGGATGACGCGCAGATTGCCGCCCGATGGGCAGATGCGATGTGGGCCAAGCCGGCCGCGCACGGGCTCAATATCGACACTTTTGCTCGCGCATCGCGCACCATGAGCCGTATTGGTGGGTAACCTCCCACTAATTTCGTGACGCCGATGTTTTCTAACAGCGGTTGATTGATTGTTTGCCGTCGGGTGGAATGTCCCTGACGGGCGCACTTTTCCCAACGCTTACAAGGGTGATGTACGTCCCAACGAGTTCCTGTGAGTGACGTCATTTCAATTGGTAGCCTCCGTGTTAAAGAATGTCCGGCGCATGCCCGCGCCCGGACTCCCTTCAGACAAGAGGAGAGCCATGAGCGCGACCGAACCTGCGGCCAAGAAGAGCCGCTACCTGCTCACTGATTGGAACCCCAACGACGAGTCCACGTGGGACTCGAAGCTCGCGTGGCGCACGCTGTGGATCACGACCTACTCGCTGATCCTGGCCTTCTGCGTGTGGTTCCTGCCCAGCGCGATCGCGCCGAAGCTCACCCTCCTGGGCTTCGACCTGGATAAGTCCCAGCTGTACTGGCTCACCGCTCTGCCCGGCCTCGCCGCCGGCATCCTGCGCCTCATCTACATGTTCCTGCCGCCGCTGATTGGCACCCGCAAGCTCGTGGGCATCACCTCCCTGCTGTGCATCCTGCCCATGCTGGGCTGGTTCTACGCCGTTCAGGACAACACGACCCCCTACTGGGTCCTCCTCGCCCTGTCCTTCATGGGCGGTGTCGGCGGCGGCTCCTTCTCCGGCTACATGCCCTCCACCGGGTACTTCTTCCCCAAGCGCCTGTCGGGCACCGCCCTGGGCCTTCAGGGCGGCATCGGTAACCTCGGCATGTCCGTCATCCAGCTGGTTGGCCCTGTTCTGATGGGCTTCGGGCTGTTCGGCATGACGTGGCTGGCCCCCCAGACCCATGTCACCGGCGATCACGCCGGCGAGCAGATCTGGGTCTACAACGCGGCGGTCTTCTTCATCCCGTGGTGCATCCTGGCCGCGGTCCTGGCGTTCATCTGGCTGCGCGACGTTCCCGTCAAGGCCAACATCAAGCAGCAGCTCGACATCTTCTCCAACCCCAACACCTGGTACATGACCATCCTCTACGTCATGACCTTTGGCCTGTTCTCCGGTTTCTCCGCCGTCTTCGGCCTGCTCATCAACAACCAGTTCGGCCGGGAGTCCTCACTGGCCCTGCCCGTCCTGGGCGCGACCTTCGCCTTCCTGGGCCCCCTCATCGGCTCGGTGATCCGCATGTCGTGGGGCGTCTTCTGCGACCGCATGGGCGGCGCCATCTGGACGTTCATCTCCGCCGTCGGCATGGCCATCACCCTGGCAGGCGTCGCCTGGGTCCTGCGCAAGCCCACCGGATGGACGGACTTCTACATCTTCATGGCGCTGATGCTCACCATGTTCCTCTTCTCCGGCTTCGGCAACGCCGGCACCTTCAAGCAGATGCCCATGATCATGCCCGCCCGCCAGGCGGGCGGCGCCATCGGCTTCACCTCCGCGGTCGCCTCCCTGGGCCCCTTCCTGGTCGGCGCCGCCCTGTCGGCGGTGGGCACCGCGGGCGCATGGGCCTTCTTCCTGGCCTGCGCCATCTTCTGCGCCCTGTGCTCGGTCCTGTGCTGGATCATGTACGCGCGCAAGAACGCCCCGTTCCCCGGCTGATCCACCCGGCACTGCGTGGTGCCAACGGACCTGCCACTGCCTCGTCAATCGACTCTTAGGAGCACCCCATGACGAATCTCGAATCCGATATGACCTTCCCGACCTACGGCGGCGAGGTCAAGCCCGCGACCGGCGCGACCCTGTTCGCGCTCGGCTCGTGGCTGCGTCGCGGCAAGGCGTCCGCCGACGCGCGCCAGCTCTTCCTTGAGGGCGGCCGCGACGGCGACTCCTTCTACCGCGACCGCTGGAGCTACGACAAGATCGTGCGCTCCACCCATGGCGTGAACTGCACGGGCTCGTGCTCGTGGAAGATCTTCGTCAAGGACGGCGTCATCACCTGGGAAACCCAGCAGACTGACTACCCGACCACCGGCGCGGACATGCCCGAGTACGAGCCCCGCGGCTGCCCGCGTGGCGCTGCGTTCTCGTGGTACGAGTACTCGCCGACCCGTATCAAGTACCCCTACGTGCGCGGCGTCCTCCTCGACATGTTCCGCGAGGCCAAGAAGCGCCTCGGCGACCCGGTCGACGCGTGGGCCGCGGTTGTTGAGGACCCGGAGAAGGCGCGCGCCTACAAGTCGCAGCGTGGCCGCGGCGGCATGGTCCGCGTGTCCTGGGAAGAGGCGATGGAGATCGTCGCCTCCGCCTACGTGCACACGATTAAGCAGTACGGCCCCGACCGCATCGCCGGCTTCTCGGTGATCCCCGCCATGTCGATGATCTCTTACGGTGCGGGCGCCCGCTTCCACGAGCTCATCGGCGGCACCATGCTGTCCTTCTACGACTGGTACGCGGACCTCCCGCCGGCCTCCCCGCAGGTCTTCGGCGACCAGACCGACGTGCCCGAGGCCGGCGACTGGTTTAACTCGCAGTACCTCATCATGTGGGGCACCAACCTGCCGCTGACCCGTACCCCCGACGCCCACTTCATGGCTGAGGCCCGCTACCACGGCCAGAAGGTCGTCGTCGTGTCCCCGGACTTCGCGGACAACACGAAGTTCGCGGACGACTGGTTGCGCGTCCAGCCCGGCACGGACGGCGCCCTGGCGCAGGCCATGGGTCACGTCATCCTCAAGGAATTCCACGTCGGCAAGCGCGAACCCATGTTCCTCGATTATATGAAGCGCTACACGGACGGCCCGTTCCTCGTGGAGGTCGGCGAGGTCGGCGAAGGTGCCCACGAGGGCATCGTCGCGACGACGCTGGTTCCCGGCAAGTTCCTCACGGCCGCCAAGATGCCCGAGGGCACGACCGAGCGCACCGAGAACAACGAGTTCCGTCCGCTCGTTATCGAGGCCGACGGCACGGTCAAGGACCCGGGTGGCACGCTCGCCGATCGCTTCGGCGAGGAGGGCGCAGGCCACTGGAACCTCAACTTGGACGGCGTCGAGCCCGTCATGTCCATCATGGACACGGACGAGTGGGAAGCCGTTGAGATCGCTCTGCCGCGCTTCGACCTGCCAGCGGCCTCCGGTCAGGCTTCGGTCGGCGGCGGCTACGTGAAGCGCGGCGTGCCCGCGCGCCGCGTCAACGGCCGCCTCGTGACGACCGTGTACGACATCCTGCTCGCGCAGTACGCCGTCGAGCGCGAGGGCCTGCCGGGCCAGTGGCCCACCGACTACATGGACGCCTCCACGCCGGGCACCCCCGCGTGGCAGGAGGAGTTCACCTCGGTTCCCGCCGGAGCCGCCATCAAGATCGGCCGCGAGTTCGCACAGAACGCGGTCGAAACCGAGGGCCGTTCCATGATCCTCATGGGCGCTGGAACGAACCACTACTACCACTCCGACCAGATGTACCGGACGTTCCTGGCGCTCACGGAAATGTGTGGCACCCAGGGCCGCAACGGTGGCGGCTGGGCCCACTACGTGGGTCAGGAGAAGGTCCGCCCGATCATGGGCTGGGGCTCCTTCACCTTCGCCCTGGACTGGGCGCGCCCGCCGCGCCAGATGATCTCCACCGGCTGGTACTACATGACCACCGACCAGTGGCGCTACGACGGGGCCCCGGCCTCGGCGATGGCGAACCCGATCAAGTCCTCGCACCTGGACGGCAAGCAGCTGGTCGACACCCTCGTCGAGTCGGTTCAGCGCGGCTGGATGCCCTGCTACCCGACGTTCTCCAAGGGTTCGACTCAGCTGGGTCGCGAGGCCGCCGAGGCCGGCATGGCCCCTGCGGAATACGTGTCCCAGGAGCTGCGCGAGGGCCGCCTCCAGTTCGCGATCGAGGATCCGGACGCCCACCACAACGTCCCGAAGATCCTCGCGAACTGGCGTACGAACCTGCTCGGCTCGTCCGCGAAGGGCACCGAGTTCTTCCTGCGTCACATGCTGGGTACCGGCAACGAGGTCAACGCCGAGGAGCTGGAAGAGGGCAACCGTCCCGCGTCCGTCAACTGGCGTGAGGCTCACCCCGGCAAGCTCGACCTCATGTGGGTCGCGGACTTCCGTAACACCTCGACGACGCTGCACTCCGACGTCGTGCTGCCGGCCGCCACGTGGTACGAGAAGCACGACCTGTCCTCCACGGACATGCACCCCTTCATGCACTGCTTCGACGAGGCCGTGAACCCGCCGTGGGAGGCGCGCACCGACTTCGAGGTGTTCCAGACCCTGGCTCGCCTCGTCGGCCGCATGGCCCCCGGCCACCTGGACACCCAGACGGACGTCGTCGCCGTCCCGCTGGGGCACGACTCCCCGGACGCCATGACCATGGCGGATGGCATCGTTCCCGAGCAGACGTGGACGCCCGGCAAGACCATGCCGAAGCTGGTCCCGATCGAGCGCGACTACACGCAGGTCGGCTACAAGTTCGACCGCATGGGACCGCTCCTGCCCAAGGCCGGCCTGGCCTCGAAGGGCGTGGCGTACAACGTCCAGGAGGCATACGAGCAGCTCGGCGACCTCAACGGTCGCGCCCCCATGGACGGCAACGCCGGCGAGGGCATGCCGCTGTGCGACACCGCCATCAAGGCGGCGAACATGGCGCTGCGCTTCTCGGGCACCACGAACGGCTCGCTGGCCGTTCAGGGCTTCCGCACGCTGGAAAAGCGTGTCGGTAACGAAATGGCGTTCCTGGCCGAAGGTGATGAAGAAAAGAAGATCACCTACCAGGACACCGTCCTGCAGCCGCGCAGCGTTATCACCAGCCCCGAGTGGTCGGGCTCCGAGCACGGCGGCCGCCGCTACAGCGCCTTCGTGCAGAACGTTGAGTGCCGCAAGCCGTGGCACACGCTCACGGGCCGCCCGCAGTTCTATGTCGACCACGACTGGATGATGGACATGGGCGAGGCTCTGCCGATCTTCCGTCCGCCGCTCGACCTGGCGCACATCTACGGTGAGCGTCCCGTCGGCGACCACCGTCCCGGTCAGCCGGGTCAGGCCGAGGTCGCGGTGCGCTACCTGACGATCCACAACAAGTGGGCGATCCACTCCCAGTACTACGACAACCCGTACATGCTGACGCTGGGTCGTGGTGGTCAGACGGTGTGGATGAGCCCGCAGGACGCAGAGAAGATCGGCGTACGCGACAACGAGTGGATCGAGGCGAAGAACCGTAACGGCACCGTGTCGGCTCGCGCCGTTGTCTCCCACCGCATCCCGGAGGGCACCGTGTTCATGCACCACGCCCAGGATCGCCAGATCAACACCCCGCTGAACGAGGAATCCGGCAAGCGCGGCGGTACGCACAACTCGCTGACACGAATCTTTATTAAGCCGACCCACCTGGCCGGCGGCTACGCGCAGTTCGCCTACGCGTTCAACTACTACGGTCCCACCGGCAATAACCGCGACGAGGTCACGGTTATCCGCCGCCGCTCCCAGGAGGTGCAGTTCTGATGAAGGTCATGGCTCAGATCGCGATGGTGATGAACCTCGACAAGTGCATCGGCTGCCACACCTGTTCCGTCACCTGTAAGCAGGTGTGGACGAACCGTGAGGGCACCGAGTACATCTGGTTCAACAACGTCGAAACCCGTCCCGGCGTGGGCTACCCCCGCAGCTGGGAGGACCAGAAGAAGTGGAAGGGCGGCTGGAAGCGTACCGCCACGGGCCGCCTCGTTCCCCGTCAGGGCGGACGCGTCGCCTCGCTCGCGAAGATTTTCGCGAACCCGACGCAGCCGACCATGAAGGACTACTACGAGCCGTGGACCTACGAGTACGACAAGCTTCTCCAGGCGCCCGCGAACTCCCGCGCGATCCCGACGGCCCGCGCGAAGTCCACAATCACGGGCGAGCACATCGACAAGCCCGAGTGGGGCCCGAACTGGGACGATGACCTCGGTGGCTCCATGGAGACCCTGGATCAGGACCCGGTCCTGCACCAGATGAACCTCCAGGTCGCGAAGACCATCGAGGACGCGTACATGTTCTACCTGCCTCGCATCTGCGAGCACTGCCTGAACCCGACCTGTGTGTCGGCGTGCCCCTCGGGCGCGATGTACAAGCGCACCGAGGACGGCATCGTCCTCGTTGACCAGGATCAGTGCCGCGGCTGGCGCATGTGCGTGTCGGCCTGCCCCTACAAGAAGGTCTACTTCAACCACAACACGGGCAAGGCCGAGAAGTGCACGCTGTGCTACCCGCGTCTCGAGGTCGGCCAGCCGACCATCTGCTCGGAGACCTGCGTGGGCCGCCTGCGTTACCTGGGCGTGCTGCTCTACGACGCGGACCGCGTCACCTGGGCGGCGTCCCAGGAGGACGAGCGCGACCTGTACCGTGCCCAGCGCGAGATCCTGCTCGACCCGAACGACCCGCAGGTGGTCGCCCAGGCCCAGGCTAACGGCGTTCCCCACTCGTGGATTAAGGCCGCCCAGCAGTCCCCGATCTGGAAGCTCATCACCGAGTACGAGGTCGCCCTGCCGCTGCACCCCGAGTTCCGCACTCTGCCGATGGTCTGGTACGTGCCGCCGCTCTCCCCGGTCGTCGACCAGGTGACGGCGTCCGGCAGCGACGGCGAGGACCACAAGGTTCTGCTGTCCGCCATCTCGCAGATGCGTATCCCGCTGGAGTACCTGGCCGGCCTGTTCACGGCCGGAGACACGGCTCCCGTGGAGCTGGCGCTGCGTCGCCTCGCCGCGATGCGCTCCTACATGCGCGACGTCTTCGTCGACAACCCGACGAACGAGGAAATCCCGGCCTCAGTGGGCATGACCCCGGAGAAGGTCAAGGAGATGTACCGACTGCTGTCGATCGCCAAGTACGACGACCGCTTCGTCGTCCCGACCGCCCACCCCGAGATGCCTCGTGGCATCAAGGAGCTCGAGGGCTGCCCGGTGTCCTACGACGTCGAGGCCTTCCACGGCCTGGCCCCCGCCACGTCGAATCGCCCGATGGGCGGCTCGTCGCCGGAGGGACGCCAGATGCTCCCCCTTGAGGTCGTTCGATGAGTACTTTTGTCGGCATTCCGCGTATTCCTACGGCCGCTCCGGAGACGGAGATGGATCCGCAGGAGGCGCGCGGCGTGCGCATGGCGGTCTCGGTTCTCCTGGACTACCCGGGGGATGACTTTGAGACCAAGCTGAACGCCGTCGAGGAGGCTCTGACGGACCTGCCGGAGCCGGCCTCGTCGGCCCTGGCCTCGTCGGCCCTGGCCTCGTTCGTGAGCTACGCTCGCGCCGCGGGCCTGCGCGCCATGCAGACCACCTACGTGGAGACGTTCGACCAGCGCCGCCGCTGCGCGCTCGGCCTGACGTACTACACGCACGGCGATACCCGTGGACGAGGCCAGGCAATCCTGGCGTTCAAAGAGGTGCTGCGCCGCGCCGGCTTCGAGATGGACCGAGAGGAGCTGCCCGATCACCTGCCGGTGGTCCTGGAGTTCGCGGCCTTCGACGAGACGGGCACCGCCGAGGGCCTGCTGCGCTCGAACCGTGAGGGCATCGAGGTGATCCGCACGGCGCTGCGCGCCGCGGACTCCCCGTACGCGCCGCTGCTGGATGCGCTGGTCGCGACGCTGCCCGAGCCGGACGAAAAGACCATTGAGGGCTTCCGTAAGCTCATTAGCCAGGGGCCGCCCACCGAGCTGGTGGGTGTGGGCGATCTGTCTGCCACGCCCTCCCCGACTTCCGAAACAACGATGGGACGGTAACGTTCATGGAATCCGCACTTTTGCATGCCGCGTCTGCAGCCGAGACGCAGTCGCTGTCCTTCCTGGACATTGCCCTGTGGGTGGTCCTGCCCTACGTGTCCTTCGCGATCCTCATCGTGGGTCTCGCGTGGCGCTACAAGACGGACCAGTACGGCTGGACGTCTCGTTCCTCGCAGTGGAATGAGCCGACCATCCTGCGGTGGGCGTCGCCGCTGTTCCACTTCGGTGTCCTCTTCGTGTTCATGGGCCACATCCTCGGCCTCGTGATCCCGAAGACCTGGACCGAGGCGGCCGGCGTGCCCCAGCACGTCTACCACCTGGTGGCGACGATCCCCGGTACGATCGCCGGAATCATGACGATCGTTGGTCTCGCGCTGCTGATCTACCGCCGCCTGGTGTACAAGTCGGTGCGCGTGGCGACGACCCGCATGGATATCGTCACGTACGTCATGCTGACCATCCCGGTGCTCCTGGGCGGCGCGGCGACGCTGCTCAACCAGGTGCTCGGAGGACACGAGGGCTACGACTACCGCGAGACGATCTCCGTGTGGTTCCGGTCGATCTTCTACCTGCACCCGCAGGCGCACCTGATGGCCGATGTGCCCCTCAGCTTCAAGCTGCACATCGTCGCCGGTCTGCTGCTCTTCTGCATCTGGCCGTTCACCCGCCTCGTGCACGCGGTGAGCGCGCCGGTCGGCTACGTGGCGCGTCCCCCGGTGGTCTACCGGTCGCGCGACGAGCGTCGCACGCACCAGATGACGCGTGGCGGCATGTCTGACTGATCGATGGCCGGCGCCCGTGGCGCGGTCCTGCCGAAGGGCGAGGCCGTGGCCGGGTGATCGGAGGGACCGGGGGCGGGCGAGAGCTCGCCCCCGAGTCTTTATCGTGGGGTGCGCGGTGTCACCTGCGTGAATAGATGAGAAGACCCCGCGTAATGAGACCAGTCGATGGTATTGGCCGTGCGGAGCGGCTTGTATGCTGGGTAGAATAAAGAGCACTTTGTAAGTAACTTAACAGGTTTAAAGCCGTTTGGTGATGCTCGTCATGTGCATTTCCGCTGATTATGAGGGAGAGAGGACTATTGATGAATGACACCTCCCGTTCTCGGCCTCTGGCTGAAACACTCGCCGCGATGGCTGCCCTGACACCCGCGCAGCACGCTCTCCTGGAGCGCATTTCGCACCACGGCAGCCCCGTCACTGTCGCAGAACTGGCCCAGGAGGCCGGCTTGCACGTGTCGAGCGTGCGCGAGACCCTCGAGGGCCTGTTTGCGCTCGGCCTGGTTGAGAAGCAGCAGCTTCCCTCCTCGGGGCGAGGCCGCCCCGCGCTCGGCTATTCGACGACCACTCCGGCGGATCCGTCCTTCGCTGCCCAGATGCTGCACCAGCTCACCTCGTCTTTGCTGGCCTGGTTGCGTGCGGATGCGGCCGACCCGGCGGCCTCGGTGCGTGAGATTGGCTCGCGTTGGGCCGATGCCGCGCTCGAGACGATGGAGGTCCCGGATCATAGCCACGCGCCGAGTCGCCGTGCGGTGCGCGACACCTTCAACATTGCGGCCCACCTGGGCAAGGTGCGCCTGTTCATGAATGCGATGGGCTTCGCGTCGATCCCTCATGACACCGACCCGATGGCGGTCGTGCTGACGGCGTGCCCGTTCAGTGAGCCGGGTACGCCGGACGACCTTGCGCTGGAACTGCGTCGCGGCATTGTCGAGCGCGTGTTCGAGCGAACGGCGACGGGATTTGCCACGTGGTCACTTGATATCGATCCGATGGATCCGCTGCGTATGACGATCTACATTCGCCCGATGAACGAGGCGAATCCAAAGCCTCTGTCGACGACGCTGCACTTCTTCGGTGGTGCTGCTGAGGCTGCCGGTGGATACGTGCGAGAAGTGCCTTCCTCTGAGACACCGGAAACGCTCGGTGAGCTCCTTGAACAGCTGAGCGCGGAGAGCCCCGAGCTGGCACGCATCCTGAGCGTGTCGAGTTTCCTGGTGAACGAGCGTTCGGCCCGCCCGGATAGCGAGCTCGCGCCGGGTGCGCGCGTTGACGTGCTGCCCCCCTTCGCTGGAGGGTGAGATTTACTAGTCATTTGTGTGGGGCGGTCAGGGTTGTGAGACAATCCTGACCGCTTCATCGTAGGATGTGAATATAGCCTCTCCCGTCATTGGAGGATCCCATGTCCGCAGAGATTGCAACCGGTATTACCGAAGACCCCCTGGATGCGGCTGCGCTGATCAGCAGTGCCCGCCGTGACACCTGTGGTGCCGTCGCGTCTTTCGTCGGTGTGGTGCGTAATCATGACGGTGGAGAGAGCGTGGATGCGATCGAGTACTCGTCGCACCCGTCATCCCCGCAGATTCTGCGGGAAATTGTCTCGGAAATGAGGGATCGTCCCGGCGTTCATTGCATTGTGGCGTGGCATCGCGTGGGCCATCTGGAGATCGGTGACGATGCGATGGTTGTGGCCGTTGCGGCGGAGCATCGCGCGCAGGCGTTCCGCGCGGTGGAGACGATCATCGAGGACGTGAAGGCGAAGCTGCCGATCTGGAAGAAGCAGGAGCTGTCCGACGGCTCTCACAACTGGTCGGGTCTATGAGATGACGATCGGAGATCCCTATTCACGCCAGGCCGCTGTTTCGGGCCGCTCGGTTGCGCTGCCGCTCATCAATCAGCCCGTCCCGTACGAGGCCGGGGACCCCGCGCTGGAGCGTTTCCGTCGCAATTGGCTGGTGGCGGGTATCGGCGAGGCCGGTCAGGCGCGCCTGGCTGCGTCTCGCGTGCTCGTGGTGGGTGCGGGTGGCCTCGGCTCGCCAGTCCTCCTCTACCTGACGGCGGCCGGCATTGGCACGATCGGCATCTGTGACTCCGACGTTGTTGAGGTGTCGAACCTGCAGCGTCAGCTGCTGCACGGCGAGGGCGACGTGGGGGATCCGAAGCCGGATTCAGCCGTGCGTCATCTCAGTGGGCTCAACTCGTCGGTGCATTTTGAGCGCTTTGGGCACGTGACTCGCGAGTGGCTGGATGAGCACGGCCGCGAGTGGGATCTGATCGTGGAGTGCACGGATAACTTCGACGCGAAGTACCTGGTGGCGGACTACTGCGCTGATTCGGGCGTGCCGCTCGTGTGGGGCACGGTCGTGTCGATGGCCTTCCAGGTGAGCGTCTTCTGGTCTGGTGCTCCTGCTCCCGTGCCGTCGCTGACGCTACGCAGCCTGCACCCGGTCAAGCCTGCTCCAGGGACGACGCCGGCCTCGCCGACAGTGGGCGTGCTTGGCCCCGTCGTCGGCCAGGCGGGCACCGCGATGGCGACGGAGGCCATCAAGGTGCTGGCGGGCTTCGGCGAGCCGCTCATCGGGCGCGTCCTCATGATGGATGCGGCGACGCAGCGAGCTGACGTTCTCACCTTTGCCCCGTGGGACTGAGTCTCGTGGGTGTCCCGCGTGCCGACGTTGCTGCGATCGTTGTCGGTGGTGGCGGAGGCGAGCGGCTGGGTGGCGTGTCGAAGCCCGACCTGACGCTCGGTGGTGTGCGTTTGATCGACCGCGTGTGCGGGGTTTTGTTGCAGGCGTGCGGCGCGGGATGCGTGGCCGTCGTGCCCCCGACCGTGCGCGTCCCGGAAGGGGTCGTGCGTACGCTCGAGGATCCGCCGAGTGGTGGCCCGCTGGCCGGTATCGATGCGGGTTTGCGCGCGCTGAGCGTCGACGACGACGTCCTGGTCGTCGTGGTCTCCGTCGACGCGCCCGGCGTGGCAGGCCTTTTGCCCGCCCTCCTGGGGTCTCCTCTGGGGTCGGATAGTGAGGGGCGTATCGCGGTCGGCGGCGAGGCGCAGCCTTTCGATCAGTACCTCATGGGTGTGTATCGCGCGGGGGCGCTGCGCCGCGTTCTCGACGAGGCCGTGGCTGCCCTTGGCTCCGTGCGCGGCGTGGGGGTGCGTCGGGTCCTGCGCGCGCTCGCGCTCGAGCGGGTGAGCGTCGACGCTGACGTCTGCCAGGACATCGACACCCCCGAGGACGTGGCCTGGTGGCAGGATTTTCTAGGCAACTGATTTGTAAGTAATGCCACAGAGGGTATAGGTTGGGAGGGTCAGCGTCTCACGGCTCACTTCCATCAAGGTGCCCTCATGAGACTTCGTCATGGACAACTGTGGCAGCGGCTCGGACTGGCCATATTGTCAGGAATTCTCGTGGCAACCCTCGCTCCTTCGACTGCTGCTGCTCCGACGGACGGTCACGAAATGCACAGCGACGCGGAGTCCGCTGACCTCGAAATCGAGGGGGACCTCGAGGATCGGATAGCGGCTGTCGTTGGGCATGTTGACATGCTCAAGGCGGGGCATCACGGGCTCGCGACCTCGAACTCAGAGTCTTTCATGGCCACCCTCTCGCCCTCGATGATCATTCAGACGAACCCCGAATGGGTGACCCCGGACCGCCTGACCACATCGGTCACTGTCAGCGGCACCGCGTCATGGGCGCCAACCGCTGACCTGTGGGACAGGGCGCGCATTCCCGCCGTGGTGGGGACTTTTACCGAATCGGGCATCAGCTACAACGACCTGTCTGCCGCTTCGTGGGTGCATGAGTATTACCAGGGCGTCACGCCGCGGGCGTGGTGGTTCCAGGGCGCGCGCCCCCAGTCGACGTACGGCTGGTGGAAGAGCTGGTCAGGCAACTGGTACTTCTTTGCGGATCACCCCTATTGTGCGACGAGCCAGTGGGTGAACGATCGCGGCACCTGGTACTGGATGGATTCCACCGGCGCTATGGCGACAAGATGGATCTACGACGCAAGCTCCCGATACTACCTCGACGACAAGGGGAATCCGACCGCTCAGGGGTGGCAGAGCGTCGACGGGAACTGGCATTATTTCGTCGACGGTCGTGTGTCAACCGGATGGCTCGCCGACCGAGGGACCTGGTATCGCCTGGACGAGTCAACCGGCGTGATGCTCACAGGCTGGCAGAAGGTCGACGGACGCTGGTACTACATGCGTTCTTCCGGTGCCATGGTCACGGGCTGGCAGAGTATCGACGGCTCCTGGTACTACTTCGACGGTGCGGGCACGATGGCCACCGGGTGGATCCAGGACGGTGGTTCCTGGTACTACATGAACGAGACGGGTGCCATGGTCACCGGTACGCAGGTTATTGATGGCCGACGCGCGACCTTCACGGCCTCGGGTCGCTGGACCGGCTACGCCCCCCGATCGACGCCTCCCGACCGAGGCCCCCTGATCCAGGCCTCCTGGCCGAGGCCTCGGTGAACGACCTCACAAAGCGCCGCGCACCGGGAATAATCCCCGGTGGGCGGCGCTTGTCAGAGGACTTGTGTCGTGGCGTAGTGGGGTGAAGGGAGGGCTGCGGAGCGTTGCTGATGACGCACAGTAATTGGACTCTATTCCGAGGAAGATGTAGAATTTTTGCAACTAAACGGGAAAGTGAGAGTGCGATGCTGCGGGTCCTTCACCTCGACAACTGGAAGTCCTTTTCGGAGCCGGTCGACTTCACGATGATTGCGGGGAAGGAAACGCGCCACGGAGAGACCCTCTACCTCGGCAGCAAGAATCGCGTGCTCCCCGTTGCCGCGATCTACGGCGCGAATGCCGCGGGAAAGTCCGCTCTCCTCGATGCCCTCGCTCACCTGCAGGTCATGCTGCGCGAGCCGCGCAAGCGTGGGCAGCGCCTGCACTATCACCCGCACCTTCTTCTTGGTCCCGACAAACCCAGCGTCATCGGCGTCGAGATCGTCCTCGATGTGCGGGATGCGACGTCGAATCGGCAAGCAATCGTCTACTACGAGGTGGCGTTCAACGCGGGAGAAATCGTCGAAGAGTCCCTGTACCGCGTGCGTTCGGAGGACGAGCAGGCGGTCTTCGAGCGCCGCGGCCAGGAGGTCTCACTCTACGGCGATCTTGAGGACGACGTGTCCCTCGACGCTGCGTCGAAGACAGTTCAACCAAACCGCCTCTTCCTCGAAACCTGCTTCAATGCGGGGCTCATTGACGACGAGAAGAGTCTTCTGGGCTCCGTCATCGAATGGTTCAAGCGCCTGACCATCCTGAAGCGGGGAGCGCGTTACATCCTCATGCCGCAGCGGATCGCGCACGACGAAGATTTTCGTGCCGCTGTCGGGAGGGGGTTGACAGTCGCCGACACGGGTATCTCCGACATCTGCTTCACGGCGGTTCCTCGAGCCAAGGTGCCTGCAGAAGAGAAGATCCTCGATGAGGTCGAGGGCCAGCTGCTTGATAACACCTCGGAGGCGTACCTCAATGCGGAGAGTGGTGCCGTTTTTCGCGCTCGCTTGGCCGAGGACGGAGACGTTGTCTATGAGCGTCTAGTCACCGTGCACGGGGATGGAAACAAGGAGTTCCGGCTTCCCCTTGAGCAGGAATCCGATGGCAGCATCCGCTACCTGCACCTGTTGCCCATCCTGTATTGGGCGGGAAGGGCCCACAAGTCGGGCGTCTATCTGATCGACGAACTCGAAGAATCGCTCCACCCGAAGCTCACGGAGGAGCTCATTCGGCTGTTTCTGGATGCGTCGGGACCTGATGAGAAACGTCAATTGATCTTTACGACGCATGAACTCCACCTCCTGCGGGCTGACCTGCTGCGGCGCGACGAAATTTGGTTGGTGGAAAAGAACGATCACCGGTCAGAGCTCACGAGGCTCACGGACTTCCCTGCGTCTAACATTCGATCGGGTAGCGACCTCCAGCGGATGTACATGTCGGGTCGCCTCGGCGGCGTTCCGCGTCTGTAGGAGGCGATGTGGGCAAGAAGAAGGCGCCGACGAGGAAATCTTCGCGCGGGTTCAGGGGGCGCTCTCATAGCAAACAGGTGAAGCCCCTTGTCGTTCTCGCCGTTGAAGGGGCGACAGAGAAGCAATACTTGAATGCGCTGAATCAGCACCTTTATGGTCGCGCCTTTTCCTTTATTTTCTGTAGAAACGACTCGGAATCCTCTCTCAAGAACCTGGTTGAGATAATGGGGGGAAAGGTTAAGGAGCTAGAGCGTGAGAGTATCTCTATCTCTGGTGCCTGGATCGTCTGTGATGCGGATGTGAATCAGCCGCATAGGGCGATCTTGAAGAAGTGGTTGTCGGAGAAGATGGACTTTCATCATGGTGCAGCACTGTCGAATCCCTGCATCGAGGCGTGGTTTGTCTATCACTGTGCGGACGTCTGTTCGAGCCGGACCGCAAGTGCTGTCGTTGAGGAACTCGTCAGTAAGTGGGAACGGGGAGCTTATGAGAAAGCAATGGAAATTCCTCAGTGGCTCATCGATCACACCGACGAGGCCTGTCTACGGGTGCAGCGTCGGCGGGCGAGCTTCGCGCAGGGCGTGACCGCGTGGGACGAGGCGCCCTGGAGCGATATGCCTGAGTTGATCGCATGGCTCGACCAGTTGAGGCCACGACGCTCCGCATGAATCGGACGCTGGGTCGGCTACGCCTCCTGATCGACGCCTCCCGATCGAGGCTTCCCGATCAAGGCCTCCTGGCCGAGGCCTCGGCGAACGACCTCACAAAGCGCCGCCCACCGCGTATTGACGCAGGTGGGCGGCGCTTGTTGGTTGTACTGTGGGAAGATCATTCCTGCGCGAAAGTCCTCCCATGTTGTTCTCTCGCGTCCGCCTCGCAGCGGCCATGGCAATGACCGCCGCAGCTGCCACGGCCTCGTCCCTCGCCCTCGTCGGGACCGCCCGCGCCGACGACACCCAGTCCGGCTCCCAGTCCGGCTCGTGGGTGCCCGTTACCACGATCCCGCTCGCGAACGCGAAGTCGGTCGAGGCCTCGTCCCTGATCGTCGGTATGGTTCCCCACAAATGTCGCACGTAAATCCCATGTCAACCTTTCGGATTTTGAAATGGGAATGTTGGTATTTCAACTTTTTCTCGGTGCCTAAGAAAATGAAGGGTACCCAAATTACGTGCGACATTGAGAGAGGGGGAGGGGAGAGGAGAAGGGGAGTGGAGAAGAGGGTCAGCGCTGTTCGTCGAGCTGGTGGAAGATCGCGGTGAGCAGGGGCGTGACCACCTCGAGGGTGTCGAGCGCGCCGCCGCGCGAGCTGGGGGAGGAGATGATGAGCGCACCTGAGGCGTCGCGTGCCGTCACGCCGACGACCTCCCGAGACAGGCCCGACAGCGGGGTGTTGGCGAGGCCGTGGGCGCGGATCTGCTCGGCGATGCCCGGGATCTCGACCTCGACGATGGAGCGGACGACCTCGGGCGCGTAGTTGCCCACGCCGAAGCCCGATCCGCCCAGGATCAGGATGAAGCGTGCGCCGGCCTCGAGCGCGTCGCGGATCTCCGTCTCGAGGACATCGGCGCTCTCGGGGATCGCCGCGACCGTCACCGGGCCGAGGCCTGCCTCTGCCAGTGCGGCAGTGCAGGCGGGGGTCGCCCGATCCTCCTTCGTGCCGCGCTGAATGCGGTCGGAATAGGTGATGACGTGGGCGCTGATCTGGCTGAGGTCGTAGGCGACGGGCTTGGGCATGGTGTCCTCCGAGGTGTGGTGACGTGCTGGTGACTGTGATCCTAGTCCCTTCTTCGTAACAAGGCGGGGTGGGGATGGGTGTGGGTGTGACGGCGATTTTGTGAGCGTCTCGGCCGAGGCAAATGGGGTCTGTGTGGGCCCTCGCGCGTCCAGCCATGGTCGAGTGCGCGGAGTTGCTGTCGATTACCCGTATTTACTACGGGCGCAAACAAGTTAAATGGAGCTCTTCATTTCGCTGAAATGAGGGGAAAAAGTAACGATCGGATGCGGGCCTGCGAATCGTTGCGCGCGCGCCGCGCACCTTGTTAGATTTAATGCGTTCCATTCCCTCATAAAAGGAGAGACGAGTGCGTTCCCTTCGCATCCTTCCCGTCCTCGGCGCGGCCACCCTGGCCCTCGCCGCCTGCACCTCCGGCTCCCCCGCCGCCGACTCCACGGCCCCAGCGCCCGCAACCCAGCCCGCCGCCGAGACCACCGTCCTCAACGTCTACGCCGCCGCCTCGCTGACCGAGACCTTCGGTGAACTCGAGAAGACCTTCGAGGCCGCCAACCCCGGCGTGGACGTGCGCTTCAACTTCGCGGGCTCCCAGGACCTCGTGACCCAGCTCGGTGAAGGCGCGGACGTCGATGTCCTGGCCACCGCCAACGAGTCCACCATGAAGAAGGCCGCCGACGCCTCCCAGGTCGACGCGCAGACCATCTTCGTCACCAACACCCTGACCATCATCACGACGCCCGGCAACCCCGCCGGCATCACGGGCCTCGACTCCTCGCTCGACGGCGCCAAGCTGGTCATCTGCGCCCCCGAGGTTCCCTGCGGCAAGCTCACCAAGACCCTCACCGAGAAGCTCGGCGTGACCCTCAACCCCGTCTCCGAGGAGCAGGCTGTCACCGACGTGCGCGGCAAGGTGGCATCCGGACAGGCTGACGTCGGTATCGTCTACAAGACCGACGCCCTCGCCGAAGGCGATGCCGTCGACACCGTCGTCATCCAGGGTGCCGACGAGGCCGTCAACAAGTACCCGATCGCCCTCGTGAGCGCCTCGACCAAGAAGGATCTGGGCCAGAAGTGGATCGACCTGGTCCTCTCCGCCGACGGACAGAAGGTCCTCGAAGAAGCCGGCTTCACGCCTGCCGCGAAGTAACATCGACAGGTGACATCGCGTCGAACGCCCGCCGTGAGCCCCCTGCCCATCTGGGCGGGGGGCCTCGGTGCGCTTGCCCTGTGCTTCCTGCTCCTGCCCCTGGCCTTCATGCTGGGGCGCGTCAACTGGTCGACCCTGGGAACAACCCTCACCACCCCCGAGGCCGCCGCAGCCCTCGGCCTGTCCATGCGCACCTGCGTGATGGCGCTCGGCGTCGACCTCCTCCTCGGCGTTCCCGCGGCCCTCGTTCTGTCCCGCTCGTGGCGAGGCGTACGCGCCGCCCGCATCCTCGTCACCCTGCCGCTCTCGCTGCCGCCCGTCGTCGCCGGCATCGCGCTCCTCGCGGCCTTCGGTAGGCGCTCGACCCTCGGCGCGCTCCTTGGCGGCGCCGGCCTCGACATCGCCTTCACGACAACCGCCGTCATCATCGCGCAGGTCTTTGTGTCCCTGCCATTCCTCATCGTCACCCTCGAATCCGCGCTGCGCTCGCGTGAGCAGGGACTCGACGAGATGGCCTCCTCTCTCGGCGCCTCGCCCTCGCGAGTCTTTTGGCAGATCACTCTGCCCACGGTCCTGCCCGGCCTCGGTCGCGGCGCGGCCCTCGCGCTCGCCCGCTGCCTCGGCGAGTTCGGCGCGACCCTCACGTTCGCCGGGTCCATGCAGGGCGTGACCCGCACGATGCCCCTCCAGATCTACTTGGCCCGAGAGTCCGACGCGGACCTGGCCCTCGCGCTCGGCGTGGTCCTCCTCGGCGTCGCCGCGCTCGTCGTCGCGCTCACGGAAACCCCGTGGGGGCGCCTCGCTTCCCTCATTCGTTCGACGAGGCCGGGGCGCGCCGCTGCTCCCGGCGCTCCTTCCGCTCCCTCCTCCGAGGCCCCGACCGCGCTCGCGGAAGATGCGGGGGAGGGCGCGGACGTGCGCGTCGCCGGAATCATCGTCGAGCGCGGATGGAACGTGGACGCGGAGCTTCGCCCCGGCCTCGTGACGGCCGTCGTCGGCCACAACGGCGCGGGAAAGTCGACGCTCGCGCAGGTGATCGGCGGGACCCTGCGCCTCGATCAGGGGAGCGCGCGCATCGGCGAATGCGTCGTCGACGATGCGCAGACCTTCGTGCCCGCGCGCCGACGCGGCGTCGCCATGGTCTCCCAGGCCCCCCGCATCTTCACGCACATGAGCGTGCTCGCGAACGTCGCCTTCCCGCTGCGTGTGCGTGGGGTGGGGCGCGCCCAGGCCCGCGAGGCTGCACTCGAGCAGCTGCGCGCCGTCGGTATCGACGACCTCGCGCACAAGCGCGCCTCCGCCCTGTCCGGCGGCCAGGCCGCCCGCGTCGCGATCGCCCGCGCGCTGGTCTTCCGCCCCGAGGTCCTCATCCTCGACGAGCCCACGGCCGCCCTCGACGTCGAGGCCACCGCCCAGGTGTCCTCCGTCCTGCGCCAGCGCCTCACCGGCGCGGGAATCACGACCCTGCTCGTCTCGCACGACATCGCCGAGGTCCTGGCCCTCGCCTCCCACATGATCGTCATGGGAGACGGGCGCGTCGTCGAGGAAGGCGAACCCGCCCGCGTCCTCGCCTCGCCGTCATCGGTGTTCGCCGCCCGCCTGGCCGGGCTCAATATCGTGTCCGGTCCCATCGTGACCCGCCCCGGCATGGTCGGCGTGCCCGTCGGAGAAGGCGAGCTGTGGGCGGCCGACCTGTCCGAGTTCGACTCGACTGACGCTGGTCGTCTCGACGCTGCAGCCGACGATGCGGGAGATCCCATCGCTCCCGGTGGGAGCAGCCAGGGTGGCCGCGTCGCGCTGACCTTCCCGCCCGAGGCCGTGGCTCTCTCCCGCGAGGAAGCCCATGCCTCGCCGCGGTCCGTCCTACCCGGCGTCGCCTCGGGCATCGACGTCGACGGTTCACTCGTCAGCGTGCGCATCGCGCTCGCGGAGGGCGTGTCAGTGACCTCCCGCGTGACAGCCTCCGCGTGGGCCGACCTCGGCCTCGGCGTCGGTGATTCCCTGTGGGTGAGCGTCAAGGCCACCCAGGTCCGCGCGATACCCGTCGCGGCCCGTGAGTGAGTCTCGGTGCGTAGATCTGGTTACAGCCGCTGAGTAGTCAATGGGTGTCAGCTTCGTCAGTTTCCGTTCTGCCTGTCGGCAATATCCCGAGATGAGACGTTGAATGGCGCTCAGTGTTGAATTGACGAGCTGATTGCGTGGTGTTTCGACGTGCAAATCCCCGAAGAACAGTGGACGATGCCGCTCGATTCGCTCACTAAAACGCTTGAGATCGGACATCATATGGCTGAGAGCCTTGTGTGAATCAGCAAACTCGAGATGGCAGAGAAGGGCAGCGGCGAAATTGTTGACAACGAGCCGATCTAGTGCCTCGTTGAGGGCCTTTTTCTTGCCAGAATGACGACGCGGACTGATTTCGCACATGCGAAGCGCGGCGGGCGTCACCTCCTTGTCGTATGTCCGCCCCTCAGATTGGCGACGTTGCTCCGAAGGACGCGAGACGTCAGCGAGTAGACAGTTGCCATGAGAAACGGCGTTTCGTAGTTTGCGCAGGATGAGTAGCAGGTGGGCGAACGGAGCGGTCTCTCCCCTGTAATCGAAGTACGACGTGTAGAGGCGGATATGTTCGTTCAAGGGGAGCAGCTCCCACAGGTGCCAGATGGAAGGGTTATCATTGCAAGCCGTCCACATATCCTCGGTGTAGGGATTGTAGCGGATGGAGGATGTATCGCCGTTGAGGATACGACGTACGAGTACCTCTGACAGGTCCGATTTCGGATCGCTCATGATGAGCTGATTGAGTCGCACTTTGAGGAAATGCTCCGTGCTCAGCGCCAGTGAGAGACAGATACGGCTCAAGGCGAAGTCGAGGTACGAGAGTTCAACGAGGTCGGCGAAGTCGAGTCCCGAGTAAGTGTAGGAGCCTGCAGTGTCAACACGGGTGTAGTTGCGTTCATAGGATTTGATTGTGAAGAAATAGGAGCGTGAGTAAAGGAACTCTCGGGCGTCGTTCTCGGACATAAGTTCAAAGGAGACTCCGTGACTCCTTAGTAGGGCAATCTGCTCATCGACGGTGATGCACTGCTTCATGCGGACCTCGTTGTGCCAAAAATTATGAGGGGGTCGAATCTGAGATCCGACCCCCCCCGATACCCTGGAGCAGAACCCCTGGGCATCTGACGTTGTGGGGAACGGTCTAGCGCTAGATGAATCTTTTGGTCAACGACTAATCTGTGACTTCTATTGGAATGATGCTACTCGCCGGTAGGGTGGGAAGTTCCGGTTGGCGGATCTTCAGACGCTGTTTCATTGCGTGATCGGCGGAAGCTGGGCCGTGGGCGTCGCACGTTAACCCGCTAAGTGGAGTGTTGACCCTCTATTCCGCACGTAAACCCTCTAATCTGCACGCGGGCGGGGCTGCCCACGCTCGCAATAGCGGGTTAACGTGCGAGTTCGAGGGCCCACGCTCGCAATAGCGGGTTTACGTGCGGCGTGCGCTGAACATGCGCGAGGCCGGGGCGGGGCAGGCGTGGTGGGTAGGTCGGTGCGGAACTCTCGCGACGAGGCCGTGGCGGGGTTCTTGCCGATGGGTTGAATTTTGTCACGCTTCATATGTTGTAATTCTTTGTTTTCACACGAGTGGGCGCGTGCTCAGTGCAGGGGATGCCGCCCCCTATTTTGCCGGGTATTGAGCGGTTTTAGTCAGTGCGAGCCCGCTCGTAGTGGACACCTTTGACTCTGTGCTTTGGGTTTCCTAAGTTGTGGTGAGGACTCAGGAGGTACGTCATGACAACACAGGGTCACCACGAAGCCACGCGCCCCTATCAGCTCGGCGTCGATGTCGGCTCGACGACGGTCAAGGCCGTCGTTTTGGATGGAAATCGCCGTCTTTTCTCCGACTACCGTCGTCATAACGCCGACGTGCGCGCATCCCTGGGGGCCCTCCTCGCCGACGTTGAGTGTGCTCTGCCCGGCGCCCGCGTTCATGCGGCTATCACCGGCTCCGGCGGCCTGACGACCGCCCGCGCCATGGGAATCCCCTTCGTCCAGGAGGTCATCGCGGGCACCGAGGCCACCCAGCGTCTCCACCCCGAGGTCGACGTCGTTATCGAGCTGGGCGGCGAGGACGCCAAGCTCACCTACCTGCACCCCACCCCCGAGCAGCGCATGAACGGCACGTGCGCGGGCGGCACAGGCGCCTTTATCGACCAGATGGCGACCCTCCTGCACACGGACGCATCCGGCCTCGGCGAGCTGGCGACCCGTCACACCCAGCTCTACCCGATCGCCTCGCGCTGCGGCGTGTTCGCCAAGTCTGACATCCAGCCCCTCATCAACCAGGGTGCCGCCCACGAGGACCTGGCCGCCTCCATCTTCAACGCCGTCGCCACCCAGACCATCGCGGGCCTGGCGTGCGGCCGCCCGATCCGAGGAACCGTCATGTTCCTCGGCGGCCCCCTGCACTTCCTGCCCGCCCTGCGCGAGGCCTACAAGGCCCTCTTGCCCAAGGCCGACGCCTTCGTCACCCCCGACGACGCCCAGCTCTACGTCGCGATCGGCGCGGCCCTCCTCGCGCAGAAGGAAGCCGCCAAGAAGGTGCGCCAGGCCGAGGAAGCGGGCGCGACCTCCGTCGAGACCCGCGGCGAGAAGCTCACCACCCTCATGGAGCGCCTCGCGGCCGCACCCGTGCAGGTCGAGTCCCCGCGCATGGACCCGCTCTTCGCGACTCCGCAGGACCGCGAGGAGTTCATCGCCCGCCACAGCCTCGACGTCATCCCCAAGGCCAGCCTCGACGAGGCCGAGGGCCGCTGCTGGCTCGGCATCGACGCGGGTTCGACGACGATCAAGGCCGTCGTCATCGATTCCCAGGACCGCATCGTCTTCACCCACTACGCCTCCAACGAGGGCGATCCCGTGGCGGCGGCCGTCGACATCGTGCGCGCCGTGCGCAGTGCCCTGCCCGAGGGCTGCGAGATCGGCCGCTCGTGCGCGACGGGCTACGGCGAAGGCCTCGTGAAGGCTGCCCTCACCATGGACGAGGGCGAGATCGAGACGATGGCCCACTACCGGGCCGCCGAATTCATCTGCCCCGGCGTCACCTCCGTCATCGACATCGGCGGCCAGGACATGAAGTACCTGCGCATCCGCGACCACGCGGTGGACTCCATTTCCGTCAATGAGGCCTGCTCCTCGGGCTGCGGTTCCTTCCTGCAGACCTTCGCGCAGACGATGGGCACCGACGTGCGCTCCTTCGCGCGCATGGCCATGGAGTCCGAATCCCCCGTGGACCTGGGGACGCGCTGCACGGTGTTCATGAACTCCTCTGTCAAGCAGGCGCAGAAGGAAGGCGCGGACGTGCGCGACATCAGCGCCGGCCTGTCCTACTCCGTCGTGCGCAACGCGCTCTACAAGGTCATCAAGCTCAAGGAGCCCTCGGACCTGGGCGAGCGCGTCGTCGTCCAGGGTGGCACCTTCCTCAACGACTCGGTGCTTCGCGCCTTCGAGCTGCTCACCGGCCGCGAGGTCGTGCGCCCCGACATCGCGGGCCTCATGGGCGCGTACGGCGCCGCCCTGACCGCGCGCATGCACGACACGGGGGAGGGGACCTCGCCCCTCGCCACGATCGCGGCCCTGGAAGGCTTCAGCGTGGACACGACCCGCAAGACCTGCCGCCTGTGCCAGAACCACTGCCAGATGACGATCTCGACGTTCTCCAACGGCGAGCGCCACGTGTCGGGCAACCGCTGCGAGCGCGGCGCCTCCCTGGAGCGCGTGCCCAAGAAGTCGGAGCTGCCCAACCTCTACGACTGGAAGTACAAGCGGATCTTCGGATACCGCCGCCTCACCGAAAAGAAGGCATTCCGCGGCGACATCGGTATCCCGCGCGTGCTCGGCATGTACGAGAACTACCCGTTCTGGTTCACGATGCTCACCGCGCTCGGCTTCCGCGTCATGATCTCGGGGCGCTCCAACCACGACCTTTTTGAGACCGGCATGGAGTCCATCCCCTCGGAGAACGTGTGCTACCCGGCCAAGCTCGTCCACGGGCACATCGAGTCCCTGCTGGACAAGGGCATCACGACGATCTTCTACCCCTGTGTCGACTTCGAGCAGAAGCTCACCGAGTCCGAAAACTCCTTCAACTGCCCCATCGTGGCGACCTACCCCGAGGTCATCCGCAACAACATGGAGCGCCTGGCAGAGCCCGGCACAAAGTTCATCAGCCCGTTCGTGAACTTCGGTAACCGCGACTACCTGCCCGCCCACCTGTCCAAGACTTTCAAGGAATACGGCTACGACATCGCGCCCGAAGAGATGAAGGCCGCCCTGGACAAGGCGTGGGAGGAAGACGCCGCCGTCAAGGCCGAAATCCGAGCGAAGGGCGTCGAAACTATCGAGTGGATGCGTGAGCATGGCGTACGCGGCATCGTGCTGGCGGGCCGCCCCTACCACCTCGACCCCGAGATCAACCACGGCATCCCCGAGGTCATCGCGGGCCTGGGAATGGCCGTCCTCACCGAGGACTCCATCGTGGATGCGCGCCTCGAGCGCCCCCTGCGCGTCCTCGACCAGTGGTCCTACCACTCGCGCCTCTACGAGGCCGCCGCCCGCGTCGGCGACGAGCCCGACCTCGAGATGGTTCAGCTCAACTCCTTTGGCTGCGGCGTCGACGCGATCACCGCCGACCAGGTCCAGGAGATCCTCGAAGGCCGCGGTGACGTGCACACCGTCCTCAAGATCGACGAGGTCTCCAACCTGGGTGCCGCCAAGATCCGCCTGCGTTCCCTCGACGCGGCGATCACCGAGCGCGCCTCCCTCGCCTCGACAATCGACGAGGCCGGGGCCGGGGATGGCGAGAACGGCGCGGATGGAGCGGGACTGGCCCCCGCCTCGTCCGTGGGCTTAGTGTCGGGTTCCGTCGACACGGCCACCCTGCGCGACCCCTCCGGGGACGCCGCCCGCGAGGAGGAGGCCGGGCACATCCAGGCGCGCGCCGTCTTCACCGAGGAGATGCGCGAAGCCGGATACGAGATCCTCGCCCCTCAGATGTCCCCGATCCACTTTCGCTTCCTCACCCCGCTGTTCGCGAGCGCGGGCCTGAAGGTGCGCGTGCTCGAGCACACGAGCCGCACCTCCATGGAGGTCGGCCTCAAGTACGTCAACAACGACTCGTGCTACCCGGCGATCGTCGTCATTGGCCAGCTCCTCGACGAGTTCATCTCCGGACGCGCCGACCCCGATCGCACGGCCGTGGGCATCACCCAGACGGGCGGCATGTGCCGCGCCAGCAACTACGCGGCCCTGCTGCGCAAGGGCCTGCGCGACGCCGGATACGCGCAGGTGCCCGTCATCGCCCTGTCCGTCCAGGGCTTCGAGGATAACCCCGGCTTCCGCCTGGGCGTCACCAACATCCACAAGGCCATCGAGGCCTTCGTCATTGGCGACGCCATCCAGTCGATGCTGCTGCGCGTGCGCCCCTACGAGGTCGAACCGGGCTCGGCGATGGACCTGTACCGCACGTGGGACGGCTACGTCCAGGAGTGGATCACCTCGGGACGCGTGGCGGCCCTCGGCGGACGCGTCTCCTACGGAAAGATCATCCGCGAGTGCGTGCACGCCTTCGACGCCCTGCCCCTGCGCGACATTCCCCGCAAGCCTCGCGTCGGCCTGGTCGGCGAGATCCTCGTGAAGTTCCACCCCGACGCCAATAACCACGCCGTCGATGTCATCGAGGCCGAGGGGTGTGAGGCCGAATTGCCCGGCCTCATGCAGTTCTTCCACAACTCCGTGGCCACCGCCGCGTGGGACAAGGAGAACCTGGGCATCGAGGGCAAGCAGCGCTACATCATGCCGATCGTGCTGTGGGCGCTCAAGAAGTACGAGAAGCCCGTCCACCGAGCGTTTGCTGCAACGAACGGCAAGTTCGAGGCGCACCGGCCCATCGAAGAGATGATCGAGCGATCCCAGGACATCGCCCGCCTGGGCAACCAGGCCGGCGAAGGCTGGTACCTGACCGCCGAAATGGTCGACATGATCGAACACGGATGCCCGAATATCATCTGCGCCCAGCCCTTCGCGTGCCTGCCCAACCACGTCGTCGGCAAGGGCATGTTCCGCGCGTTGCGCACCCGCTACCCCGAGGCCAACATCGTGGCCGTCGACTACGACCCCGGCGCCTCTGAGGTCAACCAGCTCAACCGCATCAAGCTCATGCTGGCCACCGCCCTGCAGGACCGGCAGGAGCGCGACGGCGACGTCCTGCAGCTCGTGGACGCCGAAGAACCGGCGTCGTGCGGAGGATCCGGCTCGGTGATGCTCGGCATGCCGACGATCCCCACGAGGCGTGCAGTTTTCCGCTGACCGAGGCGAGGCCGGGGGCGCTGGGCTCTCAGTCGCATGCGCACGCCGCGCCTCAGTCGTTGCTTGCGCGCCTACATCGGCAACTCGCCGCGCGCAATCTCGAAGCCGGGCGGGGCCCACCCCGTGTTGTAGGACAAACGCACCGAGACCTCGCGCAGTCCTGAGGCAGGCCACGGCACGGGGAGGAAGCCCGTCTCGCCCGGCGCGACATCCAGGGACGCCGAATACTCCCACGTTTCGTGGCCCTCCTCGACCACGCGGCACAGGAACTCCAGATCCGACGTGGACGTGAACGTCATATGGTTGCGTACCGTCACCCCCGAGTACGAGGGTGCCACCGTCACCGGCGCGTAGCGGGGCTCCTCGTCGCGCACCTGACGCAGGTCCGGGAAACGCGCCTGGGAGTACTCCGGGCGCGTCGGATCGAGCGTGTGCACGGCTCGGACCTCGTCCTCGTCCTCCCCGATCGCCCAGGCGATGACGCTCGGGTGCGCGCGATCACGGCGGATCGCCGCCTCGAGAGCCTCATCCCGGGCCGCACCCGGACCATACAGGTGTGACGTGCAGGTGATCACGTACACCCCATACTCGTCCGCCAGCTCCAAGAAACGGGCGTGCCCGGGCGCCTCCCCGACCACGACCGTGTTCACCCCGTGGCGCTTACACCACACGATGTCGTCAATCATCTCCGGCAGGCCGACCGCCAAACCCGTGCGCCCGTCGCATTCGCAGCGGCGCACACCCCGCAGGATCAGGGGCTTGCCGCCTAAAGCAATGCCCTGCGCCGTCGCCTCAACGTCGCGGAAGCCGAGGTCAAGGGAAACCGTGTCCTTGACCCCCTCCTCGTCGCGCAGCGTGACAATCAGCCGGTACAGCGCCGGCTCCTCGGCGCTCCACGGGATCACGTCCAGACCCCGCGCGGTCACAAGCTCATCAGGAGAAGCGACAGCAGACCACAGCCTCTCCTGCTCGGTCTCGTTCACGAGTGCGGCGTGAACCTCGACACCGCCCGTCGTTTCAACCCGCAGCGTCAGCGCGCCCGCGCGACCATCGTGGGACGCCACCGGCACCACGTCCACGATGTGAGCCGGAGGCCTGGCCTCCAACGACACCTCGCGGAACAAACCGTGGCAGCACACCGGCGAATCCATCAGCAACACGACGAGCGTATGCGAGTGAGTAGGCTGCAACGCGCCGGTCACGTCGAAGGCCGCAGGAATGAAACCGTCCGCGCAGAAACCAACGAACGTTCCATCAACCCACGCGTAGAGAGGGCCGGAGAAGCCGCCGAAAGTCAGCGTCATCATCCAGCCGCGCTCAACCGCCTCCTTCAATGGGGCATCGAAGATGAACTCGCGGCGCAGAATCGAGGCGTGCACCAGGTCGGAGGGCTCTTCGTCGCCGACACGGGAGGCATCCTCCTCGCGGGCCTGACCCTCACCGCGCATCCACGAGCCGTCCAGCTCAAGGACGCCGGGCACAGACGTCGCGCCGAAATTCTGATGAGTGGGAGCACAACGAATCAGCTCCGAAGCGGTGCCAGTGGCACCGGTAACCTGCCAGGTGCTCGACAGCATCTGAAGTGGCCTGCGTGACCTCCACGTCGCGTGCACCGTCAGGCGGTTCACCGACGCCCCCGGGTCCCGCAGCCATGCAATGTCTGGTTCCGGGATGCGCTTCATGTAATAAAAGTACCATTTAATTTTTAGTCATGAAATGGCAATTTTTCTGAAATGCAGGTAAATGTGCCTTGATATACGGAATATCTACGGGTGACAAGTGGGATGGCGACCGCATTCTGGGATTTTTGGTCACGGCGATGGGCATAATTGCCGTTCCTGGGAGGTGCCGTTTGGGCATAACGAACCCCGGCCTCGTCCCTGAAAGGAGGAACGAGGCCGGGGTTACGTGCCGAAGGGGTATGCCCCTCGCTCGTGCGTCGCGCGCTTACTTCGCGGCGGACTCGCGATCCGAGTCGCGTGTGATCTTACGGGCGAAGCCGTAGAGCAGCCACGTCGCGCCCGCGAAGAACACGAGGCCCAGCACGTTCGCGATCGGCGTGAAGCCATCGCCGATGAACGGCAGCGCCAGCGGGGATTCCGACCCCGTTGCGCCCGCGATGCCCGCGTAGATGACGCCGAAGAGAGACTCGCCCACGATCAGACCCGTCGCAGCCAGCGTGCCGAAACGCTTCGCGCGCTCCGCGTCCGCCTGCTTGGAAGCCCACCTGTTGTACAGGAAGCCAATCAGGCCGCCGATCGGGATCAGGATCGTGAGGGAAATAGGCAGGTAAATACCCATGCCGACCGCGAGCGGGGGCAGGGCCAGCTTGCCCTTCGACGCGGGGCGCAGGACCTCGTCGATGATGATGACGACAACGCCGATCGCTGCGCCAATACCCAGGAGCTTCCAGTCGATGCCGCCGCCGAGCACGCCCTTCGCGAGCGAGGAAATCAGTGAGGCCTGCGGGGCCGCCAGCGCATCCGGGCCAGCGCCCGGCGCACCCTGGAAGCCGAAGGAGTTCTGCATGAGCTCCAGGACCGGGGGAATGATCAGCGAGCCGAAGACAACACCGATGACCAGGGCGACCTGCTGCTTCCACGGGGTCGCGCCCACCAGCTGGCCGGTCTTCAGATCCTGCAGGTTATCGTTCGCGATCGTCGCGATGCAGAACACGATCGCGGACGTGAACAGCGTGTAGGCGATGAGCGCCGTGTTCTCCTCCGTCGTCGAACCGCGGCCGTGCACCGCCAGGATGACGACCGCCGTGATGACGACGACCAGCAGACCGACGCCCGAAACCGGCGAGTTCGACGAACCGATGAGGCCCGCCATGTAACCACAGACGGCCGCGACCAGCAGGCCGGCGAGCAGGATGAAGAGAACCGACACGGCAATCAGAACCGCCGTGTTGTGCTCGATCTGCGTGCCGCGCATGAACCACCACAGCAGACCCGCGATCGGAACCATCGCCACGAAGATAGAAACGATGACCCACTTGCCGGGGATGTCCTGCTCGGTGCGGTCGATCTGCACGCCGGTCTCCTTGGTGCTGCGAGAGGCGCGCAGCGACTCCGACATGCCACGGACAATCGGGCCCATGATCTTGATGAGCGTCCAGATGGCGGCGACAGCCATGACGCCCGCGCCGATGAAGCGCACGTCCGTCTTGAAGACCGTCGACAGGGCCTCAGTCAGGTCCTTCGCGCCGTCCAGCTGGCCGTTCGCGTACAGGGGCAGCAGGACGCCGTAGGAAATCACCATGCCGATGAGCATCGCGACGCCCACCGTCATACCGACCAGGTGGCCCACGCCGATCAGGGCGAGGGACAGGGAGGTCGAAATCATCGTGCCCGTCGAACCGATCTTGAAAGCGGTACCGACCTCGGAGGCCGTCACCTTCAGGTAGCCGAACAGAGCCATCGCCGCCGAGGCCAGAGCGCCCCAGGTGATCGCCAGCAGGCCGCGCTTGTTGTCCTCGCCGGAATCCGTCGAATCGCCAACCTTCAGGATCTCCGCGCCCGCCACGCCCTCGGGGTACGGCAGATCCGAACCCGTCACGAGCGCGCGACGCAGAGGAATCGAGTACATGACGCCCAGCGCACCGCCGACCGCGCACACGAACATGGTCTCCCAGTACGGGAAACCGCTCCACCAGCCGACGATCACGAGGCCGGGGAGGACGAAGATGACAGCCGACAGCGTGCCTGCCGCCGAAGCGATCGTCTGAACGATGTTGTTCTCCTGGACGGTGTGATCACCCCAGAAGCGCAGAACCGCCATCGAGATGACGGCCGCCGGGATCGACGTTGCGAACGTCAAGCCGACCTTCAGACCCAGGTAGACGTTCGCGGCCGTGAACAGCAGCGTAATAATGCCGCCGAGGATGATGCCACGCAGGGTCAATTCTTTGAGCGACGTTTGCTTCGTCGCGTTTGGCGCAGACACGAAAAATCCTTTCGCTGCGTTGAGTAGATACCCTGCAAGAGTAGAGCATGTATGCGCTGCCGTGGATGGTATGCGGGTGCTTATTCTCGTTTTCAAGCGTTCTAAACGGGGAGGTGGTGGCTGCTTTGTGTGTTGCTGTGTGATCTTGCGGGGTTGTGTGGCCATACTCCTGGGCTGCGGTGTGGCCCTGCTCCCAGCACGCCCGGTCGATTTGCGTTGCCCGGGGTGTTCTGTAGTAGAGTGTCCGGGTAAGGTAGCGTGTCCGAGCGGCCGAAGGTGCAGCACTCGAAATGCTGTGTGGTGTCACAGCCACCCTGGGTTCAAATCCCAGCGCTACCGCCGCTGCCGCCCGGCCCCAATGGGGCCGGGCGGTTTTGTTATACCTGAATGGTGTGTGCGTGCTTGTTGCTTGTTGCGCCGCTGGTGTTTCGGGCGCCGTCGGGCCCGGCCGCCCGCGAGGCTTAGCGTCCTCACTTCGTTCGGCGCCGCGCCTCGAAGCCCGCCCGGGCCCTCCGGTCCCTCCGGCGCCCTCCACACCAGTGGTGCCTGGTCGCTGATGCGTGGTTCGGCGCGTCGGCTCGTTGTCCGGCCGGGCCCTGTCGCCGTCCACGGGCGCTGCGGCCTGGCCCTGGGTTGCTGCATGTTGCTCAGTTGTGGCTGTCAACCCGCAATTTCGCACGTAATTCCCGTCTCGCTGTTTCAAACTTTGAATTCGTATCGTTGGAATTGCAACGTTTTCGTGAGGTCTCAAAAAATGACCGAGATAAATGACGTGCGAAATTTATCCGGAGCTTGTCTCACCGTTGTGCGTGGAGCCCCGCAGCTGGGCCTACCAATCCCTCCACACCGGCAGCAATGGGGGTTTTACGCCATGCGAAGCCCTCTTACGGCGTGTCGCCGGCGTGTCGGAGCCTTGGATGGCGTATTTTCCCCCGATTGGTGACGGCGAGGCCGCAACTTGAGGTCGCGTGGTTGCCAAAGTGCAGACCCGTTGGGTGAAAAACGCGAAATAGGCCTGTTTTGGCTGAACGGGTCTGCGTTTTGGTGGATTCGGTGTCTGGCGTGGCGTGTTGATCGCACGCGAACCCGCTATTGCGAGTGGTAACCCTCTATGTCGCACGTGAACCCGCTATGTGGAGTGTGGGCGGGGGTGCCCAGGATCGTATTAGCGGGTTAACGTGCGCATTAGAGGGCCCGCGTGCGAAATAGCGGGCCTGGAACAACTTGAAGGCTCGTGTGCAGGTGAGGGAGCTCGTCTGTGGTTGAGCTGATTTGGGAGAGTGGCCTAGTCGCTGTGGAAGGGACTGTGTGGGGCGGTGGTGGCAGCTGGCCCCTCTGCTGGCAGGGTTAACCCTTCAATGCGCATCTACACCCTATTGGTGGCATGGTGGGCGGCCTGCCCACGTAGCCACCCATCGGGTTAACGTGCGCGTGGATGTTTGGGTGCCCTGGTGATAATTCGTGTGCTGTGAGTCCGCGGCCTCCGTGCCCGTCGCAGGCGGGCCCGCTGGCCCTTCGAAGCCGCCGTGCCTCCAGAGATATGACAGAGGCGGGACCCCGAAGGATCCCGCCTCTCGTTGTGTGCGGCGGCCGGACAGTCAGTCCTCGAACCTCAGCCCGCAGCAAGCAACCTGACATACGGTCGCGTCAGACGCGCAGCGCTCAGTTCTTCCACCAGCCCTTGACGGTGTCGATGGCCTGCGTGCCCAGGTCGGACAGCGCGGAGTGTGCGTTGACCAGGCCGGAGGACAGGCGGGCAGCCTGGAAGCGGGAGGCGACGTTCTCCCAGTTCACCAGGTTCCACCAGGCCTTGACGTAGTCGGCCTTGACGTTGAGGTAATCCAGGTAGAAGGCGTGCTCCCACATGTCGATCATGAGCAGCGGGACGGTCGCGACCGGGATGTTGCCCTGCTGGTCGGTCATCTGGTAGGTCACGAGGCGCTTGCCGACGGTGTCCCACGCGAGGACGGCCCAGCCGGAGCCCTGCAGGCCCAGGGCGGCGGCGGCGAACTGAGCCTGGAAGGACTCGAACGAGCCGAAGAACTCGTCGATGGCGGCGCCGAGCTCGCCCTCGGGACGCGAGGCGCCCTCGCCGGTCATGTTGGTCCAGAAGATGGAGTGGTTGGTGTGGCCGCCGAGGTTGAAGGCCAGGTTCTTCTCCCACAGGTTGATGGCGGCGAAGTCGCCGGCCTCGCGGGCGGCGGCCAGCTTCTCGAGGGCGGCGTTCGCGCCGGCCACGTAGTTGGCGTGGTGCTTGTCGTGGTGCAGCTCCATGATGCGTCCGGAGATGTGGGGCTCGAGAGCGGAGTAGTCGTAGGGCAGGTCGGGCAGGGTGTAGACGGTCATGATGCTCCTTTGGGGCGTCGTGCGCGATTTGCTGATGACACTAGCGTAGTCCTTTAGTCCCATATTGCGAAGGGGTTATGTGTCACCTTTCGCGCAGTGCGATCAACGACGAGGCCGGGGCTCGGTCACCCGACCACGCCCCGGCCTCGTGAAACGACAGACGATCAGGCCTTCGTGCGCGCCCGACGCACGGAGGTGGAAGCGCCGACGACGATCCACGCGATAACGGCACCCAGGATGACGCCGAAGACGCCGGACAGGAGAGTCTCGACCAGCCAGGTCACGAAACCGCCGGCCGACGCGACCGCGTGCTCGGCGGCCTCGAGGATGTGGTGGAAGACGGGCACGCCGACCTCGGCGAGGTTCGCGATGACCAGGTGGCCGCCGACCCACAGCATCGCGACCGTGCCGACGACACCGATGACGCTGAAAATGTGCGGCATGACGCGCACGATCGTGCGGCCGACGTTGTCGACGGGCCCGGGGCGGTTGTCCTTGGGGTCCAGCGCGCCGCGAGCCAGACGTGCCCCGAAATCGTCGGCCTTCACGAGCAGCGCGACGAGGCCGTACACGAAGAACGTCATGAAGAACGCGACACCGATGAGGACGGCGACGCGCATGATGCCGGTCTCGTTGGACAGGCCGACCATGGACACGAGCATGATTTCGGCGCTGAGGATCAGATCGGTGCGGGTCGCGGAAGAGACGATTCCCTTCTCGAGCTCCTCCGCGGAGGCCGCGCCGCCCTCCTCGTGTTCCTCGTGGTGGCCGGGCAGCCATCCCAGTTTCTCGAGGACCTTCTCGCCGCCCTCGAAGCACAGGTACGCGCCGCCCACGACCAGCAGGAATGGGAGGACCTGAGGGGCAAGCCACGTCAGCAAAAGCGCGATGGGCAGGATGATGAAGAGCTTGTTAATGAGGGAGCCGCGTGCGATCTTCGCGGTAATCGGCAGCTCGCGCGACGGGCTCAGGCCCGCCACGTACTGGGGGGTGACGGCCGTGTCGTCGATGACGACGCCGACCGCCTTCGAGGAGGCCTTGACGGCGCCCGCCGCGACGTCGTCGATTGACGAGGCCGTGACCTTCGCGAGGGTCGCGATATCGTCGAGCAACGCGACAAGTCCACCGGACATGGGTTTCCTCCTCTGATCTGGGCGTGAGGCTCCTGGTTGGGTACCCGCGCATTGTACGCGTGGGGATAGGCTTGAGTCATGACGACTTCCGTTCCTGTCCCCGCCCTCGACCGTGACCTGATTGGGCGCCTGCGCGCCGATGTGATCGCTTCAGCGTGGACTGTTGAGAATCTTCAGAATCTGCTCAGCCAGGGCGCGATGTCGGCGCTCATGCGTGACTCGCGTCTGCCCGCGCTCGTGGAGCTCGCGGGGTCTTCCGATCCCGCCGTGGTCCTCACGCGCTTCTTCATCCTCTGCCAGCCTGAGCGCGCCTCGGCCCTGAGTGAGGCGCTCCCGACCCTGGGTGCGGAGGGCTTGGAGGCCCTCGGCCTCGCGGCCATCATCGACGAGGCCGAGGCCGCCTCCGCTCTCACGGCGTCCCGCGCGTGCGGTGCGCCCAAGCGTGAGCCGAAAGATAAAGACGAGAACGTTCAGGAGGCCTCGGCCCCGAAGGCGCCGAGCCTGCCGACCATGCGCGACCCCGACGAGGAGGCGCCCGAACCCGAGGTCGCGGAAGACCCGTGGATGCGTGCGCTTTTCGACCTGCGTCCCCACGCCGCGACCCTGCCTGACGGCGACCACGAGTGGTGGGTGGCTTCGGACCTGGGGGAGGTGCAGACCGGCAAGCCGCTGGCGGACGACCACGTGCTCGGGATCGGCGGCGCGACCCTGACCCTGCTGGAGATGACGGTGCGCGAGCGGGTCGACTCGGCACTCGACGTGGGCTGCGGCTGTGGCATCCAGGCGCTCTACCTGGCCACGCACGCGGGCCGCGTGGTGGCAACCGACCTGTCGGCGCGTGCGTGCGCGATTACCCAGTTCAACGCGGCCCTCAACGAGACGACGATCGACGTGCGCGAAGGCTCCCTCTTCGAGCCTGTCGAGGGCGAGGCCTTCGACCTGATCGTCACCAACCCGCCCTTCGTGATCACGCCGGATTCGGTGCGCGGCGCGGCCGGGCTGCTCGAGTACCGCGACGGCGGCATGGAACGCGACAACCTGATCCGCGCGGTCCTGCGCGGTGCGCCCGCGTGCATGAACGAGGGCGGCACCCTGCAGATGCTCGCCAACTGGGAGATCCCCGAGAGCCGCAACCCCGACACGCAGTGGTCGTGGCGCGTGGATTCGTGGCTTGAGGACCTGCCGGTGGACGCGTGGGTCGTCCAGCGCGACGTGCTCGACCCGGCGCGCTACGTGGACATGTGGATCCGCGACTCGGGCGGCCAGCTGATGGAGCGCGCCGACTACGAGCGCGCCTTCACCTCGTGGCTGGCCGACTTCCGCCGCGCGGGCACGGACGCGATTGGCATGGGTTTTGTGGCGCTGCGCAGGCTCGACGAGGCCGAGGCGGCCTCGGGCGGCGAGCGCGCCTACGACCTGTCCCTCGATGGGCACGCCCCGCGCGGGCGCGACGTGGCCTGGGCGCTGGCCTCCCTGCGCGCCCCGGAGCTGTGGGACACGGCGCTGACGCGCGCCTCGGATGTGCGCGAGGAGCGCCACTACGTGCCGGGCAGCGCCGACCCGGAGCTGATCATCATGCATCAGGGCGGGGGACTGGGCCGTTCTGTGCCGGTCTCCTCGGCCGTGTCGGCGGTCGTGGGCGCTTCGGACGGCGAGCTCACGGTCGGGCAGATCGCGGCGGCCGTCGCGATGCTCACGTCGGTTGAGGTCGATGACGTCCGCGCCGAAATTGAGGCGCCCCTGCGCGACCTGATCCGCTGGGGATTCCTGACGTACTGATCGTTGTTGTGTGCGCGGGCGCCGCGGCTGCGGGGGCAGCCGCGGCGCCTCGCTGTATCAGGTGGACTTTGTGGCTTCATTCTGGGCATTTTGCGGTTGTCGGCACGGGAGTGCACGAGGCCGACTCCAGATGTGGGTGCCCTGTGTTAGCCTGGCGCCACAATCACGCGAAGGAGCGACATGGACTACGAGCTGGCCTACCGATATGGTGCCCCCTCGCGCCTGGATGAGGGCGCGGGGCTTGCGCTGGCGACATCGGGAGGTTCGACCCCCGAGGGGGAGGCCGCGCATCCCTATTTTTTCTCGGGCTTCATGGAGCGTCCCGACGTGGTGGCCGCCGGCCTGCTCGCGGTCGCGCGTGTGGCACGCACCCGCTTCTACGTGCCGCCAGGCATGGTCGTCGCGCCCGGCGGAGGCCTGACACGTATCGGGATGCTCGACCCGGTCGTGACCAGCACGGCGGAGGGCCTGCGCTTTGAGTCCTTCAGCGTCTGCTGCGGCGTGTACGCGCGCCTCGACGTTGACGCCGACGCCCTGGACGCCACCCACTGCGCGGTCGGCGTGACCAACGTGGATGTTAATCAGCCGCTGCGCGCCGCCCTGGCATCCCTGCGCGCCGGGGAACCGCTGCACCTGGGTGTAGGCGAGGAGGGGCTGACGGCCACGACCCTGGACGAGGAGGTCACGGAAGAGAAGGTGCCGCTGTCCCTGCGCTGGCTTAAGGGATTCGCGGAGACACAGATGCTCTCCTCCGCGATGATGCCGCTGCACGCGTTGAATACTGCGCAGGCGCGCGCCTTCATCCGAGGCCTGCCAAAGTCCAGCGCGACGGGCACGGTCATGTGGGCGGGGCGGGCCGTGCGTGGCTTGCGCCTGGGGACACGGCCGGCGCCGGGGGCCGCGTGCGTCGCTGGGCCTGAGCGCCTGCGCGTGTTCGAGCCCCTTCTTCACCTCATCACCTCGCTCGAGGCCTACGGTCCAGACGTGGACGCGGGCAGCGAGCCGGTCGCCTCCCTGTGGGTCGCTCGCCTGCCCGGCGCGCGCCTCTCCATTGGGCTCAGCCCCGCCAAGTCGCGCGGCTTCTCGGGGGAAGGGGCGGTCCTGGCGTCCCTGGGGGATCCGCGCGTCGAGGAGGACTCCGACGTGCTCTCCGCCCTGCTCTCCTTCGAGCCGCGCATCGACACGCAGCTTATGGCCGCCCGCTCCGGACTGGCCCCTGACCGCGTGGCCGGCGGCCTGGCCCTGCTGGCCTCGAGCGGGCAGGTTGGCTTCGACGTCACCGAGGGTGCCTACTTTCATCGTCCGCTGCCTGTACGTCCCGACGCGCTCACCGCTATGCATCCGCGCCTGGCAGGGGCGCGCACGCTTATTGAGCGCGGCGCGGTCACCCACGAGGAGGGGGCGCGATTCCGCGTGTCCTCGGGCGCGAACCGCTACCGGGTGGAGGTGCCCGCCGACCCTTACGCCATCGGCGAGTACCGCTGCACCTGCCCGTGGTGGATGAAACACAGGGGCGGGCGGGGGCCGTGCAAGCACGTCCTCGCTGTCTCCATCATGCTCAAGGAGGAATCGTGAGTTCCACGCAATGGCTGCCCGACACCCTGGACGAGTGCACTGACTTTTGGCGGCTGCACCTGTGGGTCCGGCAGCATCCGGGCCAGTGGAGCCTGGAGCAGGTCTACCCGCGCATGCTCGAGATCAACGAGGGGCCGCCCACGGACGACGACCTGGCTATGAGCGCTCGGCTGTCCGACCCCTGGCTCGAGGGGATTGGATTCTTGCGCCTGGCCGAACTGCACGGCGACCTGTCCCTCGACCATGACGAGTCGTACCTAACGGCGCTGATCGGCCTCGAACCCGGACTGCAGCTGCCCCTCATGCGCGCCGATCGGGAGCTGCGCGAGGAGCTGGTGTGGGGGATGCTGCGCCAGGAGGGTAACCGCGGCGTGTCCCTGTCTGCCTCCGACCGTTCTGCCACCATGGGTTCGGAGCGGACGCCCGGCTGGTCGCGCACGCTCGCCGCCAGCATCGACGAGGGCCTTATCGAGCGCGACCGCTTGCTCGACGCCCTCCTCGACATGCTCGCCGCAGACCTACCCTCGGGGCGCGCCGGTTGGTATTCGCGCACCCTGCGAATGCTGTCCATGACCCTCGACGAGGCCGAGGCGCGGCAGTCGACTCTGTGTGCCCTCATGTCCGCACCCGTCGGGGCGACCGTGACCCTGGTGGTCGGGCACCTGTCCGCCCTCGCCAGGGCCGGTCGCCTCGACCTGGAGCTCTTTGCTCACAGCTGCGAGGGTGCGCTCATGGGGTCGAAGGCCAACGCACTCGCAGCCTTGACAATCCTGCGCGGTGGCCTCGAGGTCCTGAGTCCCGGTGGCCTCGAACCCCTGTTGGCGATCGCGCTGTCTTTCCCGCACGCGCAGGTGCAGGCTCTGGCCATTGAGCTGGCGAGTGACGCGCTGCGATCGGGCCTCCTTGACTCCGCAGCGGTCGGCCGCCTCCTGTCGGACGCGGAGTTGGACCCGCTCGTCGTTGCCACGCTCGACCTCCTCGACCCTGGGCATACGGCGTCCGACCAGGCCGACCCTGGCCTCGTCCACGAGGAGGACCCCGGCGCGCAGGCTCCCGCCGCCTTCTTGCCGCCTCCCCGCGAGGTGGTCGACCTGGTTCCCATGAGCGCCGATGACGCGGCCGGGCGGATCGGTGTCCTGGCGCAGGGCGCGCAGATGGGGCTCGAATACGAGCTGCTGCTTGCCTTCCTCGCTTCCCCAGAGTGCGACCCGGCCGTGCTGGAATCGTTGCACCCGCTTGTGCGGCGCCTGACCACGCGCAGATTTGGATACGAGCGCATGCTCGGAACTCTCCTGCAGATAGCCCTCGATGGGGGAGGGGAGGGTGCTGAGAGCCCGCTGGCCGCTGGCACCGCCTGGTTGGAATCGGAGAACATGCCCACCCTCATGCGAGAGCGCATCATCGAGGTAGCGGGCCTGCTCGCACGTGGGCAGCGCTACCGCCTCCTGGCCACGCCCACCGACGATCGGGGAGCCGTGAACCCGCTTGTTCTCGTGCGCCGCGCCCTGGACAACGGGGGCGCCACACCCCTTCCAGCCGACCTTACCCAGGCGCTGCTGCGAGTGGACACCGAGCACCCGGACTGCGCCGCCGCGCTTGCGCTCGTGGAAGAGCGGGAGGAGGACCTGCCCGCCTCCGCCGTTGCCCGCATTCGCCTCGCCCTTGAGGGGGTGGTGCGCAGACGCGCCGAGGGCTACCTGTCCTCCCTCTCCGTTGCGTGGGAGGGGCACCCCGCCTACGAGTCGCGCAGCGGGAAGCCGAAGGTCGCGCGTGACGGCTCGCCCGTCTACGCGTTCTTTACCCCGCGCATCGTCGGCGCAGATACGGGCGCGACAGGACCCGATCTGAGCGCGCTTGCGGATATCGCGAGTGCTTCGGGTGATTTTACTGCCTACCGATATCTCTACCCCGCGTCGGTGCGTCACTTTGCCGTCTGCCTGATCGCCTCGCAGTGGTATGTGCTTGACAGTACGCAGCTAACCAACGACTGCTATCGGGCCCTGTGCGAGCACGGCGGGCGCTGGGATTCGCTGTCTGCCCAGCTCCTCGGCCAGGCGATGGGCGAGCGCGAGGTCGAGTCGCGTGCGCTTGGCGTCGAGGCCGTGGCCGCGCTGGTGGTGCGCGGTGACCTCGCCTTCGACCAGGCCGTGGCGGGCCTGCGGGGCGTGGAACAGGCCGTGAAACTGAACCGGTGGGCGCAGGCTTTCCAGGACCTGGGGGACGTGGACCCTCGCCTCGCACTGGACCTGGCGCTCGCGCTGCTGCCCGGGCTCGAACGCGGGCGCACGGGCATCGGGCAGCTGCTGGGCGTCGTCACCGCGCAGTACGCGCGGGCGCAGGCCGAGGGGTGGGCACCGCCGCTCGGCGAGGAGTGTATCGGCTGGCTCGGCTTTTTCCAAGGCTCCTCACAGGCAGCTAAGTACGCGCGCACACTGAAGGAGATGGGCCAATGACCACCTCCATGACCCTGGCCGAGCGCCGCGCGGCCCTCAAGCGCCTCCTCGCCTCCGGGGAGAGCGCCATCGACGCCTACGAGCGGGTGCTGGAAGGGGCCTCGGAGAAGGATCGGCGCTCCCTGTTCAAGTCCGTGCCCTTCGCGCGCCTCGTCCCGCCAGCCGTCGAGTGGGAGTGGGACGCGGTCCCAGAGGACACGGTGCGCATGTGTGCGTTCCTGCGCGCCGCCCTGGCCGGGAGCGATGACGCCGGCGACGACTACGGTGCCCGGTGGGCGGGCCGCCGCGGCGGTGACCCGCGCGAGGGAGCGGACCTGGATCGGCTGCTCGCCGCCCACAGGCGCGGCGCGGCTGGGCGCAGCGGTGAGTGGCTCGAGGAGGCCGCCGGAAGCCCCGGCGGCGTTGCCTTCTGGCACACCTACCGCTCCCTCCTGGCCGAGCGTGGAGCGTACCTGACGTCTGCGCCCTCCCTGGAGTACTTCGCGCGCAGGATCATTCCCGCACCCCACCCCACTTCGGATGAGACGCAACTCTTCTTCGAAGAGAACCCGACCTTCCTCGACCACGAGTTCTGGCAGTTCTTCCGCGTCGAGGGTTCCCTGCCCGGCTCGGCGCTCTTCGTGTGGATGTACCGCGAGGACCCCTCCGCGCCTGGCGGTGACTTCGAGCGCCTACACAGCCACGACCTCGTCCGCTACATGGCGACGCGCTTCCCGCACCTGCGCCCCCGCATCCTCTCCGAGTGTCTGGCCGCGCAGCGGCGCGACTACTCCGCCTACAACGCCCGCGTCTTCTCGCGGGCCTGGGAGGAGCTCGAACCGACGCGCGAGGAAAAGCTCGCGGCGGCCTCGGACCTCATCGCCTTGCTCGGGGTCGAGCCCTCGCCGAGCGTGTCCCTGGCCCAGAAAGCGCTTCTGGGCATCGCCCGGGAGCTCACGGATGAGCAGGCGGGTGTCCTCGTGCAGACCAGCGCCCAGGTCCTGGCGCGCAGCGAAAAGAAGCTGCTGCGCGCGCACCTGCGCCTGCTCGCCGCCCTCGTCAAGGCCCATCCCGGCTGCGCGTCCGCGGTTGGCGACGTGGTCGCTGAGGCAGAGTTCCCCCTCGACCTGCGAGACCGTGCAGCCGCGCTCGTCGCGGCCCCCGCCGGTTCCGGGGACTCTGACGGTTCCGGGGGCCGTGGGGACGAGGCCGGGGCCGGGCCTGCGGGGACGTCTACCTTCGACGCGAGCGCCCAGGGAGACAACCCCGGGGGCGGAACCCAGGCCTCGTGGACGTTCCCGGATACGCCCGCCGCGGACCTACCGCGCACCTCGCGCGCCGCCGAGCTGCCCGCCGATAACGACGCGGCCGTCGCGGCGCTGCACGCCCTCTTCGAGGACGCGTCCGCGGGCGCCGCGCTGCCCGCGCTCCTGACGCGCATCAGCGGCGAGGGCATCGAGCTGGCGGAGGCCGACAAGACGCTGCTCGCCAGGTACTGGCGGAGCGCCCCCAACTGGAAGGGCGCCAACCAGCTCTCCTACCTGGCCTCGCGGCTCCTGCGCGACGTGGAGGTGAAGGATGCGCCCGAGGCTGGGCACTTCCGCGGCTACCTGCGCAAGGGCAGCGAGTGGGAGCAACACCGCGGCCCGGTCCGCCTCCTGCACGAGCAGTTGCGCGTCGCATTGTGCGACAAGCCTTACGACAAGCCGAACGGTCAGGACATGTACCGCTTCGACCCGATTCTGACCGAGCCGCTGGAACCCATCGAGGCGCAGTGGGAGCGCCAGATTATCCGCGCTCCCTACCAGAAGCCGGTGAGCGTTGTGCACGGCGAGTACACCAAGACCGACGACATGCACGAGACGTGGGCGATCACCGGGCAAACCCCAGCCACGGGAGAGGACTCGCTGGCGGGCGCCCTCGCCAACGTTGCGGGGGTGGCTCCCGAGTTCACCGGGCGGCTCCTGGAATCCGGGGACTACCGGTCGAGCGGCGTCGCCTACGCGTGGGCAGCCTGGGCCCTCCAGCACAACCCGGACATTCTGGCCGCCCATGCGATGCCCGTCCTCCAGGGGGCGTTCTTCAAGTTCCCGCAGGTCATCACAGCCTTCGAGGTCATCGTGCGCGCGCTGGGAGAGGGATGGCGGACGCCGGGTTCCCCCACCTACTCGGCCCTGGCGTGGGCGTCCACGGCCGCGCAGGCACACTACCGGGCCATCGCCGCCGAGGCCATCGCGCACCTCGCCGACACCAGGCGATACGATCCGGCGGCCATGGCTGAGGAGATCGGCTACCTGCTGCGCAACGGGTGGTTCGGCCCCGGGCGGGTCACCCAGACGCTCAGCGACTGCGCGTCCGTCTCGGCGCTGGCCGGCTACCGCGTCGCCCAGACCATCGCCGCCCTACTGCCCTCCTTGGTCGGCGTCAGGGGCGCGAATCGCATGGTCGAGGCCCTGGTGACGCTCGCGGGCGACTACGGCATGAGGGTGTGCGTGCCCGAGGAGCTGCGCTCCAAGATGAAGGGATCGAGCACGCTCGCCAAGGCGCTGCGGGCGCTTGACGCGCTGCCTGATGCTCCGACTGACCTTGCGCGCGAGGCGGCGGACGCCCTCACTGCCCTCGCGTCCCCTCCAACTGGTGGATGCGGCCCCACCATCGGGTGATCAGCCACTCGTCGTGAGTGGAGACGACCAGGGTTCCCGTCCACCGCCGCAGGGCCTCTTCGAGGGACTCCACGGCGTCCAGGTCCAGATAGTTGGTCGGTTCGTCGATCACGAGGACATGGGGGTTGGCGCGCGCCGCCCACGCCAGCTGCGCCCTGCGCTGGTTGCCTGCGGAGAGCTCGCCGAGCGGCCTGCTCCACGCTGCCGGGGGCACGAATCCCCTTCCTGCCTCTCCGATGCCCAGGCGCCACGCGTCACCGGGAACGAGGGGGTCGCCCGGTCGGGGGAGAGCCTGGGGAACAAGGACGATCCCAGGGACGGCGTTGATGCTTCCGTGCGACCCGCTGGGGGCTCCGCGCGCGATCCACTCCAGCAGGGTGGTCTTGCCCGACCCGTTAGGGCCCATGACCAAGAGGTGCTCCCCATCGCGCGTCTCGAAAGACACCGGTGCTAGGCGGCCCTCCACCGACGCGTCATCGACAGACAGCGTGATGACCTTTGCGGGCGGGCGAGTCTGCGTTTTGTTCGCGGTGGTCGTGCCGGAGGAGGGAAAGGAAAACGCCGCTTCGCAGTAACGAGGCTTGGGCACTTCGCGGGCGGCAAGAAGCGTCAGTCTGCGGGAGTCGTCGGTGATGCGCCTCGTCGATACAGTCTGGGCGCGGTCCGCGTAGTACTTCTGCGCCATCCGCGTCTCGGTGCGGGGCTTGAAGCGTGCGTGCCCCACCACCGCCGAGTCCCGCCGGTGGGACTCGAGTCGGCGTTTCATGCCCTGCTGCTCCGCGTGGATCGCTTGGTGTCGCGCGCGTGCGGCGGCCTTGTCGTGCAGGTAGTCCGAGTAGGATCCGCTCACCTTGTAGGCGCCGAAGTCTGCGGGCTGTCCCTCGGAGATCGCCACCGCCCACCACGGCGTCGGGTCCAGGTCGAGCAGTGCCGTTGCCGTGCTCTCAATGAACGCTCGGTCGTGGCTGGTCATGAGCACGGGTCCTGGCCAGTCGTCGATAGCGCGCGTCAGGTACTCTCGCCCATCGGCGTCCAGATGATTCGTTGGTTCGTCCAGGATGAGGGCCTCCGGTCGTTCGACGAGGGTGAGGGCCAGACGTAGACGAGCCCGCTGTCCCGGCGAGAGAGATGCGAGGGGACGGGTCCGGTCGAGGCCTCCCAGGCCGACGGTTGCCAGAGTGCGCTCAAGGCGCGCGTCGATGCTCCACACGTCCCGTGCGTTCATCGCTGCCAGGACAAGGTCGTACTCCGCCTCGTCGCGCGGCGCGGAGCCTCGGGTGAGTCGCTCGGTGAGCGATTCAAAGCGTGCCGCCAGCCTGCGCGTCCCGCGCATGGTTGCGTCAATGAACTGTGCAACGGTGGGGGCCTGCCGCTCCGCCGCGAGCGGAGAAACGGCAGGCGGCGGCGAACCCTGTGACGATTGCGTGGCACCCGAGTGATGATCCGGCGGGGACAACTCAGGCGGAGAAGGAAATGGTGCGGTGACCGTCCCGGAGTCCGGCTGAAGGGTCCCCGAAGCGAGGCCGAGCAGCGTCGACTTCCCGATCCCATTGGGGCCAACGACGACGAGGCGCTCGGAGGGGCCGCACGTGAAAGAGACGTTGCTCAGAACACGACGCGCGCCATAGGAAAAGAAGACGCGGGAAAAGACAATCGTGGACATAACACACCTGGGGGAGGAGGGACGAGGGGCGCTATGTCAGGAGTCCATGGGCCCATTGTACCGGGAACGGCTCGTTTGTGGGGCGGAGTCCGTCGGGAGGCTGCGAGGCCGCCGCCTCCCGGGGAGTCGTCGTGGGCGTTTGCACTGGGAAGGGCGGGGAGGAGGCTCAAGCCTCCTCCCCGCCCCGTGAACATCAGTGAACTACTTCCACATGACTCCTTCGTCTGGTTGGGCGAGTGCTCCCGCGTTATCACCGCGCTGTTGGTGGCGTTACCTGGCTCCTTCGGTGGTCTGTGCGGGACTCCCGCCTCTCTTTTGTCTGACAACAGTTACTGTAGGATGCCAACCTTGGGGAATGGGCTAAGGAAGCCTGGAGAATCCTGGGACTTCGAGCCGTCACGGCTTGATGTACGTGGCCCCGTCCTTCGTCCATTCGCGGATCGCGGGGATGGCGGCGGGCACTTGCCCCAGCCACTCGGGCAGCGTGCCTTCGACGAACTCGTGGTTGGCCAGCGACCTGGCGCAGGCAAAGAAGTCCACGCCAGCGTGGGCCGCCGCCTTCATGTGCCCAGTCCAGTCGTTCGTGCCCTGGAGCGCGTAGACTCCAGTGCCGTTCACGATGACGGCAATCCCGTGAGCCAGGCCGAGTTGTGTGAGGTTGCCGAGGTTCGACAGCGCCGCGGGCCAGCGGGCGACATCTGATACGTGAAGAACGTAGTCGTAGCTCATAGTGCTCTCTTCCGTGGAAATGACGTGGCGTCAGTGGAGTCCCCGTCGGGGTACGGGGGAAGGCTACCACGCGGGGATGGGACGGCCTCTAGTGACCCCGGTGTCGTGCTTTTGCCTTCTCACGTTCGAGTCGGTACTTGGCATCTGCCACCTCCCGTTTCTTCTGCTTGGCGTCCGCGGCTCGGCGCTGTGCCGAGCGCTCGCGGTCTGCGTGGATCGCCGCTTGCGAAGCGGTTGATGGGCGCCCCCGGTGGGCGAGGCGGGACGCTAGGCGCTGCGCGCGCTTAGGATTGGGGCGCTTGGTGCGGCGCTCGGCGTCGGCAGAAACAACGGCCGCCTCGTCGAGCCGGCGTGTGAGCGCGCTGGCGTGGGCGAGGAAAAACTCATACAGTTCCGCGTCCGAGGGCTGTGCCCCAAACACGATCCGAATCGCCCGGACGCGGCCCGCCTCGTGGCGCTCAATGACGACCACCCAAAAGCGGCCGTCGAAATACAGTGTGGACTCCGTCTTCATCATGTGTCTCCAGGTGCACCAAAGTGGACCTGATGACGCCGGATTCTGTGCTGGGCAGCGACGGATGCGGGGCATCGTCCAGACTTCCTACTGGACCGTGCGATTCGCGTACCAGGACTGACGACTCATTCTACGTCCTGTGCGCGGGGGCGTCGCTACTGGACGATCGGCTTGCCGCCGATGGACATGGGGGCGCGGGTGCGTGCGTGCGCGTCCAGGTCCTGCTCCCACGCCGACGCGTAGCGCCACGCCGAGGGCGCCAGCAGTCGCAGCGCACCCATGTCGGCGAGCGCATCGAGCAGCAGGAAACGGGTCGTCGGGTAGGGGGCGTCCCACGGGATCGCCGCCCACAGGCCCGACGCGCCGAGGAGGAACTCGCCTCGGTTACGGTCATGCAGGTCGTTGGCCGCGGTCTGCACGTCTCCCTCGGCGGCCCACAGCCAGCGGGTCGTGCGGTAGGCCTCCCAGGCCTCGTCCCACGAGGAATACGAGTGTTGCAGCGCGCGGTTGATGAGAGCGAACGTGTCCCAGGCCTCGTCCTCACTGAGCCAGCCGAGGCCCGCGCCCGCGCGCGTCAGGTTCGCCGCGCGCAGGAAATCCCACGCGGCGAAATCCAGGGTCTGAATGCCGCGGTCGTTGTCCAAGAAACGGCGGATACGCCAGCGGCTCTCCCAGTCCTCCATCGACGAGTCGGCAGTCTTACTCAGGCGCGCGATCTCGGACTCGGCCCAGGACTTCTTCTGGCAGCGCTCGCGCAGCGACGCGAAACCCTCGCGTTGCCCCGCGCGCAGGAGCGAATACAGCTGGCGGATGAGCCCCTCGCGGTCCGTGATCCCCCAGTCGTGCTCCATCAAGGTTTTCGTGGCCTCCGGGGCCGACAGTGCAAGCTCGTTCACCGGGTCGCCGTTACACAGCGCGTACACCATGGACGGGGCGAGCAAGCGCGCCCGAGGGTCGGTCGCCATGTCCTCGCGTTTGCCGTGGATCTTCGGGGTGTGGTGCTCGTTGAGCTTGTTCCAGTCCTTCTCCTTGCCGGCCTTGCGCACGTCACGCGGCGCGGGAACGGCGCCCTTCGCGCGCGTGACCGCCTGCTTGACGTAGTGATTCAGCAGGAGCACGACGACGCACCCGATGGCGAACCACACGGGGAAGGGGATAGCGGACAGGACACTCGCGTTCACGCTCACGATTCTGCCCGATGACGTGCCCGTCACACAAACGATGAACGCGATGGGGGCATGGGACGAGGCCGGGGCTTGCTCCTATGTATAGGTATCGCCGGATGAGCCCACCGGCGCCTCGCCCGGGCGCGCCCGCGCGCGAGAATCCGCCACTGCCTCGTCAATGTCAAACCCGAGAGGCGTGAGACGCGCGGAAGCGGCACCGGTACCCAGATGAGGGTGGGACACGGTAAGGTCCATCCCAGATGCCTCGCCGGGTGAACCGCGGGTGAGGGTGCTACAAATACTGGGGAAGCGACGGAAGGGACCGGCAATGTCAGCGACGAAGCTCGTGATCGTGGAGTCTCCTGCGAAGGCAGCCACCATTGAGGGATACCTGGGTCCCGACTACCACGTGACCGCCTCAATCGGCCACATCCGTGACCTCCCGCAGCCCTCCGAGCTGCCCAAGGATATGAAGAAGGGGCCGTTCGGCCGCTTCGCCGTCAACGTGGATGACGGTTTTGCGCCGTACTACGTAGTGAACCCGGATAAGAAGAAAAAGGTCGCCGAACTCAAGAAGCTCCTCAAGGAGTCCGACGAACTCTATCTGGCAACTGATGAGGACCGCGAGGGTGAGGCCATCGCGTGGCACCTCCTGCAAGTCCTGAAGCCGAAGGTTCCCGTGCGCCGCATGGTGTTCCACGAAATCACGAAGGAAGCGATCCAGCGCGCCCTGGAGAACACGCGTGATCTGGACAGCGACCTCGTGGACGCGCAGGAGACTCGCCGCATCCTCGACCGCCTCTACGGCTACGAGGTTTCGCCTCTCCTGTGGCGCAAGATCCGCCCGTCCCTGTCGGCTGGCCGCGTGCAGTCGGTGGCTACGCGCCTCGTGGTCGCCCGGGAACGCGACCGCATGGCGCACGTGAGCGCCCAGTACTGGTCGATCGACACGGCGTTCACGTCGGCGGGCCAGGCCTTCGGCGCGCGCGTGTCCTCCGTGGACGGCCACGCCATCGCGACCGGCTCCGACTTTTCCGAGAAGGGCGAGCTGAGCGCGAAGGCCACCAAGGCCGGCGTCCTCCACCTGGACGAGGCCACCGCGCGGGCCTATGCGCAGGCTCTGTCCGAGGCCCCGGCCTCGGTCATCGACTCGGTGACCCGCAAGCCCTACCGCCGCCGCCCTGCCGCCCCCTTCACGACGTCGACCCTCCAGCAGGAGGCGTCGCGTAAGCTGCACTGGAACGCGTCCTCGACGATGCGTACCGCCCAGTCCCTGTACGAGTCCGGTTACATCACCTACATGCGTACCGACTCCACCGCGCTGTCCAGCCAGGCGATTCACGCCGCCCGCGAGCAGGCCACCCAGCTCTACGGGGCCGAGGCCGTCGCCGAGTCCCCGCGCCTGTACGGCACCACGTCGAAGGGAGCCCAGGAGGCGCACGAGGCGATCCGTCCCGCCGGCGATCATTTCCGCACGCCCGGTGAGGTTGCGGGTTCCCTGTCGAAGCAGCAACTGGCCCTGTACGACCTGATCTGGAAGCGCACGGTCGCCTCGCAGATGGCCGACGCCCTCGGCTACACGGCGACGATCCGCGTGCTCACCGGCATTGAGGTCGACGGTGCGCGCCACGACGTGCTGTCCTCGGCCTCGGGCACGGTCATCACCTCCCCGGGCTTCCGCCTGGCCTACCAGGAGGGGCGCGACCAGGGCCGTTACGACGCGGAAAAGAACGATGCGGAGAAGACCCTCCCGGACGTCGCCGAGGGTGATCCCGCGACGCTGACCGAGGCCACCCCCGACGGCCACGAGACCCAGCCCCCGGGCCGCTACACGGAGGCCACGCTGGTCAAGACCATGGAGGAGCTCGGCATCGGCCGTCCCTCCACCTACGCGGCGACCATCCAGACGATCGGGGACCGCGGATACGTGACGCACCGCGGCCAGTACCTGGTGCCCACGTGGCTGGCGTTCTCCGTGACACGCCTGCTCGAGGAGAACCTGGCGAACCTGGTCGATTACGACTTCACGGCCTCGATGGAGGGCGACCTGGACCGTATCGCCGCGGGCGAGGAGAACGGCACGGACTTCCTGACCGGCTTCTTCTTCGGCCCCGACGGCACGGGCGAGCACGGCGGTCTGCGCCATGACGTCGCCTCCCTCGGCGACGACATCGACGCGCGCGCCGTCAACTCGATCGACCTGGGCCGCGGCGTGACGCTGCGCGTGGGCCGCTACGGCCCCTACATGGAAAAGGCCGACGGGACGCGCGCGAACGTGCCGCCGGAGGTGGCCCCCGACGAGCTGACGGATGAGCTGATCGACCAGCTCTTCTCCCGCGCCGCCGACGACGGCCGCGAGCTGGGCGTCGACCCCGCGACCGGCCACACGATCATCGTCAAGGACGGCCGCTACGGCCCGTACGTCACCGAGGTCCTGCCCGAGCCGGCTGAGGGGGCCGAGGAGGGCGCGAAGAAGACGAAGAAGAGCGCCGTCAAGCCTCGCACCGCCTCGCTGTTCAAGACCATGGACATCGCCACCGTCACCCTCGAGGATGCGCTGAATCTGCTGTCCCTGCCGCGCGAGGTGGGCACGGACCCGGCCTCGGGCGAGGTTATTACCGCGCAGAACGGCCGCTACGGCCCGTACTTGAAGAAGGGCACGGACTCGCGCACGCTGGCCTCGGAGGATCAGCTGCTCACCATCACTCTGGACGAGGCCCTGGCCATCTACGCTCAGCCCAAGACCCGCGGCCGTGGCACAGCCCGCCCGCCGCTGCGCGAGTTCGGCGAGGACCCGATCTCGGGCAAGAAGGTCACCGTCAAGGACGGCCGCTTCGGCCCCTACGTGACGGACGGCGAGACCAACGTGACGGTGCCGCGCGCCGAGACGGTCGAGGACCTGACGGCCGAGCGTGCCTACGAGCTCCTCGCTGACAAGCGCGCCAAGGGCCCCGCCCCCAAGCGCACACGCAAGACGGCCGCGAAGAAGACGACGGCCAAGAAGACCACTGCGAAGAAGACGGCCACCAAGAAGGCCGCGACGAAGAAGACGGCCACCAAGAAGGCCGCGACGAAGAAGGACAGCTGATGGCGGCGCGAGGAGTGTTCATCACCTTCGAAGGTGGCGACGGCTCGGGGAAGTCCACGCAGATCCAGTCGGTGCGCGACTGGTTCGAGAGCCGTGGCCGCGAGGTCATCGTCACCCGCGAGCCGGGCGGCACCGAGCTGGGCACGGAGATCCGTCGCCTCGTGCAAAACGGCCCCGAGGACGTCGACGCGCGTACGGAGGCCCTCCTGTACGCGGCCGACCGCGCCTACCACGTTGCCACGGTCATTCGGCCCGCCCTCGAACGCGGCGCGGTCGTGCTGGGGGATCGCTACATCGACTCGTCCCTGGCGTATCAGGGCGCGGCCCGCTCCCTCGGCGTGGACGAGATCGCCTCGCTGAGCGCATGGGCGACCCGCGGCCTCTACCCGTCCCTGACCTTCCTCCTGGACCTGCCCCCGGAGGTCGGCGCGCGCCGCCGCACCGACGCCCCGGACCGCATGGAGCGCGAGTCCATGGACTTCCACGAGCGCGTGCGCCACGAGTACCTGCGCCTCGCGGACGCCGAGCCCGACCGCTTCGTCGTCATCGACGCGGTGGGCACGGTCGACGAGGTCTTCTCCGAGATCCGCGGCGTCCTCGTCGAGCGCTTCGAGGGTGGTTCCGTCACCATCGACGAGGCCGACGACGTTTCCGGGTCCGCGGAGGCCACCCCGGCCTCGTCCGAGGCCGCCGCTGCGTCCGAAGTGCCCGCAGAGTCTGAGGCGGCCGATTCCCCTGAGAAGCCGCGCGAAAACCGCGCGGACAAGGGCAGTGCCCGCAAGCCCGCCACCATGGTGGGAGCCCTGGGCGAATCCCAGGGCGCGCTCTGGGATGAATGATGAGCGTCTGGTCCTCGCTGGTCGGACAGGAAGCGGCGGTCGCTAAGCTCTCCGAGGCTGCGGCCTCCGCACGCGCGATCGTCGCCTCTCGCGGTGGCGCGCACGCCTCAGACGACGCGCGTTCCATGAGTCACGCGTGGCTCATCACGGGCCCTCCCGGCTCGGGTCGCTCCGTCGCCGCGCGCGCCTTCGCGGCAGCCCTGCAGTGCACGGGCGAGACCGTGGGGTGTGGAGCGTGCGCCGGATGCCGCACGACGATGGGCCGCACGAACGCCGACGTCGTCTTCGCGGCTACCGAGACCTCGATCATCAACGTGGAAACCGCGCGTTCCCTCGTGCTGCAGGCGCAGTCCTCGCCCTCCCAGGGGCTGTGGCGTGTCATCGTCGTCGAGGACGCGGACCGCCTGGGCGAGGCCGGCGCGAACGCCCTGCTCAAGGCCATCGAGGAGCCGCCCGAGCACACCGTGTGGCTCCTGTGCGCCCCCAGCCCCGAGGACATGATCGCCACGATCCGCTCGCGCTGCCGCCACCTCGGCCTGCGTATTCCCACCGCGGCCGCGGTCGCCGACCTGCTCGTGCGCGAGGGCGTTGCCACCCCTGAGGTCGCCCTTGAGGCCGCGCGCGCCGCCCAGTCGCACATCGGCCTGGCCCGCGCGCTCGCCCGCGACCCCCAGATGCGCGCCCGTCGCCGCGAGATCGTCACCGCTCCCGCGTCCGTGCGCAGCGTCGGCGAGGCTGTCATGGCCGCCGACCGCCTCCTCGAGACCGCGAAAGCCCAGGCCGACTCTCAAGTCAGCGAACGCAACGCCCGTGAAAAGGCCGAACTGATGCGCCAGCTCGGCATGGACGAGGGCGAGAGTGTCACCAAGGCCTCGCGCACGATGATCCGCCAGCTCGAGGAAGACCAGAAGCGCCGCTCCAAGCGCGCCCTCACCGACGCGATCGACCGCGCCCTCATCGACCTACTCGCGATCTACCGCGACGTCCTCATGATCCAAGTGGGCGGGGACGGTGAACTCATCAACACGGATCTGGCCGACCTGGTGGGCCAGATTGCCAGCGATTCCACGCCCCGCCAGACCCTCGCGCGCGTCGACCACATCGAAACCGCTCGCAAGCGCCTCGTGTCGAACGGAAACCCCCTGCTGGTCCTCGAAGACATGGCGATATCGCTGCGCCCCCAGGCGTGAAAACTGACCCGGCGTCTCTCCGTTACAATCGGGGCCATGAAGACTCGCTCCATCGCGGCCGGCGCCGTCGCTATCCTCGCCGTCGTCGCGATCGTCCTGACCGTCATCGGCTACTACGGAACCCAACGCAAGGGTCCGGTACCCCAGACGACGGCGACCTCCTCGTCGGCCCCGATCCCAGTTCAGTCGGGCTCCGCCCAGTCCTACTACGAGCAGCAGATCTCCTGGGGCGCGTGCGCGCAGGGAACCTTTGACTCCTACCAGGGCGTCGACTCCTCCGACGCGAGCGAGTACCAGTGCGCCTTCCTGAAGGCGCCCCTCGACTGGTCCAACCCCGACGGCGACCAGATCACCCTCGCGCTCGCCATCCACCGCTCCGGCGTCGAGAGCGCGCCCGCCCTCTTCATTAACCCGGGCGGCCCCGGTGGCGCCGTCGTCTCCGCGCTGCCCTACTACGCGGCGCAGGGAATCGGCGAGGCCATCGTCAAGTCCTACGACATCGTCGCCCTCGACCCCCGAGGAGTCGGCGACTCGACCCCCGTCTTCTGCATGACCGACGCGGAGAAGGACGAACGTAACGCCGGCGAAGACGAGGACATCGACACCGGCGACGAATCCCCCCAGTCCGCGGTCGCCGCCGCCCAGGAAGACTCACGCACCGTCGCGGCGGGCTGCCGCGAACACTCCGGTAGCCTGTTCGAACACATCGACACCGTCAGCGCAGCCCGCGACTTCGACATGGTGCGATCCGTCCTCGGCCAGGAGACGCTCAACCTCCTCGGCTATTCCTACGGCACCTTCCTCGGTGCCACCTATGCCGGGCTCTTCCCCGAGCGCGTCGGCCGCTTCGTCCTCGACGGCGCCCTCGACCCCACCCTCAGCGTTAACGAGGTCTCGGCCCTCCAGATGCGTGGCCTGGACGCCTCGCTCCAACACTGGATCTCCGACTGCGCCACCCAGTCCTCGTGCCCGATGGGGCGCAGCCTGGACGAGGGGATCCAGACCGTGCGCTCCTTCCTCGACTCCCTCGAAGACAGCCCCATGCGCACGAACGACCCAGCGCGTCCCCTCACCGAGAACCTGGCCGTCACCGCGCTGACCGGCGCCATGTACAACACCCAGTGGTGGCCACAGCTCACCCAGGCCTTCGGCATGGCGTGGCAGAAGGGCGACGGCAGCGGCCTGCTGGCCATCGCCGACACCCTCAACTCGCGCAACCCCGACGGCACCTACCAGGACAATTCCTTCGACGCGATCAACGCAATCAACAACCTGGACTACACGCCCGAAGGCACTATCGGGGAGTGGGCCGCCCAGGTGGAGACGCTCAAGAAGGAACTGCCGATCCTCGGCAAGTACGTGGGTTATCCGTCGGCCGGCCTTGAGGCGTGGCCGACGAAGCACGCTAAGCGCTCGCGCATCACCGCGCAGGGTGCCGCCCCCATCGTCGTCATCGGCACCACCCACGACCCGGCAACCCCCTACTCCATGGCGCAGGGACTGTCCGGTCAGCTCTCCAGCGGCGTCCTCGTTTCCGTCGAAGGATGGAACCACACCGCGTACCGCCGCGGCGCCAACCAGTGCGTCACACGCGCCGTCGAGGACTACTTCGTGAAGGGGAGCGTACCCGCTGACGGCCTCATGTGCCAGTAGGGACGTGACTCACGACATCCCGTTGTGGGGTGTCCTGGTTTGCGCTCAGCGCGATTCGTCCAGTAGAGTTGTGCCGTTGCCTGCACGCCCCGGAAACGGTGGAACGGCAGGCGCGGCCGCCTTAGCTCAGTCGGCAGAGCGATTCACTCGTAATGAATAGGTCGTGGGTTCGATTCCCACAGGCGGCTCAGATACGCCCACCCGGTTCCGGGTGGGCGTTTTTGTATGCGTTGACGGGCCGGGCTGCTTTGTGCGCCCGTGGGCGGCGGCCCGCCCGCGAGATCGCCACACGCGAGCCTGCGGCTCGGAGTGGTCGATCTCGAAGCCCGGCCAGGCCCCGCCGCCGCCCACAGGCGCCGCAGCCAGGCCCTCCGGACCCTCCGGCGCCCTCCACACCAGTGGGGCTGGGTCGCTGTTATCTGGTTCGGCGCGTCGTCTTGAAGCCCGGCCAGGCCCCGCCGCCGCCCACGGGTATTGCGTCTGGGCCCTCTCGACCGGGCGGCCCGCTTGTCTGAAACCGCCGTCACCTTTGCGGGCGCAGGTCGAGCCTCAACTGAAACCGGTGTCGCCTTTGTGGGTGAGAAACGGGTGTCTTTGGTGCGTTTTTCGGCTGCAGTGGTGATGCCGGTTTCAGCGGTTCCTTGTTGGGGGTGAGCAGTGGTGTTGTTGGTTTCAATGCCTCCGCGTTGTCGCGCCGTGTGCGCGATACTCTTCGCCCTGCTGGTCTGATGGTGGGTGTGAGCGCGACAAAGTTCGCCCTGCGCACGAAAAATGGCCCAAAATTGGCGTTTTGTGGAGTGCTGGGCGAACTCTTTCGCGGAAATGCTGCTGGAGGGGCGGTGTTGGGCGAGTTTTTTCGCGCCAACCGGTGCTGTGCCAGGTCTTGTAGGCGATGCGGCGCACTTCAGGCTGGCTGTGGTGGGGGATTTGCAGCATTAGAAGCTGGCTGGCGGCGAATCTCCGGCGTGTCGCAGCTCTAATGATGCAATTCCCCCCCGTTTGGTGGCGGCGGAGCCGCGAGTCGAGGGGTGTGGCCGCCAAACTGCAGACCCATTGGGTGAAAAGAACCCAAAACCGACTGCTGTGGCTGAATGGGTCTGCGATTTGGCGGCATCGATCTCTCTTGTGGTGTGTTGTTCGCGCGTCACCCCCCGAAGATGCGCCTCAATCTCTTGTTGCGCACAGCCCAGCATGTAGAGGCATCAATCGCTTGACATCTCGTGAATCATGCTATAGGACGGTTCTATCTAGCAATGAAGCTAAGTCTGGAAGGGACTGATCATGATGGATGGACTCATCTCATTTGGTCTAGGACTCTTAACGTTTGTTGCCGCTTTCTGCTTGGCTGGTCTAGCGCGAGCGATGCGAAATGACAAGTTGCCTCCGAATATGTGGGCGGGAATCAGGACGAAGACAGCATCGGAGTCGGAGTCGTCCTGGTATCAGGTTCAACGAGCAGGTTCAGTGCCACTCTTTTGCTTAGCCGTTGCTTATACAGATTCAGGTTTACTCTTTATCCTTCAAGGAATCTACCACGAGATTTTTTCTATACTAATTCCGGTAATTGTGTTTAGTGTGCAAAGTCTAGTCGGAATTATATGGATGTACAGGGCGAGCCATAACTCCACTCCATCGCAAAACCAGAGTAGAGCCAGTGAGTTGTCCGAGAGAATCAAAGCAACATGAATGGGGTCATCGTATCTGCATCTCGCAATCGATGCTGACGTATTTTGTTTTAAGTGAAAGGATGCAGAAGCTGTGAAGCCGGTATTTACTGTTGCCCCAGTGAGGTCGCGCATTGATAGCCCCATTCATATAACAGCCGCAGGCCTCGTTCCTGGAGAACGGGTCACCATTCGAACGAAGGTTATGGACGGCGCGCTGAGGGAGTGGGAGTCCCTCGCTGTTGTCGACGCTGACGATGCCGGTGTGGTCGATCTGTCCCGGATGGCTCCTCTTGAAGGCTCGACATATCGGAGTGTTGATGGGGAGGGGCCGCTGTGGTCAATGTGGGGGCCTGATCAGTCGAAATTTTTCACACGCAACCTTCCTGTCGAGTTGGAGTATCACTCTGACATATGTCGCGGGGATAGTGTTATCGCTTCAACCCGCTTTCGCAGGCATTTCGGTGATGGCGTCATATGGGGGCAGGTGCATGAGCCTCCCGTTGTCGGCACATTTGCCCACCCCAACGATGGCTTGCCGCATCCAGGCGTCCTTGTGCTGCATGGTTCCGACTCTGTCGACCTGGCTAGCGCGGCCACACTACTCGCGTCTGAAGGCTATTCCGTTCTGGCCCTCAGGTGGTTTGGGATCGAGGACCGGCCTCCTCATATGGTCAACGTTGACCTGAATGATATTGATTGTGCCGTAACACGTATGATCAATGACGAATTTGTAGTAGGGGACGAAATTGCCGTGATTGGGCTGTCTCGCGGCGCTGAGCTGGCGCTCGAGGTGGCTGCGCATAACGCCAACGTGGGATTGACCATTGCGCTTTCGCCGTCGTCCATCAGGCAAGCTGGGATGGGTGAGAATTACTCGTTCAAGGATCCCGCATGGGTCCGAAATGGGGAGCCCCTCGAGTGGGTGCATGGTGGTAACGGATTCGGAATGATGCTGTTGTTCCTATCGTCCGTCATCCGACGAAAGCCCATGCGTCAGACGCGCGGCTTCCTGGGCGCTCTCAATAAGAACGTCGAGGCTGTCGAAAGATCAACTATTCAGGTGGAAAACTGCAAGGGTCCCATTACTCTGATTGTCGGGGATGATGATGGGCTGTGGCCGTCTCAAGAATATGCTGATCGCATTGCTGGCAGGCTGAAGGACCTCGATTGGCCGGGCACTGTGAGGGTTGAGTGTGTGCCTGGTGCAGGGCACTTTGTTGGGTTCCCCTATGCTCTTCCCACCTTGCCGCCAATGTGTATTCTCAAGCCCGCTTCAGCTCTCGCCTTCGATTTCGGTGGGTCAGTTGCGGCAAATGCCGACGCAGCCAGAAAGGTATGGCGCATCGTTCAGGAAGAGTTGTCTCAGTGGAGTGGCATTGTTAGCCACTGATAAGTGATACGAGAAGAAGTCAAGGGGTGTGGTCTGTCATGCTTGAGCAAGACTGGTCGGATGGGAACGGTTGCGCGTGATGGCCTCGACCTTCCCTGCACCTAACTCTGGAGAGCTGATTTAATCTGTGTCGCTTCGGGCCCCTCTGTTTTTCCGGGGTGGTGTGTGGTCGCGGCGCCTTCGTCGGGGCGTGTTGGCTGTGCTCGGACGTATGGGGTAACCACGGCCTCGTGGAAGATTGGTTAGGCGATCCTATTCGATAGGGCTAAGGTCCCGATGACGTAAAAACGCCCACAACCTGAGTCTTATTCCCGACCTTGACATAATCGTGAAACATTTGACTAACTGGTGGATAGCACTAGAAATTGTGGGACCAAGGGACCATCATGGATGTGTCCGAAGGGCACGGCCTCACAAGGGCTAAACCCGCACCGAAATGATACGTAGAGGAGATTCATCATGACCGTTGAGTCCACCGGCTTCAAGGCTTCCGACGTTCTCGCAGGCAACCTGCAGAAGGTCCTCACCGACGTGACTGCTCTGTCCCTCGTGGGCAAGCAGCTGCACTGGAACATCACCGGCGAGGGCTTCCGCTCGCTGCACCTCTACCTCGACGAGGTCGTGGACATCGCCCGCGAGGCCTCCGACGAGATCGCCGAGCGCATGCGCGCCCTCCAGGTCGTCCCCAACGGCCTGCCCGAGGTCGTCGCCCAGCGCAACACCCTCCCGACCGTCCCCGAGACGCTCATCAAGACCGATGACGCCGAGGAGCTCGCCGTCGCCGCTATCAACGCGACCGTCGGCACCATGCGCGATGTTCACGAGAAGGTCGACGCCGAGGATTCCGCCTCCGCCGACATCCTCAACGACTACATCCGTCGCTTCGAGCAGCAGGCGTGGTTCATCCGTTCGCAGAACGGCCAGGCCTGAGCCTGACTCCTCCGTGAGGAGGACGCGAGTCGCCTAGGCTCGCATCACACAACGTGGGGTGCCCCGCCTCTTGCAGGCGGGGCACCCTTGTGTGTGCGTGCAAGTATCGTGGTGGAGACATGCAAGGGGTGGGCGTCCAGTCGCCGGCGGAAGGTGGGCGGCGAACCTATCGCATGCTGGCGTGACCTGCGGCGCGTGGGTCGTACCGGGGATTGGAGGCCGCTGCAAGGCCTTGACGCTACCCGAAGCGAATTAGCCCGGGCCTTTGCGAGCATCGCGAACAGGTCTCGGGATGTGACACAGCGTCAGCGACATGGGAGAACGCGAACATTAGGCTGGTGGCGTGACGAACTCCCAGGACGTAGCAGCCACCACCTCGACCTCGATCCGCGCACAGAGCGGCGAAGCACACACCGGCGAAGCGCACACCGGTGAAGCCCGCCCCACCCTCGTCCTGGTGAACCTGGGGACGCCGACCGCGCCCGAACCCGGTGCCGTCCGTTCCTTCCTGCGCGAGTTCCTCTCTGACCGCCGCGTCATCGAGATGAGCCCGCTCCTGTGGAAACCCATCCTGGAGGGCATCATTCTGCGCGTGCGTCCGCGCGAGGTTGCCGGCAAGTACCGCAGCATCTGGATGGATGAGGGCTCGCCGCTCATGCACTACACCCGCGAGCAGGCCCGCCTCCTCGGCGAGTGCCTGCCGGGCGTGCGCGTCGAGGTCGCGATGCGCTACGGGCAGCCCTCGATCGGCTCGGTCTTGGACCGCCTGCACGCCGAGGGTGTGCGCCGCGTGGCGATCCTGCCCGCCTACCCGCAGTACGCGGCCTCGACGGTGACGACGATCAATGACGCGGTCGCGAGCTGGATCGGCCGCAACCGTGACGGCTTCGAGCTGCGCCTGCACCGCTCGTTCCCCGCGGCCCCCGCGTACATCGAGGCGCTCGCGAATGCCCTCGAGCGCCATTGGGAGCGCGTGGGACGCCCGAACTTCCTGACGGGGGACCGGGTCGTCGTGTCCTTCCATTCGATCCCGGTCGCCATGGACGAGGCCGGTGACCCCTACCGCGCCGAGTGCCGCCGTACGGTCGCCGCCCTCGAGTCGCGCTTGGGCCTGGCGATGGGGTCCTTGACGGCCACCTTCCAGTCCGTGTTTGGCCGAGCCGAGTGGCTGGGCCCGCAGACGATCGAGGAGATGGCCGAGCTGGGCGCCGCCAAGTGCCCGCGCGTGGACGTCATCTGCCCGGGCTTCATGGCGGATTGCCTGGAGACGCTCGAGGAGATCGACCAGCTCAACCGACAGACGTTCGTCGAGGCAGGGGGAGGGGACTTCCACTACGTGCCGTGGGGCAATGACTCCGAGGGCGCGGTCGCGTCCCTGGAGGAGCAGGCGCGCATCGCTCTCGCCGGCTGGGTGTAGGCGCGCTGTCACAATCGACCGGCGGACGAAACCCTCCAGCGGATGCGGCCCCGGCCTCGTAGCGTGGGGGCATGAGCACGCCTGACTGTAGGAACTTCTCCACGCTGGCCATCCACGCTGGGTTTGACCCGGCCCCGATCACGGGCGACGTGGTGCCTCCGATTCACGTCGCTTCGACGTTCGTGCAGGATCGGCCCGGCGAGCTGCGAGAAGGCTACGAGTACGGGCGCTGCGGCAACCCGACGACCAACGCGTTCGCGGGTGCTCTCGCGGCCCTGGAGGGCGCGACGCACGGCTTCGCGTTTCCGTCGGGCATGAGCGCCGAGGACACGGTGATCCGCCTGCTGGCGCGCCCCGGCGACCACGTCGTGCATTCGACCGACGTGTACGGCGGCACCCACAAGCTCCTCAGCGTCATCAAGCCCGCCGAGGGCATCACCTCCGAGGCCGTGGACCTCACCGACCTGGCCGAGGCCGAGCGCGTGATCCGCGCCTCGCGCCCCCAGATCGTGTGGGTGGAGACACCCTCGAATCCGTTCCTCCTGGTCACGGACATCGCCGCAATCGCGGCCCTCACGCACGAGGTGGGCGGCCTGCTGATCGTGGACAACACTTTTGCGACGCCGGCCCTGCAGCGTCCCCTCGAGCTGGGTGCGGACGTCGTCGTGCATTCGACGACCAAGTACGTGGGCGGCCACTCGGACGTGATTGGCGGTGCTTTCGTCCTGCGCGATGGTCTGGAGCTGCCCGCGCACGTCGAGCCCTTCTTTGGCGAGCATGACGCCGCCGCCGAGGCCGTCAAGCTGCAGATGGCCCTCGGGCACGTGCCCTCCCCGCGCGACACGTACCTGGCTCACCGCGGGCTCAAGACGCTGGCCCTGCGCGTGGAGCGCCACTGCGAGAACGCGCAGAAGGTCGCCGAGTTCCTGGCCGCCCACCCGAAGGTCACCGCGGTCCACTATCCGGGGCTGGCCTCGGACCCGGGCTACGAGCTGGCGGCCGCGCAGAACCCGGCCGGCGTGGGAGGCGTACTCTCCTTCCAGGTCGCCACCGAGGAGGCGGCGATCGAACTGACGACGCGCACGCGCGTCTTTGCGCTCGCGGCGTCCCTGGGTGCGCCGGAGTCCCTCATCGAGCACCCGGCGATCATGACGCACTCGACGCGCCTGGGTGGCGTGGGCGGCGTGCCCGGCACGCTCCTGCGCCTCGCGGTCGGCCTAGAGGATGCAAACGACCTGATCGCGGACTTGGATCAGGCGCTCGCACAGATCTGATGCCTCGCTGATGCCTCGCTGATGCTTCTCTGACGCCCGGTCCTCCCAAATCTCGCACGTAATTTAACTAGGTCAGTTTTTGGCTGCGCCCAGAAACGTTGCAATTCCGGGCATCTGATTTCAACAGTTGAAGTATTGGTGACCGAATTACGTGCGACTGTGAGGGGGACGAGGCCGGGGCGCCGCTCAGCGGGCCCTGCGGCCCGTTGATGCCCGGCGGCTCAGCCAGGTCGCGGCGGCCGTGGCGCCGCCGACGGCGAGGACCGCGGGCACGAGGATCGTGGCGCCCTGGCCGGTGAACTCGATGACGAGGATGAGCCCGGTGAAGGGTGCCTTCATGGAGGTCCCGAGGAACGCTGCCGCGCCAACAAAAGCGAAGGCTGCGACCTCCGAGCCCGGCCATGCGGTCGCCCACGGCAACCCGATGACGGCCCCCAGCCCGGCGCCGAGCGCGACCGCGGGGGTGAGGACGCCGCCCCAGCCTCCCGCGCCGATCGTCAGGAACGTGGTGGCTGTCTTGGCGAGAAGGACCAGCAGAGCGAAGACGAGTCCCGCGCCAGCCGCCCACGTCGCATCAAACTGTGTCTGCGCGCTGGCCTGCCCGTTGCCGAGCACCGACGGAATGTGGGTGGAGACCAGGCCGACGACGACGAACGCGAGCGGCAGCGTGAAGAGGATGCGCCAGTCGCGCGGCCGGATTGCCCCGGTGCGCGCGACGGCCTGTTTGAACGCCCAGCCTGCGGCTCCGAGCACCGGCCCCATGAGCGCGCCGAAGATCGTCAAGGACAGCGACGGCGTGAGGGTGGGGACCGTGTAGAAGAAGGCCGGCCTCGTGAATCCCGTGGAGATGAGGACCGCGATCCCCGAGGTGATGAGCGCGGGGGCGACGGCGCGCGCCGAGAGTGACACGAGGAGGATCTCGAGGGTGTAGATCGTGCCCGACAGGGGGATCGAGTAGACGGCGGCCAGGCCTGCGCCCGCTCCGCACGCGACGATGATACGCCGATCTTCGGGGGTCAGGCCCAGCTGGTCGGCGGCCGCAGCGCTGAAGGCAGCGGCCATCTCTCGCGGGGCGACCTCGCGCCCCACGGAGGCGCCGAGGCCGACGATGAGGACCTGGGTCAGGGCGTGCCAGGTGGCGCGCAGGGGAGGCATGGGGGTGCCGCCCACTGCGCCGGCGACGGAGGTGACGGCCTTGTTGCGGCGGAAAAGCAGGAACCAGGAGAGGGCGCCGACGACGCCGGCGAGCGTCAAGACGCCGACGCGACGGGCGGGGGAGACGGCGCTGACGGCCTCCAGGAGGGTACCGCCGTGCATGTCCCAGGCAGCCGCCTGGATCCAGTGAAGCAGGTGAATGCACGCCAGACCGACGAGGCCGGCGATGATCCCGGTGAGGAATGTTGCGACCGCGAGGCGCCGCGTGCTCACGGACATGGCGTGTCGGAGTCGAGGCGCTCGCTCACTCGCGTGAACAGCCCGGTGAGCATGTCGATTTCCTCGGGCGTGATGTCGTCGAGGAAGAGGCGGCGGATGACGTCGCGCTGGACCAGGGCGGCCTCGTCGAAGAGGGTCTTGCCGGCTTCGGTCAGGAAGACGAGGCCTCCGCGCCCGTCTCCCTCACAGGGGCGGCGCTCGATGAGGCCGCGGGATTCGAGGCGCTTCATCGTGTGGGTGAGGCGCGAGCGTGAGAAGACGACCTGGTGGGCGAGGCGGGATGGGCGGATGCCCTCTTCCCCGGCGCGGTCGGTCATGAGGAGCACGGAGTATTCGGGCATCGACAGGCCGGCCTGGCACTTGAGGGCGGCTTCGATGCGCTCGGTGAGGCGAGCCGTCGTCGTGAAGTAGAGCTCCCAGGCCGCCGCTCGGGGGTGGTGTGCTCGGCTCACTGGGTCTCCTCGTATCGTGCGGCATCTCGACGAGGCCAAACCGGCCTCGGGCGTCTACGAGTATAACTTTCAATTACTCCGATCAAAACATCGATGCTGCGTAGCTCACGTTCTCACGATGAATTGTTTATTGGCAGGAATTGTATGAATTGCGATATCCTCATGATAGGAATTGACTTTTTCAGAAATTCCCCGTCTCTTTTTCCCTGAAAGGACAGACATCGTGAAGAAGACAAAGAAGATTGTGGAAGTCGTCGATGATTTCGACGGCACCCCCGCAGATCAGACCGTCCGTTTCGCATTCAATGGTGCGTCGTACGAAATTGATCTGAACCGCGCCCACTTCGAGGAATTCGCCGAGGCCATTCAGCCCTACATTAAGGCTGGCCGTAAGACGGGGACGACCCGCCGCCGTGGCAACGCCGGTAACCCCACGCAGCGCCTGGAGAACGCGAAGATTCGCGCCTGGGCGAAGGAAGAAGGACGCGACCTGTCCGACCGTGGTCGCATCCCCGCTCCGATCGTTGAGGCCTACCGCAAGGCACACGCCTGATTCGTGACAAAGAATTGCGGGCGCACACCACGTGCGCCCGCAATTCTTTCTCGATGCACGTAAGGGGTGGCACGCAGATGCGTGCCACCCCTTCAATCGTGGAAAACGTCAGCCCTTGGTGACGGCGTTATTCGCGCCCGAGTCGGCGCCGGTCTGCGGGGCGTTGCCCTCCTCGTACTGAACCGAGTTGTTGGAGCCCCTGAAGGACACCTTCTGAACGGATTTCACGGCGATGGCGTTCGCGGAGCCGTTGACGGTGATCTCGGAGACGGCCTCGCCCTCGATGCGGTTGTTCGAGCCGTTAATGACGACGGTCTTGGTGCCCGCGGGGATCTCGACGTGCGTGTTGGACTCGTCGATCGTGAAGGTGCCGGCAGCGTCGGACTTGCCGGAGTCCTTGGAGGTGTCCGACTTGCCGGAGTCGCTGGATGCGTCGGTCTTGGTGTCCGTGCGCGGGTTGCTCGAGGCCTCGGGAGCGGAGGAAGCCGCGGGGCGGAGGAGTAGCCGCCGGACACGTTGGCGGTCTGGGAGCAGCCGGTGAGGGCCACGGTGGCGACGGCGAGAGCGGTTGCAGCGATGAGAGAGGCTGCCAGGGTGCGTCGTGTGATGTTCATGAAGCTAACCGTGCGGAAAAATATGAGGGGTGTACACTGTTCCGGTAATTATGTAAAACCGCGGAATGTCAAGGCTGTCAGGGGTAAATTTCGGGTGAGTCAGGGGCTAATCAGGGTATGCTCGGGGTCTGAGCCTGACGAGAGCTCCTGCCGCCTGGGGGCGTCAGGGGGAGAGGTGGTCGTGAGGGAGAAAAGTGTCCAAGCTGTGGCGTGATCAACCCCACGGGATGTATGAGGGGTACCTCCACCTGTGGAAGAATGGAGACATGAGCTACAAACTGGTGCTGCTCCGCCACGGCGAGAGCGAATGGAATGCAAAGAACCTCTTCACCG
>ERZ773022.133-NODE-133-length-74684-cov-10.186040_pt1 | contig 74684 bp, 59 predicted proteins | sample MGYA00580839_ERZ773022 | MGnify/ENA primary metagenome ERZ773022 (study PRJEB29015, sample SAMEA2738020) | human oral metagenome | biome: human oral; feature: human-associated habitat; material: dental | place: China | collected 2044 ...
TAGCTATGACATCTCACAAAACCTCGACACCCTTCTCGAAAAAGGTATCGACGTTAATGTAGCATTCAATAAGCTGAATAGCTATGACATCTCACAAAACCTCGACACCCTTCTCGAAAAAGGTATCGACGTTAATGTAGCATTCAATAAGCTGAATAGCTATGACATCTCACAAAACCTCGACACCCTTCTCGAAAAAGGTATCGACGTTGAAGCAGCCTTTAATAGGTTGAATAGTGATGGCATCTCACAAAGCCTCGACACCCTTCTCGAAAACGGCATCAATATTAATACTATCTTTAATAAGCTAGATAGTTATAATATTTTACGAAACCTCAATACTCTTCTCGAAAAAGGCATCGGTATTAATGATATTTTAGATAAGCTTGATAGTTATGATATTTCATGGAACCTCAATGCCCTTCTCAAAAACGGTATCGATATTAATGCTATTTTTAATAAGCTAGATAGTTATGGCATTTCACATAACCTCGATACTTTTCTCGAAAAAGGAATCAATGTTAATTCCATCTTCGATAAGTTGGATGGCTATGATATTTCACAAAACCTCAATACCCTTCTCGAAAACGGCATCGGTATTAATGATATTTTAGATAAGCTAGATAGTAGTGACATTTTAGAAAACATCGATACTCTTCTCGAAAAAGGCATCGGTTTTGATGATATTTTAGATAAGCTTGGTGATTATGGTTTCTCACGAAACCTCAATACCCTTCTCAAAAAAGGTATCGATATTAATGATATTTTAGAATAAGCTAAATAGTAGTAATATTTCACGAAACCTCAATACCCTTCTCAAAAAAAGGTATCGATATTATTATTTCAAAAATGAACCTTCAAGGGATTGAATCGCATCTAGATATTATTCAGTCTGATCCAGCCGATATTAAAGCCGCCCAGTCAGTCATTTACCGCGATATCTTCATTAATAGCATTGGAAATCTTATTCTGGAAAATATTAGCGAGGATGAAATTATTGATAAAGTTCTAGACAATCAATTAGATTCAGCTATTAAAGGTGGTAATTTAGAGCTAGCTATGAATAAAATGATGGAAGAAACGCTTCCTGATAGCCTCAAAACATTCTTAGAGCAACATCCCGCTGATTTTAACAGTATTATGCCCGAATTATATAGCAAATTGGTTTCAGAGTTTATAGCGTCTTATATAGACAGTGATGAAGTTGCAAGATGGAACGATAATCGTGTGATTAGGTCTCTTGTTGGTCCTGATCTTATCTATAATTTAAATAACCTTCTTCAGGTAATGCCAATTGATCGCATAGTTTCCAATATGCGTCCAGCCGATATTGAAACCTATCATGACGAATTAGTTGCTCGCGGCGCCACTCTTTAGTATTAAATCTTGTTATGGTATAATAGCGGAGATGAAATTAAAAGCATCTTACTACAGATTTTTCTGTGGTTTTAGTATCAGTGTTTTTATCTTAACCTTAGTCCTAGGTGTCTTTTTTAGTATGCGTCCGACCTATGCTGAGTCGAATAATTCCGATAATGGGGTTGTTTCCGATAGTCACTTCGTTACTTTTTATGACGAAACGAAATCTCTAACCATCAAAACCAGTGCCAAGACTGTCAAAGAGGCCCTAGAGCGTGCCAAAATCAATTACCATGACACCGATCGTGTTGAGCCAGCCCTCACCGATGAAATCAATTCTGATAATTTCCGAATCAATATCTATCGCTCCCGACCAGTTATTATCAAAGCTGGTACTACTAGCAAATTTGTGATGTCTGCCAGTCTTGATCCTAAGGAAATTGCTCATGATGCAGGCCTTACAATTTATGATGGTGATGAATTTAATCTTGTCTCAAATCAGAACATCCTTGAATCGGGTGTTGCTACAGTTTATCAATTAACCCGTAATGGTGGTCGCACTATTACTGTAGAAGAAGATATTCCGTACGCCGAAAAAACAGTCAGTGACTCTTCTCTCGCCACTGGGCAAACCAATCTTCGCCAGGTTGGGGAACTTGGTCGTAAGAGTTCTATCTATCGCGTCAATTTTGTTGACGGCAAGGAAGTTTCTCGTGAGCTCGTTAGCTCAGAGGTAGTAAAAAATCCTGTTGATCGTATTACTGCGGTTGGTATGAAAAAATCCATTCCACCTGAATGGGAGACCTGTGCTTCCTACGCTCGTGCCGCTGGTGTTTCCGAGGCGGATCTTCATGTTGCTCTCACCTTAATCTATCGTGAATCAGGCTGCCGTTTTGACGCTACGAATGCCGGCAGCGGTGCTTATGGTATTCCGCAAGCGCTTCCAGGCTCCAAAATGGCAAGTGTTGGTGCTGATTGGCAGACCAACCCAGTCACTCAGATCCGCTGGATGATCGGCTACGTCACTGGCCGTTACGGTGGCTGGAGCCAGGCCTGGAGCTTCTGGCAAGCCCGTCACTGGTATTAGGAGCATCTATGTTGCAGAATAAGAAGCATTTAGGTCAAAACTGGCTCAAAAATCGTCCAGTCCTTGAAGAAATCGCTGAAAGTGCGGTGATAGATACTGCTGATCCAGAAACTCCTCAGCCCCTCTGTCTTGAAATTGGTCCAGGCCTCGGTACCTTGACTAGCTCTCTGCTTCGTCGCTTTCCAAAAGTTCTTGCTGTCGAATATGATGAGAAACTAGCCTCTAACCTCCCGAAATCTTTTCCTGGTAAAAACTTAGAAGTCATTCATCAGGATTTTCTTCAATTCGATCTTAATCAAATCAAAGAGCCATATGTTGCCGTAGGGAATATTCCTTACTATATTACCAGTCCCATTATCCAGAAATTGATTTCCGCCTCCAATCCACCCCAAAGGGTTGTTTTGCTTATGCAGAAAGAGGTTGCAGATCGCCTGCTTTTTGACGTTGGCAAATATACTTACCTTACATTAGCCGTCCTTAACTTTGCCGATGTTTTGCCAGGAATCTTTGTGGACCGAAGTCTCTTTACTCCTCCGCCAAAAGTTGATTCCGCTTCAGTTATTTTAGTTCCACGCCCTACTCCAATTGTCAGTACGGAAGTTTTGCGTTTTATTAAGCAATGTTTCATGAATCCACGAAAAAAGCTGATTACTTGCTTACCTTTCCTCACTCAAAAAACTCGTGAAGAAATTAAGGAAATTTATCATTCACTCGATCTCGACGAGAACTATCGTCCTGCCGATCTTATACTTTCCGATTGGCAGAAAGTGTATGATCTTACTCGACCCACCTTATAATTCATAACGCTTATTAAAAAGTTGTTACCGCCCTTCAACTATGTTAAGATAGACATAAGCGTTTATCTAATATTTTATCTAATCAAAGGAACAAAATGGATCCAATTCCACAGCCTCAAAACCAAAATGATGATCTTACATTAAATAAGAAGCCAGACTTTTTAGGACCAAATCCGTCAACCACTACCACTTCTGCATCTGCCTCATCGACTATTCCTGCTACGCCACTTTCAGCTCCAGCTTCCGCACCAGTTTCGCCAGTTTCGCCAATTTCTCCAGCCTCTACACCAGTTTCTACACCAGCCTCTACGTCAGTCTCACCAACTTCACCAACTCCATCAACCTCTCCTGTTTCAGTCTCTGCTAATCCTGAGCTCGATAATCTAATGACTGAGTTAAATAATTACCAGCCTACCGCTGAAGATCTTCAAGTATCTATGCAGAGTCCTACCGAGTCTGGTGCTGCCCCTAATTCAGTTTCTCCACTTACTCCTTCAGATCCAACCCTCTCAGTTTCTCCACCCAATACTACTCCTACAGACTCAAATATTAATATTGATCCACTCACTGATAACTCATCTCAAAATAGTCCAGCTATGGGTGTCACCGAGTTAGGTGTCTCGAATGAAGGCTCTAACTTATCTCCCGAGTCCACTGAGAATAATGAGGCTAGTGGAGAAGACCAGGAAGAGAAGCCACTTGTTGCTGCCGCGCCAACTCCAGGTTCTATTGGTAGTGCAGTATCCTATGCTGATTTTGAAAAGAAGCAGGCCGAAGAAGCTGCAAAAAGAGCAAAAAATGAAGGTAAACCTAAGATTAAGCTAAACCGTACTACCATCCTAATTATTATTGCCGCGGTACTCCTAGTTGTGGTCGGCATCATCATGGCAATCATGTTCCTTGGCGGACCACAGAAGAAGCCGACAGAAGCCTCTGGTAAAAATCAGATCACCAAGGCCTCCACTAAAATTCTCACCTGCGTGCGACCTCTTAGTACCAACGAGTCTTCCGAGGTTGGTGCTGCCTATGGTAATTTCGAAAGACAGTTTACTTTTGATAATGATAATCTAAATTCTATTTCGGAAAATTATATCTATCAATTCAATAGCGAGAGTGAAGCTGTCACCGCAAAAACCACACTTGATTCTACGATTAAGTCAGATGACGGTATTAAGGTGACAACTGAAACCAACCTCAATCAGCTCAAGAAAATTTCAGTAATCTCAGACAAGAATGTTGAAAGTCACCTAAAATCTCTTTCCGAGTTTAGTTCAATCACTAGCTACGACCTTAATTCCTTAATGCTAGCAGAGAATCAAACTGGACTTTCTTGCTCTACTATCGAGTAGAATTTTATACTACTAAACGGGGAAGGTACTGAAAACCTCCCCGTTTTTTGATTATATCTTTTGTAGTATAATTAATAAGATAATAATTTTTAAAAATATCAAAGGATCCCATGTCTCAAAAAAAATATATTACGACGGCAATTCCATATGTTAATGGCGCGCCCCACATCGGGCATGCTGAAGATTATCTTCTAGCTGATATCTATGCTAGGTATCAAAAGATGCAGGGTATGGATGTGCGTTTTCAGGCTGGTACTGACGAGCATGGCAATAAGATTGAAAAGAAGGCGCATGAAAATCAACTAGACATTCAGGCCTATGTTGATCAAAACTCTGCAATGTTTAAAAATTTTCTTCAGAAATTTGAAATTGGGTATACAGATTTTATCCGCACTACTAATCCTGATCATATCGAAAGGGTGCAAAAAATCTGGCAGCGTCTAGAAAAACATATTTATTCTTCCAGTTACGATGGTTGGTACTGTGAGGGCTGTGAGCGCTTTGTTACTCAAAAAGAGTACGAAGAAAACCAAGGTTCGTGTCCTGATCATCGTACTCCGTATCAGCATCTCGCCGAATCAAATTATTATTTCCGCGTTTCAGATTTTAAGGATCAAATCAAATCTGCTATTGAAAGTGGAGAAATGCAAATTCTTCCTGAGTTTCGTAAGAATGAACTATTAAGACTCTTAGAAGATGCTCCTGATGTCTCTATTTCGCGGCCAGTTTCTCACCTTAAATGGGGTATTCCAGTACCAGGTGATGAGACTCAGGTCATGTATGTCTGGATGGATGCACTAACGAACTATATAACAGTCTTAGGCTACCCAGATCAAGATATCTCTGATTATTGGCCAGCTACTGTTCAGGTGGTAGGTAAAGACATTCTGCGTTTTCACGCCATTCTTTGGCCGGCAATTCTTCTGGGGCTTGGTCTACCTCTGCCGCGCACTATTCTGTCTCACGGCTTTATTCTTGTTGATGGTCAAAAAATCAGTAAGAGCCTAGGTAATGGTATCGACCCAGTTGAGGTCCTAGATAGGCATGGTATTAATGCTTTTCGCTACTTCTTCACCAGACATATTGATACTTTTCTTGATGCAGATTTTACTTGGGAGAAATTTGAAAATGCCTATCGTAATGAACTGGCAAACGATTATGGTAATCTTGTCCAAAGACTTTCCGTTCTTTGTCAAAAAAATGCCGTAGAAAAGCTTGAATTTGGTCTGGAGTTTGAAGGTGAATATGTCGAGCTGATGGAACGCTTTGAATTTACTAATGCCATTAATAAAGCTTGGGGTATGATTCAAGATATTAATCGACATATTGAAGAACAAAAGCCATGGCAACTTGCTAAAACTGAACCTACGGCAGCTAAAGAAAGTCTTACTCAGCTTGTTAAAGAGCTACTCATTGCAAATCATCATTTAAAACCATTTCTCCCGATTGCTGAAACCGTTGAGAAAATCTTTATGGGGTCTGGCGAGATCTTGCCTCCGTCCACTCCTCTCTTTCCCAAAGACTAGTTGAAAAAACCAAGTAAGTCTATATGTTGTATGATATCTGAAATATAAGCCTTAAAAAATAGCCTCATTCGAGGCTATTTTCATCAGTAGTTTTAATTATTTTTCGTGGCAGTGACCATCTTTGCAGTGATGACATTTTTCACATTCATCCTCATCTGCAAGAGTAGTAGCAATGTCGCCAATGAAGAAGGCTAATACGCTAGCTACAATAGGAGCCAAAATAAAGACTAATACTTCAAATCCGACTTTGCTAATTAGAGTACCAAAGTTCTCAGCTGAGGTTGGGAAAATCTGGTACATAATAGCAACTGCTGGGTTTAAGATAAAGTTATTTGAAATCTTGAAGAAATTGCTTGAAATAACAATGGCGAAAAGTACTGCAAGCACCATACCTCCACCAACGATTGCGGCATAGGTGAAAGCGCTACGGCGTGATTTGTACTCTTGGGCTCGGTTAAAGAAGAATGCTAGGGTGAAGACACCTAGGAATTCAACTGCAAGTAATTGCCAAAGATTTGAAGCTTCAACAGCGGTTAATGCAGGGAGATCAACCTTGGTTTCGCCAGCCATACGAAATGCATTGACGATTACTAGGCCAAGCCAAGCACCAACGACCTGGGCGACCATATATAGTACACCACGAATGGCGGAAACACGACGAGTCGCCATCATGCCTGCGGTTAATGCAGGGTTTAGGTGAGCACCAGAAAGTGAAAAGACCGCCAAAGTGACACCGAGTACACCAAACAGGATGTAGAGCGGTTGATAAATTCCGAGTGTCAAAAGAAGAATGGTGATGAACATTGTTCCAAGCAACTCACCAGCTAAAGCACCCCAAATTCTTGGTGATTTAAAAATAGTTAAGATATTTTCTTCTGGATCACCTTTTTTAGCGAAGAAATTTGCAAAAATACATTTGCTCTTTTTGTTTTCTTTCATTTTTACTTCGGCTATCTCAGTAACGATTGTTTCTGGTTCGGTTACAGTCACAATTTCTTCAACGACAGTAACTTCTGGCTTTGTATTAGTATTTTTTGGCTTTTCCGTAGACTTTTTAGCCTTCTTGGACTTACTTGTTGCCATATACCTCCTTAAATAATATTGAATGAATTATACCACATCTGTGGTAAAATACTTAAAGTTTAATTTTCTAAAACGAAAGGTATTGGATGGGAGTCATCGTTCATAAAGAGCAAGAAAGAAATGCAGAATTAAGTCGCAAGATTGCGGCAGACTTAAGATTAAAAGCAGAACAGACTGCGCAAAACTCTGATCCTGATCTCGTGAACGATTCAGATTATCTTGAAGGCTCAAAGACTACTGGCCGCTACGGTTGGATTTGGTTAGTCTTAATTGGTCTTGCCATTCTTTCTTTAATCCTTATTGTAGTTATTTAGAGCTTATAAGATTTTGAGTTATGAACCTGGCTAAAAGTTTTAAAAACCATTTTTTAAAATCATCTTTTCTCTTAAAAACCTTTAAAAACAGAGTATAATAGAGTATAGATATGAAACTTACAGACTTAAAACAGGCCCTAAAAGATCTTGGCCTTGAATATAGTAAAATCAAAGACCTTCCGAGTGAAGAGCGTAAGGCTTTTGGGCAGGAAATTAATCGTCGCAAAAATGAAATCTTAGCTCAAATCCAGGCTGAGGAAGAAAAATTAGCAGCAGTTGATATTAAACCCATCGATCTCACCGCACCTATGGCTGAAAATTCTACTCACAAGAAAATCAGGCGTGGTACTAAACATCCTCTCATGGTTGAGCTTGACAAAGTTATAGATATATATTCTAATATGGGATTTGAAATTATGGAATCCACCCAGCTTGACGACGAATTTCATATGTTTGAATCTCTAAATTTCCCTGAAGGGCATCCTGCCCGCGATGGCTATGATACTTTCCGTACCAAAGAAGGTTTTATTCCGCCCGCCCATACTTCAACCATGCAATATCGTGCGCTCACTTCGCATCGAGACCTGCTTGAAACCGAAGGCCAGATTGCTGTAGTTATTCCAGGTCGTGTTTTTCGTAATGAAGATGTTGACGCTACTCATGAGCATACTTTTTACCAATGTGAAGGTGTTTTTGTTTCCAAAACTGCCACCATGGGGCAGATGCTTGGCGTTCTTAAGAATTTCTTCGAAACCTATTATGGACAGACTTTGAATACTAAGACACAACCTGGTTACTTTCCATTCACTGAACCTTCACTCGAATTTCAAATCGAGAAGCCAAAAGCTCTCGGCGGCAAAGGGGATGGTTGGCTCGAAATGATGGGCTGTGGTATGATTCACCCCAATGTTTTAAAAACCGCTGGCATTGACCCCGCAATTTATAAGGGCTTTGCTTGGGGTGGTGGTATTGATCGTCTGGTTATTCTTAAATATCAACTTGACGACATACGTTTCTTTGAATCTGGTAAACTTAATTTCTTGGAGGAATTCTAATGCTTATTTCACTTAATGCCCTAAAACGTTATGTTAAAATTCCAGATTCTCTCTCTACCGAAGATCTGATGAAGCTCATTGGTTCTCGCCTTGTTGAGGTGGAGAGTACAGAAAAACTAGCTGAAAAATATCAGAATATTTATGTTGCAAAAGTCGTAAAGTGTACTGACATCCCAGATACTCATCTTCATCTCTGTGAGGTAGATGCCGGACCTCTCAATCAGGAATTTGGCAAACTTGAAAATGGTCTTATTCAAGTTGTCTGTGGTGCGCCAAACGTCCGTGCTGGCCTCTTTGTAGTTTGGCTCGCTCCTGGCGCCATCGTTCCTACTACTTATGGTACAGAGAATTTCCAGCTATCTGTCCGTAAACTTCGTGGTTATGAAAGTTATGGCATGATTGCTGGCGCTGATGAGCTCGGATTTGGCACCGATCATAAATATATTGCTGAGCTTGCTCCTGATCTAGCTAAACCAGGCACTCCAATTATTGAAGCCCTAGACCTTGACGATTTGATTATTGATATTGAAAATAAATCCCTCACACATCGTCCTGATACTTTTGGCTTGATTGGTTTTGCTCGCGAAGTTGCTGGTATCCTAGGCCAGCCATTCAAAAATCCTGCAATCTTTGAGGGTGACTTAGCTACACAATCAGAATTTATCCGTAGTAATTCTAATAACACTTCAGTTGTTAAGAGTCCAGTTATTGAAATCCAGGATCAAACATTATGTCCTCGCTATTCCTGTGTTATTGTCGATCAATCCGAGCTTAAGTTTGATCAAGATTCTACTGATTTTGAGCGTACCCTCACTCAAGACGGCGTTCTGCTCTATAAGTCTGGTATGCGACCTGTTTCACCGATTGTTGATGCGACAAACCTCACCATGCTTGAGACCGGTCAGCCTCTGCATGCTTTTGATTATGATAAATTTATTGCTATCGGTGGTACTGATTCCCCAAAAATCATTGTACGTGCTGCCAAACCTGGCGAAAAAATCACTCTAATTGATGATTCTGAAGTTGAATTAAATTCTAATGACATTGTGATTACCTCCAATGATATCCCAGTTGCTCTAGCTGGTGCCATGGGCGGCAAAAATACTGAAATTGATGCAAGTACAAAACGAATTCTTATCGAATCTGCCACATTCAGTCTCTATAATCTACGTAAAACCCAGATGGCTCATGGTATTTTCTCTGAGGCTATTACGCGTTTCACTAAAGGCCAACCAGTTTTTGGTACAGTGCCAGCATTAAAATCCTGCCTAGAAAAACTTGGTATTAAAGATACTTCTAGTCTCATTTTTGCTGACTGTCTTGCCCAAAGCCCTGCTCAGCAAACCATTAAACTTGATCTCAGCGACCTTAATCAAACACTAGGTTCCGATTTTATGCTAGAGCAAGTTAAAAAGACTCTCTCCAATGTTGACTTTGTGGTAGACATCCTCTCAGACAATCAGTCCTTAAACGTAACTACTCCGCTATGGCGTACCGATATCCATATTAAAGAGGATCTCTATGAGGAGGTTGGCCGCCTTAATGGTTTTGATAATATTCCGCAAACCCTTCCACTCCGTCCATTTAAGGGCAGTCCAAAAAATCAGCTTTTCGTCCTCAAAAGTGAAATCCGCAATATTCTTTCAGGCCAGCTGGGTGCTAATGAGCTTCTGACTTATAGCTTTGTCTCTAAAAACCTACAGGAAAAAGTTGGCGAAACGGTCTCTGACAGCTACGAGATTATTAATTCGATCTCCCCTGAGCTCCAATGCTTTAGGCAGTCTATTATCCCTAGCTTACTCGAAAAATACTACGAAAACCAAAAAGCCGGCTATAAAAATTTCATTCTTTACGAGATGAATCAGGTCGCCAAACATTCCTATGGTCTTTTAGAGGACCAGACTCCAAAAATGGAATCACATCTTGCAATCGTCACAGAAGGTGACTTTTACCAGATAAAGAATATTTGCCTCGCTCTTGGCGCTCGTCTTGGTCTTGAGTTTAAATTTGTTGAATATCAGGAACACCAATACCCATATTTTGAGCCGCTCCACTCAGTCTGTATTCAGCTTGGTCAAGAAATCATTGGCTGTCTTGGTGAGATTAAACATTCTATACTTAAAAAATTTAAACTAAAAGAAGCTTCCGCCCTTGAACTAAATCTTGAATCGTTACTTAATACCCCACGAATCTTGCGTGGCGCACAAAAGATCAGTCGCTTCCCATCCGTCTCGCGTGATCTCACTGTTAAGACTCCAGACACCGTTTCTTATGCTACACTTGAGCAGGAAATTATACGTGCTCTTACTCAAGATTCTCTAATCCATACCTTAGAACCAGTCTCCATCTATCGACCATCAGAAAACGATACGGCCAGAAACTGTAGTTTTCACTTAAGCTTTGCCAGCACGGTAAAAACTATGAGTGCAGGTGAAATCTCTGCTATAATGAAACAAATTGAACAAAATATTACAGCACTTGGTGCCGAGATTATCTAAATTCCGCAAAACAGCGTTTAAAGGAGGTTTATGCAACAAAAAGAACTAAAGACCAGTTTAGGTCAGCGTATTGTAATTGGGGTAATTGCTGTTCTACTTCTAGCTTCTACGATCGCAATTTATGCTTTGATCGTACTTAATGGTGAAAAAAATAAGCAGGTCAGTTCCACTAAAAAAGAAGAACTCGCAGCAGTTACTAAAGAACTTTCTGCTAAACAGAACGATCTGAAGTCTGCTTCAGATAAAATGTCGAAGCAATATTTTGATACTCTTGCTTCTTTTCGTAATAAGATTAAAGCATATAACGGTACTTCCGTAGAGGACGCCGGCCTCAAAACCTTTGATCTTAAAAATGGCACTGGTGCTGAAATCACCGATAAAACCACTTCATATTATACTTATTATGTTGGTTGGTGCGCCAATGAATCTGTTTTTGACTCCTCTTTTGATGACGCGAAGAATCCAAAAAGTCTCAAGGAGCCTCTTGCAGTTACTAATCCAAATAGCCTGATCGCCGGCTGGTCTGAGGGAATTAAAGGCATGCGTTTTGGTGGCGTTCGTGAAATTGATATTCCAAGTCCACTTGCCTATGGCAGTGAGCGTGAAATCTGTGGCAGCAAAAACTCCCCGCTCAAATTCCTTGTCCTTCCGATCGAAGTTTCCGAGGATTACAAGAAACTTTCCACTGAGTATAACCAAATTTACGTTAAATATCGTAAGCTCCAGTCTGAAATCAAAAGTATCGGTGCCTAATCTCTCATAAAAATCCTACAGCACTAAGTTAGGTGTATACTACCCCTCTCATACATACAATATTCAGAACTTTCATCTGATATCTCAGATAGAAAAATAGCGATATTATGCATAAATTCCGTACGAACCATAATATTTTGTTATTAAGAATTAATATTAAAGTCTAGAAGGGAATAGATGTGCAAGGGCTTACATATAAATATTATAGAAAAAGGGGAGCCAAAATAGTTTAGATGATTCTACATGGCGGCGGACCAGTTGGAGTAGAGACCGATTTTATATCATCTATATTTGATGCCATCGCAGCCACTAAAAACAGTGTACTATGTTTTAACTTTCCGTATTGCGAGAGAGAAGAAGAGTCTTCGAGCGGCTCAGAATTAAAAGAGGAGATGGATGCACTCAAGCGAGCTGTCGATTTTGCTTATCTTGAGGGGTTTAGTAAAATTATAATTGTCGCAAAATCACTTGGTGGCATTATTGCAAGTTATTATCTCGAGCAATATCCAGATAGCCAAATAGAGCTTTTAATCCTTGGATACATTCCGAGTGAGATTAAACAAAGAGCTATTTCGAACAACTTAAAACTAGTCATTCAAGGCACAAATGATCGCTTTGCATCTCCAATTGAAGTTAAAAAGAATGTCGGTAGTCTGGTTGAGGTCATTGAAATCATAGATGCGGACCATAGTTATAGGAATAGTAAAAAGGAACTAGTCTATCAAGAGACTGCTATCAAGGAATTGATGAAGTGGGTCAGAAAATAGTTTCAACGAATCCGGCCGATAATTATAATATTATCGGTCAAGTAGGTGTCACCCAGGTGTCAGATATACCGAAAATTATTAGAAAATCAAGGACGGCACTAAAAACGTGGCAAAATATTAAATTAGATAGAAGGCAAAAGTTTATACAAAAAGTTGTTTTGTTTATGTCTCTTTTTTTGTTGCGAAGTGTTGCACTTGAGGTTTTAACTTGGGGAACGCCTTGACAAATAGTAAAGAAGTTCCATAATTGAATTACTAAAGCCAAAGGAGACCACCACCTGGTGGGTTTTTATTTATGGAAGAAAATAAGCAAAAATTAATCAAAATAGCTCCAAATCGTATTATTGCAAATATCTATAATCAATATTTGAGTGAAATTTTTTACCAAGAAATGATTCGTAGTAAAAATTTTGATGGTCTTGATTTTACTTATTATGCCGATAATTATGAAAATATTTCCGTCCTAAAATTCAGTAACAAAAATTCTAATCTGAAATTTAATCTCGCAACACTTTTCGACCACTCAGTATTTGACGAAAACCTAGCAGAACGTTCCATCGAGCGTGTCTCGATTATTTTTAGAATCGATAAATCATGTATTGATGATTTAATGATTAAACTTAAAGGTCTACATCAAACACCATGGTTGGCTCAGAGTCAAATTAGCGATACGGTTAACTCGCTCATTTTAAAACAAGAGCAAATTTATCAAACTAATCTTATTTTGTTTTTCACTAAACCTAAACAGCATTTAAGGCCACTAGCTACCTATCTTCTGAATAGATTTTCGTTAATTTTAGATCAGTTAATTTATCTAGATCAAATTGTTTATTTTTTAGGTGACGATAATTATTCGGATTTTTCAAATGATAAAAATTTTATCGGCCTTCAAAAAGAAATCTTTAGTCTAGATAAACCCATTACCATAAAATTAGACTCAGCTTTATTAAAATTTAAACAAATCATCCAAGAAGATAGTTTCATCGATAAGATATATAGAGATATTTTAGCTATTCCGCAAATTTCTGATGAATTAATCTTTGATAATAGCGGTTTTGTAATTCAGGAAAGTTATTGGCCACAAATTAAGAGAACAGAAATTGAAGATTTGGTTATGAAATTAAATATCGAAACTGAATCTTTAGTGTAAGCTAGATTAAGCCCTCAAGTGCAACATTAAGAGACTTGGCATACATTTTCATTTCTTCCTCGTTCCCAAGAATGGTACGGATCTCCAAACGAGACACTTCTTTTTGTCTTTTCTACGTAAATATTTCATCTGGCTAAAAAGATGGATGTATCTATACATTGTTTCTTAACTTGGGTTTTATATTGACAAATAAGCAATAGTATTATATAATAAAACAGTAACTTATGTCCGCAAAAAGCGGAAGTTTGCACATTAAAAGGAGGGAATGTGCTATGAAGTTTTATATTTGTTTGGTGTATTTATTTTCTGTGAGTTCCATATTATTGGGGCTCCTGCTACCGAAAGTAGTAGGAAGAAAGAAAAATGGCAGATTAGCTGTCGGCACACGTTTTAATGATGGTTGTTGTGTCATTCTCGTGTTTGCCATAACAGCAGGAATCCTACTTGCCATCGTATTATATGACATGAGGCAGTGGGACCGATTCAGAACACCAACCATGATGGCGTATGGTTGGCAGGTTGCCATTATTTACGCCATATGGGTACTACTAAGATTTGCAGTATTTTTAGCTGCATACTTTGCGGTAGTTACCACTGTTTCGGAGTGGCTGGAGAGTATACTCAACAGTCTATATCAGAATGGTTATTTTACATTCTGGCGAAACAGAAAAGGTAGGCTCGTCTTCGGTCCCACTATTATCAAAAAATGGATCCGAAGACGACGTAGGAAATAAAAATAAGAGGGGTAAAATTTCATACCGACAAAGATTTCACCAGTTTTTCTGGTTTGACTTTTTACCCCTCCTATTTCAAGCCCCACACTCGTGGGGCTATTTCCTTTCTGAAATATCTCGCTATTAGCTACAATATCTCGCTATTCGCTACACATTTTATACCATTCAGCTAGTTTATCTAAAATCTTTAAATCTATTTTCCTGCCATCAAAAGTTGTTTCTCCAGCCTCGCTTCGTTGCCTTAATGTTGTGAGAGAGGCAAAGAATCTACCGCTCTGTTTTTTAACTCTTGTCTTTCGATCTGACTCCCATTTTAGAAATTCATCTTCCGTTAAGTTCTGCGGAAAATTGCGCCCCTTAAAATGTAAAAACAAATCAGGCAGCCTATCATCGGTAAAATTAGGTATAAAACTATCGAGTGAATCAGTATCCGCACTTTGAATTTTTTGGCAAATTTTGTGGTCCGCCTCGGGCAAAAAGCCATCATATAGACTTGCTTCCGCCTCTTCGCTCTTTGGGTATTCCGACCTTTTCTCGTAAGCTTCGCGCATTCTTTCAATAAAATCAGGGTACTTTAAAAGAATCTGTAAATTCTTTTCTAATATTTCCGGCGATAATTGAATTTTTTCCCAACCAGAAGTCCCCGCACTGTGTGGTGCAAACTCATCTGTCGAATCTTCCTCTGACACTGCCTCCAGCACAGAAATTGGTGCCACTGCCGGACACTTATTCGGACAAAATTCTTTCACCGCCTCACCAAAATCGTACCAGGTCATATATTCCTTACCTAGTCGGCTCACTTTCCTTTCTGGCTTAAAATTCTTTTCCTCTTCAAGTAGCTCCTCGAGGTTATATCGTAGATTGAATACAATCAAGTTTCCATTTTTGCTTGGCGCGATTGGGAAAGCTATTGTTGTATTCAAAAAATCAGATTTATAACGTCCCGAAGTATAAACAAAAGGTTGAGGATTGTTCAGATTAACCAGTTTCAACACCTCTTTTTTATTACGCATCTTTAGTAAGTAGTCAAAAATCTGCGGCTGCTTTTTTCGTAATAATTTGGCAAGCGCAATTAATGCTTCAACATCAGATAGGGCATCATGCGCCTTAAAATGATCAATTTTATTTAGTTTTGTCAGTAATTCCAGTTTATTTGTCGGTTTTATTTTGCCGGACTCCACATCAACTAAGACTGGCCAACTTATGCCTTCCGGTCTCAGTGCTCGCACCATGCGTATAACATCTAATAAGTCCCAGCGACTTCGGCCGTCTTTCCACTGCCATTCGTATGGATCATAAAAATTTCGCCACCATAAATAACGCATATGTTCATCATCAAAACGCACAGAATTATAACCACAGGCAGTGGTTTCTGGTGTAAATATCTCATTCATCGCAAAACGACAGAATTCTGCTTCCGTCATTCCATTTTTCAAAGTCTCTTGGGGTAAAATATGAGTCACCATAATCGCTTCTGGACTTGGTAATGTATCGTTACTTAGCTTAATTAAGATATTCACCGGCTCACCAATCGGTTCTAAATCAAGATTTGTCCGTTGTCCCGCAAACTGCATAATGCGATCCTCTCGCGGATTAATTCCAGAAGTCTCAAGGTCATAGAAAAAGAAACTAAGCTCTGTCTGCCACTTTGAAAAATCAGACCAGTTGTATTCTCTAGCTCCAGCCTTGTAATAAGCTGCTTGATCTGGATCAAATCGTGAATTCATAAATCCATTATAACAATAAAATCTTTAGTTAGAACCTCTGCACCATTTTTGAGTTCTAGCTTTTTCATGAAAAATATGATAAAATATGTAGACTTTTGCAAAGGGGAATTATGAACGAAGAGAGTAATGGACTATTATCCAAAGGGGGAATCGAATTACAGGGCGGCTTGACCGAGAACTGTATTAAGGTACGTGGCGCCAGACAGCACAATTTAAAAAATATTAACCTCGATATTCCACGCGATAAGCTAGTTGTGATCACCGGTCTTTCTGGCTCCGGTAAATCCAGTCTTGCTTTTGATACTATCTATGCTGAAGGTCAGCGTCGCTACGTCGAGTCTCTCTCTTCCTATGCCCGTATGTTTCTCGGTGTGATGGATAAGCCAGATTTTGATACGATCACTGGCCTCTCTCCCGCCATCTCCATCGATCAAAAATCCACTTCAAGAAACCCTCGTTCCACTGTGGCCACCGTCACCGAAGTCTATGATTATCTTCGTCTCCTTTTTGCGCGTGTTGGCGTCCCCCATTGTCCAATCTGTCATCGCGAGGTCTCTCGTCGTTCAGTTGAAGATATCGTTAATGAAGTTATGAAATTGCCTCTCGGTTCAAAATTAATGCTTCTTGCTCCCCTTGTCCAGCAGAAAAAAGGTGAGTTTCAGCATATCTCCGAGCAATATCTCCAGAAGGGTTTTTCACGCGTTCGCGTTGATGGTATTGTTTATGCTCTTGATGAATTTCCTGAACTTGAAAAACAAGAACGTCATGACATTGAATTAGTAGTAGACCGCTTTATTTTAAACGCTGAACTTTATTCTCGTATTTCAAGCTCCATTGAACAAGCACTCGAACTTGGCCAAGGGATTATACAGATACTTAAAATCAACGACAATAGTTCCACTATCGAAGGTAAAGCTTTGAGTACTCAAAATACTGAAGTTCTTACATACTCGCAGCGCTATGCCTGTCCAGTTCACCCAGATGAGCTGATCCCTGAACTTGAGCCAAGGCTCTTCTCCTTTAATGCTCCTCAAGGTGCCTGTCCGACCTGTACTGGTCTAGGTACCCGTATGGAAATTGACCCTAATCTAGTCTTCAATAATAATCTCACTATTGCCGAAGGTGGCATTCGTCCGTTCAATCGCGTTCAAAGTGACTCTTGGTGGCTTAAGCGCCTCACCGCTGTCGCAAACCGTCATGGTTTTTCTGTCCACACCCCAATCGGTGAACTTACTGACGCCGAAAGGCATCTTATCCTCTATGGTACCGGCGACGAAAAATATCAAATCAAGATTTCTGGTTCTGGTAAATGGCAAGAAGGTGCAACCTATGAATCGGTCTATGAGGGTGTGATTCCAACCCTTGAGCGACGCCATCGTGAAACTGACTCCGATTTTATGCGCAAAGATATCGAACGTTTTATGCGTGTACGTGAATGTCAGACCTGTCATGGCGCTAGGCTGAAACCGGTAGTGCTCGCTATTACTATTCACGGCCTCAATATTGTTGATATGTGTAATTTAGATGTTGATTCGACAATCGAGGTTCTTTCTCAAGATCTGGGTTTTTCTGAGTCCGAATCAGTCATTGCGAAGCCTATTCTTAAAGTCATTAAAGAACGGGTTAAATTTATGCAGGACGTAGGTCTTGGCTATCTTGAGCTCGGCCGTTCTGCCAATACACTTTCTGGTGGTGAAGCGCAACGTATTCGTCTGGCCACCCAAATTGGTTCCGGCTTGCAGGGTGTTTTATATGTGCTTGATGAACCATCCATCGGCCTTCACCAGCGCGATAATGATAAATTAATCGCCACCTTAAAGCATCTTCGTGACCTCAAAAATACTGTTCTTGTGGTTGAGCATGACGAAGATACCATGTTAAATTCAGACTATTTGATTGATATTGGTCCCGGTGCTGGTTCTCGTGGTGGTAATGTTGTCGCCGCTGGTACCCCGGCTGAGATTATGCAAAACGATAAGTCTCTCACGGGCCTTTATCTAAGCGGTAAAAACAAAATCAGTATTCCTAAAAAGCGTCGTCAACCTAAGCCCGGCAAGGAATTGGTGGTCGTTGGTGCTAGGGAAAATAATCTCAAAAATATTGACGTTCATTTTCCACTCGGCGTTATGACTGTCGTTTCTGGTGTTTCTGGCTCTGGTAAATCTACCCTAGTTAATGAAATTCTTGCCAATGAATTACTCGCCAGGTTGCATCGTGCACAAACCGTACCAGGTGAGCATACTCGGATTGATGGTATTGAAAATCTCGATAAATGTATTGTCATTGATCAGAGCCCAATTGGCCGTACCCCTCGTTCCAATCCTGCCACTTATACTGGTGTCTTTACGGCCATTCGTGAACTCTTTGCTGCCCAGCCAGAGGCTGAAGTCCGAGGTTATAAAGCTGGTCGCTTTAGTTTTAATGTTAAGGGTGGTCGTTGTGAAACCTGCCAAGGTGATGGTGTTAATAAAATTGAAATGCATTTCTTGCCAGACGTTTACGTTACTTGTCCAACCTGTCATGGTAAGCGCTATAACCGTGAAGCTCTTGAGGTAAAATATAAGGGCAAGGATATTTCTGATGTCTTAAATATGACCATCGACGAAGCTGTTGATTTCTTTGAAAACATTTCAGTTATTGTTAATAAGCTAAAAACTATTCAAGAAGTCGGCCTTGGTTATATTCGTCTTGGTCAATCTGCCACCACTTTCTCTGGTGGTGAAGCACAGCGTATTAAAATTGCCACCGAGCTCTCTCGTCGTAGTACCGGTAAGACGCTCTATATTCTAGATGAGCCAACTACTGGTCTTCATACTGACGATGTTAAGCGGCTCCTGCAGATTCTTAATCGCTTAGTAGATGGCGGCAACACCATGGTGATTATTGAACATAATTTGCACGTTATTAAATCGGCTGACTGGGTGATTGATATGGGGCCAGAAGGTGGTCAACATGGTGGTCTAGTCATTGCCGAAGGTACTCCCGAGCAACTTTCAAAGCGTGATGATACTCCAACCGGAAAATTCTTGCGCGAGGCTCTTAAAAACTAGAATAAGCCTCGTCAATGTAAATAAAAGACTGATGATAATGTAAATAAAAGACCGACGTTAAAACTATCGCGGTTTTTTATTTAATGCTAGACAATTTAATTCGAGTTGTTCGATCAACCTTGCTTGCGCTTCTTCAACCTTTTTTGCCTCACTCTGCCAGATTTTTAATGCCGGATCCTGAATTGCACGACCAAACGAGAAGGATAACCTGTACCTGCCTTGGTTCTCTCTAATAATGGCTTGAAGGTTCTGAGTTGTCTGTTCTTCGTTCTGTCCGCCTGACAAAAAGACTACTCCGCCAATATTTTTTGGCACAGTCTCAGAAATTAATTGCATCGTCATTCGCCCTGTTTCTTCAGGGTTATTTTTCTGGGCGTAAATCATATTAATTTTTAGGATACAGCACTCAGGATCAACTCCCATTTCTTGTAATTCCTCGAATAATGCGACTAAGACCTGTTTTGTGTGTTTATAAAAATCTGCAATGCTCTGTCCTCCATGCAGCATTTCCGGTTCTATAATCGGCACTAGTTTTTTCTCAAGCACCTTTTTCGCATAGACTGCCAAGTCTTTTGTATTTTGTCTTATCACCCCCTCAGGGATATTTAAATCTTTTTCCACTTCAAAGACTGCACGCCATTTAGTAAAGCGAAGTCCTAAACTATAATACCTGCTTAATCTGTAATCTAGGTCTTCAAGCCCGCACGTGCGACAGTTGATCTGATTTGGTATTTTCTCAAGCCCAAGATCCACTTTTACGCCAGGTAAAATTCCTTTTGCTGCTAGAAATTCAGGAATACTCTGTCCATTGGCTAATTTCTGCATCACGGTTTCTTGGGCTAAAATCACACCGTTCAAAAACTCATTTATGCGTGGTGCCGTCACTAACAGTTTACGGTATTCTTCTTGTGTCTTCTGCGTTTCTGGTAGATTATATTTTTTAAGCTTACGGCGAATGGTTCTCTTTGACTCATCAATTGCTAAAATCCCCTTGAAATCAGCAGTTAACGCTTTGGCTATAAGCCTTAGATTGTCTTCTTGTTTAAGCGAGGTCCTTAATCTGCTATATAATTTATCGATATTTAAAGTACGATTCATCTTGGCATTTTCGATATTTATTTTCGCAAACCTCAATGCTCGATTAACATTCCAGCCTGACGAAAGTGCTGCAAAAATTGTGCCAGCAGCAATTGAATAAATCGTCAAATGAGTCTGAAAAATCTTCGCATTTCGTTTTAAGAAGATCTTTTCTTCGCCATTCGTAATCATTGTCGGTGTAATCTGAAAGACTTTTTTATCGTCTAGGTTGAGCTCTTTTTGTAAGTTTGACTCTAAATTTTTACCGGCAATAAGAATCATCTCAGCTCTTGTATATAATTTTCTGGCAACTTCTTTAGCCGTAAAATCATCTGCTTGATGCAAAAAACCACAGGTAGTCTGATTCGTGTGAATAGCTAATTTAACTTCTTTATGTAACTCTAAGTACTGTTCCAGCTTTTCTAGGGCTTCAACTCCGAGTCTTGCTGAACGGTCAATAAAGATCCAATCTGGCTTCGTTTTCGGTGTTAAAAAAACAGATCTTCCATATGAATTTGTTGTCAAGTATTTTACATTATTACCAGTTTTTAGAACATAACGGCAGTCGTATTTGTGGTTTTCCAAATTCTGTTGGCTGGATAGTAGGCTATTTAGCTTAAAATTCTTTAATACTTCGTCAATAATGCAGGCGCCGCTCAGTACACTCTCTTTATTCTTATAGTATAGTGTTTCTTCGTCGAATTCTGTGTCGAGAAAAATACGTCCATGATTACCAGTCTCAAATAGATTACTTGGAAAATCAAGATAAGTGTCTTTAATTATATTGCCCACAATCAATATATTCATAAGCATATTCTATCATAGAATATATAGCGTAAGAAGCCTCACGAGTTTAAAAGGGAATAAAAAAAGACCCCGAAGGGTCTAATCTTTTTTAGCGAACTTCAACGCGAACACGTGGTAATGAACGACCAGAGAAGTGAGTTTTCTTTGTTTTTACAAAGGTTACAACACCATCTTTAGCAGCGTGGATTGTGAAGTTGCGAGATACATAAGTACCTGGACCTGCAATTTTAGTGCTACCAGTTTGGCGGACTAATACTTCGCCATTGCGAACTTTCTGACCACCGAAGCGCTTTACACCAAGACGCTGACCAGCGTTATTATGAACGTTCTTCGCGGTACCACCAGCTTTAACATGTGACATATTTTAGCCTATCTTTTCCTTATTACTATTATTTCTCGAGCCACAATCTGACCTTCTCGGAAGTAGAGTAAATCTGACTGACTCAAATCTTGAAACTTTTCAAAATTATATCCCATCTCTTGAATTTCGTCAAGAACGTTCATGCGTGCATACTTGCCAGTTTCCCGCAACCAGGCAGGTATCGCCATTACAATAGGCGTCCCGGATTTAATAAGGGGGGTAATATTTTTAAGAAAACCTAGAGCAATCTCCCTACACTTAGCTTTTTCCGCCTTGAATTTTATATCTACTGGCGGCTTAGACATTGGTGCTCCAAGGTAGCTTTCAAAAGCCACAGCATCAATCTGTCCCTCCCACTGAAAGGTTGTAGCATCGCCCACCGCAAGCTTATCCAGAATCTCATCCTTTTTTTGAATTAGTTCGGGTTTGATTTTAAACCTTTTACTATTTTTTTCATTAAAAAGCCAGCTTAAATTCTTCTTCGAGTATTCAATCATGCGCTCACTAAGATCGGTACCGTATGGTATATACCCCATAATCGCCGCTTCTTGCAAAACTACACCAGTTCCACAGAACGGATCTAGTATTCTAGCTCCTTCAGGAAGTGGCCCACATAAATTAATTAAAATTTGTGCGAGTTTAGGAGGTAGCATCCCCACTTTCGCATCTCTGGCTGGACGTACCTGATCTCTCTCGGTATAGGCAGTAATGTTTTGGGTGCCGAGACTAAGGTAAAGCTCTCGATCAAGTACCAAAATTTCATAACAACCAGGTTTTTCACCTAATTGATTATGGTGTGCGGTCGCAGAAGGAATCTCGGGTTCCTTACTGGTAATCACTCTAACGCTTCGTCCCATTTTTCCCAGACTTCGCTTAATCTCCATACTTTTCTGGAAAGTAAACCCCACTTTTCTTTGTTTGGAAAAATCTGAAATTCCAACAGTGATTTTGCCCTCAGGGTGCAATTCATTTAAATGTTTGACTAATTCTTTAAAATCACCTTCAAACAACTCGCCAAGCTTCATCGCTCCACCCAGCCGATTTATTTCAGGCTTTTGATTCTCTAAATGAAAAATAATTAAGTTTTTTCCAACCAATTTTGCGTGCTTGTCGTATAATGCTTGGATTTCTGCCAAAGAAATTAGAGGTTGGCGGCCTGCAACTGCGAGGTACTTCATATAAATATTATATCAAAAATCAGGCTAATATTAAATCATCAATTAGTCTCCTACGCAAATCGCATTTTTTCTCCCTAATCTAAAATACCTATGCTATAATAGCCAGGATATGTTTAAAAAAATTCTTAGCTTAATTACTCTAGCCCTAGTTGCCTTCGTTGTTTGGGGAGCTTGGGATCAAATCACCGCCGCCGCCAGTTGTATTTTTGGAGGACACTGTATTGAAGGTGGCGAATTTAGTATTAATTTATTTATTGTCTTCCTCCTCATCCCGGAGCAGCTTTTCATGTATTACTGTGCTGGTAAAATTTTCTTCGCCTATATGGCGGGTAAACAGAAAATTGCTGGAAAGAAGAATTCAGAAGCTAAAGAAGTTAAGAAAATTTCCACATGGGAACTCGCTCGTATTTCTTTTGAGCTTAACTTCGTAAACCACGCCATTCCATCTGGTGGCGTCTCTGGTCTTGGCTATATTACCTGGCGTTTAAAAAATTACGGAGCCACAGCCGGACAGGTTAGCTTCATGTATATCTTGCGCTATCTCATTACCATTCTTGCAAACCAGACTCAGACCATCTTTGCCATTATTTTCCTAATCGTGACTAGTAGTGTTCCGTCTAGCGCCTATTGGATGGTTTGGTTAGTTGGCGCAATGAGTGTTGGAATTATTGTCGCTATTGCTGTTCTGATTACCATTGTCTCCAGTCAAAAGATGATTCGTTGGGCAGCCAAAGAACTCACTGCTTTTATTAACTGGCTTGTTAAGTCTGTCACCTTTGGCAAAAAGAAGCAGGTTCTTGAGCTCGAAAAAGTTAATAAATATTTCATGGATCTTCATGATGATTTTCTTACTGCCAAGAAAGATAAAAAACTTCTTGTTAAACCTGTTATTTGGGGCTTTCTCTATAACTTCCTTGAAATTGCGACCTATGAAATCGTCGCTTTATCTCTTGGTCACGGCGAAATCTTCCCGCAAATCATGGTTGCAGAAGCCCTTGGCTCTCTCGTTGGTGCCGTCCTTCCTACCCCAGGTGGCGTTGGTGGCTACGAAGGCTCTATGATTACTGTAATGTGTATTCTTGGCACCAACCTTGCCGTCGCAAGTACCGTCGTTATCGTGACTCGTGTTATCGTCCTTCTTAATACCATTATTTCTGGCTACGGTTTTTATCAAAACGCTATTTCAAAAATTGGCAAAGCTGATAAAAAGAAAATCTTTGAATCCTCAACAGAATCCTAAATATGTCGGAAGCTCCGCGATTCACCGTTAGTCAATTTATTGCCGTCACCAACCAGGTCTTAGAAACTGGTCTAAGCGACGTCGTACTCTTTGGTGAAGTTAGCAGTTTTAAGATCAATCAAGGTAAATGGGTCTTCTTTGATCTTAAAGATTCTGAATCTTCTATTGGCTGCTTTATGACAGTCTACCAGCTTGGGAATTTTCCCCTTGAAGATGGTATGAAAATTGCTGTTCAGGCTACGCCAAAACTTACCTCCTTTGGCAAATTCAGTCTCACTATTAAACGTTTTCATCCCCTAGGTGAGGGCAGTCTAAAAAAAGCATTCGAGTTGCTTAAAGCCAAATTGCAGAAAGAAGGTCTTTTTGATTCGGCGAAAAAACGTCCAATTGCTCGTAATTTTGAGCGTCTCGGTGTCATTTCCTCTACTCAGGCTGCCGGCTATGCTGACTTTATTAAAATTATTAATGAGCGCTGGGGTGAGCTTAAAATTCAGGTGGCACATACTCAGGTTCAAGGATTGCCAGCTGTTGACCAAATCGTGCACGCAATTGAGTATATGAACCAATATACCGACAATCAGGTTATCGCCCTTATTCGTGGCGGTGGTTCAAAAGATGATCTCGCTATTTTTAACGATGAAAAATTAGTCCGCGCAATTGCAAGTAGCCGCATCCCGATAATAACTGGTATCGGTCACGAAGTTGACGAGTCTCTTGCTGATCTTGCAGCGGATCTAGCCGCCTCCACCCCAAGTAATGCCGCTCAGTTTTTGACTCGCGATCGCCAAGCTGAGATCCACTCACTTAAGCTTCAGGTTTCGCGCATTCATCAGCAGATTATAAGTAAAATTAATTTTGAAGAACATAAAGTAGGGGAACAAATCGAAAGTGTCCGTACTAAAATCTTTAATCTTTTGCAGCTTGAACTGCAAAAAATCCAACAAAAACAGAAGATTATTGAAAACCTCAATCCCGCCATTATTCTCAGGCGCGGTTACGCTATTATTCATGGACAACTATCTGAAGGCGTAATCGTTCATCTTGAAACCGAAACTCATCAAGCTGAAGCAAAAATTATTAAGGTTAAAAATAAGGAGTAAAAATGACAGAATCGACCAGTTCTAAAAAAACTAAGGCAAAGACCGCCGATCTTTCGATCAATCAGCGGCTGCAGCAACTGGATCAGCAAATTGAGTGGTTTTATGGTGACGAATTTTCTCTTGAAGAGGCTAGCCAAAAATATCAGGAGGTAGCTCTCTCGGCAAAAGAAATTGAAAAAAGTCTCTATGAAATTAAGAATCAAATCGAAGTCATTGATCGCGATTTTAGTAAAGAATAGGGCGTAAAGTAGTTAAGTAACTTTACAAATAAATAATCATAAGTAAAATATAAATATATGGATAATCAGGGTTCAAATAATTTTAATAATGGTCAAGGTGTTACGCCGCAAGACGCTAATTTTTGGAATCCAATTTCCTCGCAAGGACAACCGGAAACTATGCAGACTCCAGCTTCGCAATCTACGCAGTCTTCGCCGGCTTCAGGTTTCGCGTCCGTTCCTGCAACTTCCACTATTCCAGGTACTCCTGCAACCTCCGCTCCTGCTTTTAGTCCTCAGAACCTTAATCAGTCCGCATCTGCTTATTCCTCAGTAAACACTACAGCTTCACCTCAGACCCCCGTTATGCCACAATCCGCATCATCTTTTGCTCCAGCAAACAACGCTTCTTTTATGTCTCAGGTCACTGATGCTTCCGGTAATCTCCTTAACAAAGATTTTAACCTTATGACCGATGAGGAGCGAAAAGAAGCTGAACGTATCGCTCGTGCGAAAAACCGCGTTGATCTCCTTAAAACTATTGGCCTCATCGTTGTCTCCCTGCTCGCCGTCCTTTTTATTGGGCTCTTTATTTGGATGACCCTAAAATGGAACGAATCGAATACCAATGTACAAGGGAAAATTGATGTGGCCGTTGCTGAGGCCAGAAATAGTCTGCAGACTAAGTTGGAAAAAGATTTTGAAGAAAAAGAAAAATATCCTTTCTTAACCTTCTCTGGTCCCACTGATCTTGGCGCCTTAAATTTTGAATATCCTAAAACCTGGAATCTCTATATCCCTGATGATGCCAATCGTGGTGGTGATTATCATGCTTATCTCAATCCTGGACAGGTTAATGTGGTAGCTGACAATACTGTCATGGCACTTCGTGTCACGATTAAAAATGAACAGATTGATCGCGTTCTTGAGGATTTCACTGATAAAGTTCAGTCACAGGAGATGACCGTCTCTTCAACAGTAGTCAATGGTGTTAACGTCAACGTTTATACTGGTAAATTAGATAGCGATCTCATGGGTATCGTCTGTATCTTTAAGATTCGCGATAAAACCGCCTTGCTCCAAACTGATTCAAGCAATGTCTTCCGCGCTGACTTTGAACGTATTCTCTCCACCATCCGCTTTAATAGCTAATTAATCGCGTTGCCTCCATTGCAATCTCAAAAATCTGACTATAAATTTTTTCTTTGCTATAATTGATCTATGGTAAGTGAGGTCGGAGGTTTAGCAGTTGTTGCCCATGAGTTAAAAAGTCCGCTTGCGGTGATGCGCCAGCTTGCTCTTTCAATGGATTTTCAGGAAGACAGCCTCGCTGAGCTAAAGGATACTAAGAAGCAGCTGATTAATATTTCTGAGCGCGCCCTCAGGCAAGTTAATGATCTCACTAAAATTGCAAGACTTGAGGATGGTCTTTTCGAGATGGAGCCAGTCTCTGTGCGTCGAATTTGTGACCATGTTCTCACTGAACTCCAACCTTTTTTTCAAATTAATCAACGCAGTGTTGGAGCTTTTTATAAAAACCGTCACGACCTCGCTATCGCAAATCCGGACCTTCTTTTCAGTATTGTCTACAACTTCTGTATTAATGCAATGTATTATTCCACTTCTGAAACTGAGTCGTCGCTAGTTATTTCTGATCGCGGTGACACCGTAGAGGTGTCCGTGCGTGATTTTGGACCCTGTCTCCCTAAACAGATCTGGCAGTCATTGAAAGATGGTATGGTTCGTCCAGCAAATATCTCTATGCGCCCCGGTAGTTCCGGCCTTGGTCTCTATATCGCTTCAAAATTTTCACAATACATGCAGGCAGAACTTTTGGCGGTACGTCATCGCGATGGTACCAGTTTTAAGCTTCGTCTTCCCGTCTCTAAACAGGTTGCCTTTGCTTTTTAGGCTTTTATTATGCTAGAGAGTCAACTAAGTACTAATAAAGAGTCCATCGAAATCTTCCTTCTCGAGGATGATCCCATACTTTCACAGCTTTTTTCTAAGAATTTAAAAAAGTCTTTTCAAAAACTTAATCAAAACCTATCAATTCATTGCTTCACAAATTGCATTGAGTCTATTGCTGCCTTGCCGGCTGGATGCACTCCCCCAGCCCTTTTTATTTTGGATGTTCTTTTGGTTGGGCCAGACGGTTTCACTTTTTTAAATGAAATCGCTTCTTACTCTGATCTCTCTAAAATACCAGTTATCATTGTTTCATCACTTAACTTTCCCGACCGCAGCTACGAAAGTTATAATATTGTGGAAATTTTAAATAAAACCACCATGACACCACAGGCACTTTTTTCTGCCGTCGTTAAAGCTTTAAAAATGAATGGACACGAGGGGTTAGATGGCTGATCTTAAAACTGACGCAATCATCCTAAAACGTGTAAACTATCGTGAGGGTGACCGAATTATTACTTTTCTCACTCCGAACGGTCGCCTTTCTGCTATCGCTAAGGGGGCTCGTAAGGAAAAATCCAAGCTTGCCGGAGGCATTGAAATGTTCACTCTTTCTAGTATTGTCGTTCACCAAAGTGATTCTAAAAAACATGAGGATACTACCGATGATGCATTTGGTATTCTTACTTCAGCCAGGTCCAAGGAATTTTACCACCAGATTATTAGTGACCTTGAAACCTTAGAACTGGCCTCTAGCTTTTTGAAACAAACTTCACGTCTGTCGCATCAAATTGACTCAGCTGATCTTTTTAATCTCCTACATCAAACTCTCAGTGCTCTCAACGTCTCACAAAACGATAATACGGCTAGGCAGCTGATTAAAATTTACTTTCGCCTAAATCAAGCCAGAATTTCTGGTGAAGAAATTAACGTCTTTTTTGATCGCGATGGTAAAAAACTTGAAGCCTCGGCTACTTATGATTGGGATAGCTTTGAAAAAGTTCTTATCAGAAGGCCAGATGGGGAAGGGGCGATTGATCAGAATATCATCAAAATTCTCCGCCTCATTCTATCAACTAGTATTAATGTTGTCTTGAAGGTTAAAAACCTCCAGGTCTATTTGCCAATACTTTCCTATATTGCTAGCTAAGATGTTATAATAAGAAGAAATAATAGGAGTTGATATGGCAAAACTTGAGGATATCGTTAGTCTATGTAAGCGTCGGGGTTTTATTTTTCAGGGCTCGGATGTTTATGGTGGTATGGCTGGAACCTGGGATTTTGGTCCTCTTGGCGTTGCTTTAAAGCGTAAAATTATGCAAACCTGGTGGAAATACTGGGTTGAAGATCGTGAAGATATGTTCGGTGTCGATGCTGCCATTATTATGAATCCTAAGACTTGGGTTGCTTCAGGACACGCTGCCACTTTTGCTGATCCGCTCGTGGAGTGTAATGAATGTCATGGTCGCTTTCGTGCTGATAAATTAGCTAAAACCGCTGAAGGTCATGACTTGTCTGCCAATATTACAAAAGAACAACTAGTCAAGGCTGGTATCAAGTGTCCCACTTGCGGTAAGATTAACTGGGGTGATGTTAAACAATTTAATATGATGTTTGAGACTCATGTTGGTGCCGTTTCTGATGAGACTTCCGTAGCATATCTTCGTCCCGAAACCGCCCAGGGAATCTTTACAAACTATAAAAACGTTGTCGATAACGTCTATCCAGATCTTCCTTTTGGTCTTGTTCAACAAGGTAAAGCTTTTCGTAACGAAATCTCTCCTCGTGACTTTATCTTCCGTTGTCGAGAACTTGAACAGATGGAAATAGAATATTTTGTTCACCCAAAGTATTGGGAGCGTATCTTCACTGAACTCCTTCGTGATGTCCATACCTTTCTTGAGGAGGTTATGCAATTACCAGCTAGTATGATTCATGAATATGAGGTTCCAGCTAATGATCGCGCTCATTACTCCATGCGTACCGTAGATGTTGAATTTGACTTTCCAATTGGCTCCGAAGAACTTATGGGTATTGCCTATCGTACTGATTTTGACCTTCAAAATATTGCTCGTGCTTCTGGTAAGAACATGGAGTATCGCGACAAGAAAACCGGTGAAAGTTTTGTACCACATGTTATCGAGCCTTCCTTTGGTGTCGAACGTCTAGTTATGGCAGTACTTTCTGCGGCCTACCATGAAGATGAAGTAAATGGTGAAAAACGCACTGTCTTAAAACTTCCCGAAGCTTTTGCTCCCTTCCGTTTCTGTGTTTCTCCTTTGCTTAAGAATAAACCTGAGTTGGTTGAAAAGGCCAAAGTCGTTTATCAGTTCCTTCGTAAGAAGTACGGTAATGTTACTTGGGATGATTCCGGCAATATCGGTAAGCGTTACCGTAAGCAAGACGAGATCGGCACACCAAAATGTGTAGTTATCGATTTTGATACTCTTGAGGATGACACTGTAACAATTAGAGATCGTGATACACTGGTTCAAACTCGTGTCAAAATTAATGAACTATAATTAAATTAAAATTAAAACTAGAACTAGGAGGTAATTATTAAAAAACAAACAATCAAGCGGCGTTTTCGACGGTTTTTCTCACGCCTTCATGATGCAGTTAAGAATCTCTCCAATCTCTTCAAGAATCGTCATTTTCTTTGGCCTTTTCTGGTCTGCCTCCTAGTTTTTGGTTTTCTTCTCAACTTTTTTGCGGCTGGATCGGCCAACTGGCAGCTCTTTCAGCTCTCTAATTTACGCGGAAAACTTATCCTTATCGCTCATACCTTTGCCACCGTCTTTGGTATTGGTCGCACCTTGCCGGATTTCTTCTTTATGTCGTTAATTAATCTAGTACAATCTGTGCTCATTGGCCTACTCTTCTTTATTTTACATTTTCGCAAACAGAACCTTTCGGAGAACCTTCAAAATACCGGTATTATTGCTAGTTTCTTTCTTTTAAGCTCCGGTTGCCCCACCTGTGGCACTGCACTTCTTACCCCTATCTTTATTTCAATTCTTGGCTCGTCCGGACTGGCGCTAATCGGTACCGTCTCCATTGTTCTTAATGTCATTTCTCTAATTATGGCACTCTTCGTTTTTCAAAAACTTGGCTATGAGGCATATATAATTTTTGAGGCGGAGAAATATCAGCAAGTAAAATCCCACGATAAACCCGAAGGAGAAAAACATGAGTAAAAATATTAACCATCAAACAGATTTTACTGAAACAAAAGATGACGAAGAAAATATTAGCTCTCGTAAACTTAGCCGAGTTATTCGCCTTGTTGTGATTGGTGTTATTATTTTAGTCTTTCTTGCGCTAGCTCTCACTTCCGCACCTAAAAATCAGGACCTTAATAATATTCGCGACGAGCGCACGATTTTAGGTGATAAAAACGCCAAAAATCATTATGTCATGGTGACGGATGTGATGTGTCCATATTGTACTGTCTTCTCGCGTCTCACCCTAGAGAATCAGGATAAATTTGAAAAGTATCTCAAAGATCACGACATTGTTTTTGAATTACGTGTCACCGACTTCTTGTCTGAAAATAATATGGACCGCTATGGGTTTTCAAGGATGAGCGCTGAGGCCGTGGCCTGCGCTACTGAGCAGAATAGATTCTGGGATTATTATCATCAGGTGATTCGTCGACTTTGGCAAGATTATCAAAGCAAAGGTATTGGCTCCTCTAAAAACGCTCCAGCCATTAAAGATCTCACTCCCGAGTATTGGCAGAGTATTGCTAAGGAAGTTCATCTCGATCCCTCCTTTAATGAATGTTTATCTGAACATAAAATGTTAGATAAGGTTAAGCAAAATACCGCTGAGGCCACCACTTTTATGGGGCGTTATAATTTAGGTGGCATGCCAAGTTTTAAGTTTGGTTCTTTTGCAACTTCTGGCTTTGATACTAGCTGGGACTACAGTTATGTTGAGCGGTTCCTGGCTCAAGGCTTAAAGTAAACTGCTTTGCCTCAAATAAAACAGTCGGTACGCGTGGAGGTGGCGTAAAATCAGTCTCCTTCAGTGGTAGGCGGATCCTAGTCGCATAATTTTTAGCTAGAATCCTACCGAGTTGGCTGGTATAGTGTCTCTCTGTAATAATTAATTTTAAGGCTAGTTGTTTCTGTAGTATCAAATAAATCGCATCTGGTCGTCGATGGTTTTTATTTTCTAGCTCAACTATTTGTCCATCCCGATTTTCTAAATTGAGTAATTTATAAAATACTTCGGCGGAAAGGGAAAAAGGCGGATTGGCAAAAATTTTGTATGGCTCGCTCGGTAGTTTTAGCTCCCGTAGATCACCTACAAAAATTTCCACATTAGAAATTTTTTGACGTTCCAGGTTTGCCTGTAATTTTTTTGCAGTCTCCGGATCCTTTTCGACGGCTATTACCTTTTTACAGCGTCTTGCCAGGGCGCTCGTAATTACGCCAGAACCTGCACCAAGATCAATCACCAGGTCTCGTTTTTTAATATTAGAGTGTCCAATCAGAAATAATGTCAGTTTTGGACTTTTTAGGAAATTCTGATCTAACTGAAATTTTCGCATCTACGCTTATTTTCCTCGAACCTTAAACGTCTTATTAAATTTTGCTAGAATTTCACTTTGTTCAATCTGTGAACGAATTAGTGAATCGCCCAGTTTCAGCCAGATATCAGATATTGCCTTTTTCTTTTCTTTTGGCGTATTAATAAATTCTTTTAGAATCTTAGGAGCAAAATGCTTCCATTCGCGCATTAATTCTATTGGATTATTCAAGTTTACTGATGAAAAAATTTCGAACATCCCATTTATGAAGATTTTGATTTCCTCGCGGCTAGCATTTTGCATCCATTGATTGATCGCACGGTTAATTATATTACTGCGCTTTGTTGTTTTCGAGCGAACGAATTTGTTACCATCAATCTGCCAAGAATAAATATCATGTTGGTAAATATTCTTCGCGGCACTATGTACAATTATCAATCCTTCACGGTGTTCAAACAGGCGCCCAATAATCGATTCTTGTGGCACAAAAGTATGAATGCGGTCGAGAATTTTAAAGGAGCCTAAATCTTGTTCAACCAAATCCTTACGAATTCCTGGTCCATCATAGTTATAAACGGCTTGAATTCTTTTTTGAATATAGTCAGTAGTATGAATGGCTGCAAAGATCGATACATGTCCACCCTTAGAATGTCCGCCTAGATATAGCTTCTTCCAAAAAAAATTGAGACTGACTTTTTTAAGGTATTCAAGCGCTTCAATCTGCGCAGGAATATTATCGAGAAATGCCAAATTAAAATCTTCCTTCCAGCCGGTCAGGGAACTGTCGGTGCCATAAAAGGAAAGATACGCTCTCTGGAGATTTAAGTGAATAGTGACAGCGGAAAACTGTTTTTCGAGTGCCTTGTCGTTGTGACGCACGAAATTACTGATGCGCATTTTATTAAAACGTCTTGACTGTCCGAGTAATTCAATTAGTTTGCGGTCATCTGGCCAGCCAAAAGCCGAAGCTGGCAGTTGGTGCATTTTATCCGCCACTGATGCAATTGTCTCAAATAAGCCAAGTTTAATTCTATGAAATGGTAAATAAGAAATCCGGGCCAAAATTAGCTGATCAGCTTCTGAGAAAGGCGCCTTCTTCGAAATTTTCTGCGCTCCAACTACACTCAAATAGTCATTAATATTTGCCATATTTATGTTTACATTATATCATCAACCACTATTCACGAGAAACCACCTCTAGGGTGATTTAAGAAGACATAAAAAATGGTGGTTCCGACTGGACTTGAACCAGTGACACAAGGCTCTTCAGGCCTCTGCTCTACCAACTGAGCTACAGAACCACTTTGATTTAGTATATCATATAGTGTGCTATAATCAAGACATTATGAAAAGAATCAATACATCTGCAATTTCTGGGATGCAGGAGCTCTTGCCTGATGCTCAGAACGTTTTTAATATTATCAAAGACCGAATTGCCAAGATGTATCATCTTCATGGTTATCAATACATTGAGACTCCAATTATTGACCGTACCGAAATTTTACTGGCGAAGGCTGGTGGTGATACCGAAAAACAGATTTATAAGGTTGTAAAGACCGCAGAAACTGCCGATGATGCCGATCAGGCGCTTCGTTTTGATCACACCGTGCCACTCGCTCGCTATGTTGTGGAACACGAAAGTGAACTTACTTTTCCTTTTAAGGTTACCCAGATTGGACGTAACTTTCGCGGCGAGCGTTCTCAGAAAGGTCGTTTTCGTGAGTTCTATCAGCTTGATGTTGATGTAATTGGCCGCAATACACTATCTATCGCTTATGATGCCGACGTAGTTGAAACTGCCTATTCCGCACTTAAAACTTTTATTAAGCCAAAAATGGTCATTCGAATTAGTAACCGTAAAATTCTATCTGGTTTTCTTGAAGCCCTTGAGTTATCCGATCAAGCTAAGGATGTCTTCGATATTATCGACCACGCCGAGAAGGTCCCTCTTGAGAAAACGAAAAGCGCCCTCGAGAATCTTAAGATCGCTGAAGATAAAATTAAAAAAATTCTTCAGTTCGTACAAATTAATGGTCCCAGGAAGGATTCTATCCCGGCACTAAAGAACCTCAATTTAAAGAACCCTCAGTTTGAACAGGGGATTGAAGAATTGGCTTTTGTTTTGAATCTTCTTGAGCAGCGCGGCCTTGGCGAATCGGTGATTGCCGACATGTTGATTATCCGCGGCCTCGATTACTATACTGGTACGGTCTTTGAAACCATTCTCCCAGATTATAAGCAAATTGGTTCGATCTGTTCCGGTGGTCGCTACGAGAATCTTGTCAGTAATTATACTGACCAGTCATTCCCAGGTGTCGGCATTTCCATTGGTCTTACTCGTCTCTTTTATGTCTTGCAGAGTAATAACATGTTAGATAATTTTTCGTCTACTCCAATTGATTATGTTCTTATTCCGCTATCTGAAGCAGAATATGCTTTTGCATGTGAAGTCGCAGATGATTTACGAAGCAAAAACCAAAGCGTAGATATTATTTATTCTGATAAAAAACTTGGCGATAAAATGAAATATGCCAGTAAAATTGCTAAATATGTGGGCGTAATTGGCGAAAATGAAGCCAAGAATCGTAGTATTGAGTTCAAAAAACTTCTAAATGGTGAAAAAGAAATCAGAGAGTTCTAGCTCCCAAAATCTATAACGTAAGCTTTTATCATTTAGAAAAAACCTCTGAAGGTACACGGATTGATGGAAAATAATCCTTATGTTAATATAATAAGGAATCATAATACTATGATCTAGTATTACTCACTTATCAGAATATACATAAAGGAGAAAAATGAAAGAGAAAAAAATAACAAACAAAATTCAGTTGTTTACGTTGATAATTTCTATTGTTAGCCTAGTATTATCTGTCATAAGTTTATACAGTTTTATTTATTTACAAGATTTACATACAAAAACAACAGTTACATCAAGTAATACTGAAACGATGCTATTGATTAGAGTTAAATGCCTGGAAGGCGATAAGGAAGCTTGCGAGGCAAATAACCAAAAAAACCACCAGAATAATTAATATAAAAGATTCATCAGTTAAAATAAACGGCGATAAGTCGTTTATTTTTTTATCTCCCAAAATATAACTAACCTCTGTAAAACCGAACAAAAACACAAAACCGAACACTAAAACCGAAACCCGAACAATTATAGTTAGATAGTAGAACCATAAAAAAAGAAAAAAGCAACTAAAAATAATCAAGTATTAGAATATAAAATTCGTAAAAAACAAGGTTGACGAATAATCCACTCATGCTAAACTATATATAGAACTTGGGCGAAGTTGAGAGACGCCGAAGTTCAAAGGGTGGAGTGTGAAGTAATTTGGCTAGATTGCTTGTATCTTGCAGGCATTCCAGAAAAGAATAAATTCTGCCCCAAAATTACGAGGTAATCAAAAATACACCATTTAGGTGTATTTTTCTTTTTCCTATGTTAAAATTGGTTCATGGCACTGTGGCGGAGTGGTTACGCAGCGGTCTGCAAAACCGTGTACACCGGTTCAATTCCGGTCGGTGCCTCCAAAATCAGACTGGTAGCACTGCTTCTTTATTCTAGAAAAACTAATCAGTCTGTAATATAATAAAAACATGCCCGAATGGCGGAATTGGTATACGCGTTCGACTTAAAATCGAATGGAGAAATCCATATGGGTTCAAGTCCCATTTCGGGCACCAGCCTTTTAAAACTTCGCTCCTTGAGCGATTTTTTACGTACTTTTTTTGATCTCACCCCTCGCAGATTCTGTTATCTTTTTATTTTGATTATGTTAAAATTAAGTCAATATGTTCATATCAAAAAACAAAAAACAGTATCGGGGGGGGGTGCTTCTTTATATCGGAATAAATAAACGAAAAAATCCAAGACGACAAGATTTTGCACTGAGTCACCATGCTTGGTTTGTTCCGTTAACCTTCTTTGTATCTATAATTGGAACCTTGCTTCTATCTCTGATTTCATTTTCTCAAAATTCCACCTTTGCTGCTCTCAGGTCGCCAACCACCTCTCCAGTAATCACCGTTTCAAGTGCGCCTTCCATCAATTTTAGCTTTACGCAGGCAGAGCTCGCCTCATCCACTTTTAAGCATGAATCATCCATTATTGACGTCTATACCGATAATCCTACTGGTGCTACTTGCTATATTTCTAGTATTGATGAAGATACTAGTCTTAATCATTCCGATGCATCCGTTACTCAAAAAATCACCTCGATAACCGCTTCACTGGCTGACACTTCCTTTAGTTCTAAGAATTGGGGCTATCGTGCTTCTTCTTCTGTGACGACAGGGAATTATCTTCCGATTCCTAAGGCCAGTACGCCAGATATTCTATTTACTAAAAATGCTGCTTTTAGCCATAAGCACTTTCTTGATTTTGGAGTTAAATCTGGGCCAGATCTCCTTGCTGGGACATATTCAAAACAAATTGTTTTTACTGTGATTTCTAACTATGTCCCAACCACTGCCACTTTTATTGAGGGGCCTACTTTCAATGATATAGTCCGAGATATTACACCGACCAAGGATGTTAATGTGTTTAAACGCTCATCAGTTGCTCCTCCTAACCTAGCTTTAGCAAGAATCGTCTCTACTCCTGATTCGGGTCGGCCAATATATCTCTGGTATGATACTACTAATAAAACCCTACTCTGGTGGAGCGACGCAGATATCTCATACGCAAACATTAATGCTGGGTTCATGTTTCGTGATCTTAATGACGGAGACAATGATGTGTCTGTTATCGATACAACCGGAATTGATACTAGCAAGACTAAAGACATGAGATTTATGTTCCATAGTGGAAAGAAATTAGTTAAAGATTTAATCATAGGAAATCTCAACACCTCTCAAGTTGAAAATATGAGATATATGTTTGGTAGTGATGATTCGAATACTGGTACAGTTAGTCCATCACCAATCGATCTTTCACATTTTGATACTAGTAATGTCAGAGACATGGAGGGAATGTTCCAAGGCTCACATCTTCCTAATATTGATGTTCGCCATTTCGATGTCGGCCATGTCACTAACCTATCTTTTACTTTCGCCAGATTGAAGAATGTAAGACAGTTGGATCTTTCTGGCTGGAATACCCGCAATATTACCAATATGAACAGTACTTTTGTCTATAGTGAAAATATCACCGATCTCAATGTTTCAGGCTGGCAAAATGACTCCGCCACTGACATGGCAGCGATGTTTGGCCGTCTTACTAATCTAAGGAATTTTCAGCACGCAGGTTTTACTACAAAGAGTGTGCAGAATATGGAGTTTATGTTCTCGCATTGTCATGCCTTGACAAATCTTGATCTGCGCGAATTTGATACCTCAAATGTGATGAATATGAAGTTTATGTTTGAAGAGACGACTAATTTAGCTAGTCTTGATGTCTCTAGTTTTCGTACCCACAATGTTTTAGATATGTCTTTCATGTTCTCACATTGGTCTGCTGTGCCAGTTCTTCAAACTCTTGATCTCTCAAATTTTGATACAAGCAATGTAGTAACTATGGAAGCTATGTTTCAGGATCAATCCAATCTCACCAGTCTAAACATCTCTTCTTTTGATACAAGAAAGGTCACTAATATGAAGAATATGTTCCTCTCAACTATGAAAAATCCAGGCAATGGCACATTAGATCTCTCTAGTTTTGACACTCGCAGTCTCACTGAAGCCGAAGCTATGTTTACTAATGCTGGTATGAAAACAATCCTTGTGTCGCCTAGCTTTACCGTTGCGAGTCTCACAACATCGCCTCAGAAGATGTTCGAACATACCTCAAATATTGTAGGTGGTAACGGTACGGCTTATGTTTGGCCAAATTACAATAGCGACTATGCCCATATCGATGCTCCAGGCAACCCAGGATATTTTACTCAGAAATAGTTTTACGAAGCTGTCTAGATTACAAAAAAATTAAAAAACCCTTGAATTTAAAATCAAATTCATCTATAATCTAAACAGATGCGAGCTTAGCTCAGTTGTTTAGAGCGCTTCCTTGCCAAGGAAGAGGTCGAGAGTTAGAGTCTCTTAGCTCGCACCATTATCATAATCTTCTATAAAAGATTACGGTAGGAATTCTCCACTGAAACCCCCCTTTCAGTGGAGAATTTTTTGCTTAAGAGTATTGCGAAAAACCCCACTGAGCCATATAATAGAAGTATTAATAAAGGAGAAAAAATGCCAAACTTATTAACTATTGGATTGATCTGTTTAGCTCTAGTCTTTGTACTTGTAGTCTATCTCATCTCCACTTATAACTCTATTATCAGATTGAATGAACGCGTTAAAGAAGCTTGGTCTGGTATTACTGTCATCCTTAAGATGCGTGCCGACCTTATTCCAAATCTTGTTAACACTGTAAAAGGTTATGCTAAGCATGAAAAGGAAACCTTTGAAGAAGTTACTAAGGCTCGCACCGCTGTCATGTCAGCAAAAAGCGTTGATGAAACCGCCGCTGCGGAGAAAACTCTTCAGGGTGCTCTTAGTAAAATTTTCGCTCTCGCTGAAGCTTATCCTGAGCTAAAAGCAAGTGATAACTTCAAGGAGCTTCAAGGGCAACTCGTAGATACCGAGGAAAAACTTCAGGCCTCCCGTCGTTTTTATAACGCTGGTGCCAGGGAATTTAACACAAAAATTATTCAATTCCCAGTTAATATTCTTTACGGTTCACGTTTTGAAAAATACACCTACTTCAATGTAGAAGAAAAAGAGATGGAGAAAATTGAAAAAGCTCCGTCCGTCGAATTCTAATCGAAAGGAATCTAGAAAAGAGGGGCTCGACCTCTCTTTTCTTTAAGGACTATGTATAAACAAATTGCAGAAAACAAAAGAAATACTATCCTGATTTTTATTGGTTTTGTTTTATTAATTTCTCTAATCGGAGGTGTATTTTCTTACGTTTATAACGACCTTTCTATTGCATTTATCACTGTCATCGCTGCACTCATCTATGCGAGTGTGCAGTATTTTTTCTCTTCGAAGCTGGCAGTGATGATGACTGGTGCAAAAAAGGCTAATCGTCGTGACCATCGTAGGTTATATAATATTGTTGAAAATCTTACGATTACTGCTGGATTGCCAATGCCGGAAGTTTATATTATTCAAGATTCTGCACCAAACGCTTTTGCTACCGGTCGTGACCCAGATCATGCTCTTGTTGCCGCCACAACTGGTCTAATCGATATTATGGACGATAAAGAATTGACCGCTGTCATGGCTCACGAGCTTTCTCATGTTAAAAACTATGATATTCGGGTTTCTGCCATTACTTTTGCGCTCGTCTGCGTCATTGGTTTTCTTTCTGATCTTGGTTTACGTATGATTTACTTTACGCGTAAAAAAGATGAGGAAAATAATCCAATTGGCTTATTCATCATCATTATCACCTCACTTCTAGCCCCGCTCGCTGCTAGTCTTGCGCAAATGGCCATTTCTCGTGAGCGTGAATACCTTGCTGATATCTCAGCTGTCGAGCTAACGCGCTTTCCAGAGGGGATGATTTCTGCTCTCAAAAAACTTGAGGAACACGGTCGTCCAATGCAAAGACAAAACGCTGCCACAGAAGCTATGTTTATCAACTCTCCTTTAAAGAAACAATTCATAAATCTATTCAGTACACACCCGCCCATCGAAAAACGCATCGCACGCCTGGAGCGAGCTAAGGATAAATTTTAATTAATATCATCTAATAGGGAATCAAAGTGAAGAAAACTCAAAAAGACAAAAAAACGACTGGACGAATTAGATTACACCGCTCATTTCGTCGTTCTTATCGCGAGGATTATGAGCGTCAAACCGAATTGCCTGGCCTTCTGTCTCATATCGCCGCCACCTTCAAAATTATTCGCCAAAACTTTAAGATTTTTCTTCCGCTCATTGGCCTTATTGTCTTACTTTATATCTCTCTAGTTGGTTTAATGAGCGAGAGTACTTTTCAAGAGTTTAAAGAATCAATCGACAATACTAATAAAGAGCTAGTGAGTGGTCGCCTCGGCAATCTCGGTCGTGCTGGACTAACCTTAGTCGGTACCGTCACTACTGGTGGTCTTACCACCATGAATGACGCGCAGAAAATCTTTTCCATTCTCCTCTTTATGATTACTTGGCTTGTGTCCATCTATCTTACTCGTCACCTACTAGCCGGTCATCACCCTCGTATGCGTGACGGCCTCTATAATGCGCTTTCTCCTCTGATTTCCACGCTCTTTGTCGCACTAATCGTCTTTATCGAATTAATCCCGATTATGTTCGTCGTCATCACTTATCAAGCTGCCGTCTCAACCGAGTTCTTAAAGACGCCATTTTATGCCCTTATTTATTTTATTATCGCTAGCCTATTGACTATTCTTAGCGTTTATCTTACTTCTAGTTCCTTGATAGGATTAATTGCCGTCTCTGCGCCAGGACTTTATCCTCTCACTGCTATTGAAACCGCCCGCAATCTGATTGCTGGTCGTCGCATTCGTTTCCTCGTACGCATCCTTTATCTCTTTTTCTGGGTAGCTTTAATTTACATTATCATCGTTCTGCCGGCCATCTTGCTTGATATCTTGGTTAAGGGTGCCTTCCCATGGCTAAACGATCTCGGCCTTCCTTTTGTGCCATTCGTCCTTCTCGTAGTTACCGTTTTTGTCTTCATCTTTATCTCCATCTATGCCTATCTCTTTTATCGTCAGCTTCTCGACTATAAAGATGATTTTTATCCACTTGTTACCTTTAAGAAAAAACAACCAAAGAAACAAAAGGAGATAAAGAAGTTAAAGGAGGTAAAGAAAATCAATGAGTCAGCTTAATTCTATTACAAAAACAGAAGCCAAATCACGTATCATCAAGCTTCGCGAGCTCATTAATGATTATCGTTACCACTATCATGTTCTTGATCAGTCAATCATGTCAGAATCAGCAGCCGACTCCTTAAAGCACGAGTTAACTCTCCTTGAAGAGAAATTCCCAGAACTTATTACTCCTGATTCACCCACTCAAAGAGTAGCTGGGCGACCGCTCGATAAATTTAGTAAAATCACACATCAGACCCGTATGATCTCCCTTGCTGACGTTTTTTCCGAAGCAGAAGTTAGAGAGTGGGTTGCTAGGAACTATAAACTGGTACCAGCCAAAACTCGACTTACTTTTTTTACTGATATTAAAATGGATGGTCTTGCCATGTCGCTACATTATCATAATGGCATACTTATCCAGGCTGTTACCCGTGGCGACGGACTTGTCGGCGAGGATGTCACTATGAATGTGCGCACGATCAATAATGTCCCTCTTAAGCTTAGCGGAAACCCTGAAGATATCCCTGAACATGTTGAGGTGCGCGGCGAGGTAATCATCTTTAAGGCAGATTTTGAAAAACTCAATCAAATACAAGTAGAGAAGGGTGAGAAAATATTTGCCAACCCACGTAACCTAGCTGCCGGCTCCATTCGTCAGCTTGACCCCCGAATCGCCAGTTCGCGACCACTGCGCTTTATGGCTTATGATCTGGTTACTCCAAATCTAGAAACTCATCAGCTTGCCTACCAGCAAATTCGCCTGTTTGGTTTTCAAACTTCCATGCAGGATCGAACTTTTGATTCACTTGATCAGGTTATTGAAGAAATCCACCGTCTAAGCCAAATCCGCGAGTCTCTCCCGTTCGGTACAGATGGTATGGTCATTAAAATTAATGACCGTAAGGTATATCAATCTCTTGGTATCATTGGTAAAACTCCGCGAGGTGCAGTGGCTTATAAATATCCCGCCGAGGAAGCAACCACCAAAGTTCGTGACATCGTTATTTCTATCGGCCGTACTGGTGCCGCCACCCCTGTCGCCATCTTTGATCCAGTAGAGGTTGCCGGCAGCATAGTTCGTCACGCAACCTTGCATAATGCTGATGAAATTAGTCGACTTGATTTACGTATTGGTGATACCGTAATTATTTATAAAGCAGGTGATATTATTCCTCAAATCAAGGAAGTCCTCACCTCTCTTCGTCCAGACGACTTACCAGTCTTCGACTATGAAGCGGCACTAGAATCCCAGTATCCAGAGCTAGAGTTTGAGCGAGCTGCTGGCGAAGTGGTTTATCGTGTTAAAGGTCTTGATTCCGGGCTTATTTTGAAACGCTCAATCGAGTATTACGCCAGTAAATCTGCTCTCAATATTGAAGGCCTTGGCGAGAAAAATGTTAACCTCTTAGTTGATTCTGGCCTAGTTAAGAATCTTTCGGATCTTTACCGATTAGACGCCGCCAAGGTTTCGCAGTTAGAGCGCTTTGCTGAGGTGTCAGCAAATAAATTAATTAGTGCTATTGAAAACTCAAAAACTGCGCCTCTCGCAAAATTCATTACTGCACTAGGGATTCGTCACGTGGGTGTGCAGACTGCCATCGCACTTGCCGATCGTTTTAAATCGCTTTCATTATTAATCGACGCCACAGCCGACGACCTTCTTTCTATTCCCGATATTGGACAAGTAGTTGCCGAATCTATTCTGGCCTATTTTGCGGATGAGGATAACCTTAAGCAGCTCCAAGAGATGCGTGAATTAGGCGTCAACCCATTCTATGATAATCAATTAGTAAAACCACTATCTGGTCAAAGTTACGTAGTGACAGGTACACTGTCTGAAATGAGTCGCGATGAAGCTGAGGCAAAACTTCGGGAGCTTGGCGCCACAGTTACTGGTTCTGTGACTAAACATACTACCGCCCTAATTGTCGGTGAGAAACCTGGCGGTAGTAAAACTATGAAGGCAGAAAAACTAGGTATCCCCGTCATACATGAAGCGGAGTTTCTCGAACTTCTTCATAGATAATTATAAAAACTCATCCATAAAAAATCACCCCATTTGGGGTGATTTCTATTATTGAATTAGTTACTAAAAGGGTTTACTAAGCTTAAGCTTTCGTTGTCCTCTGCAATACGCATCAATTCGTTGTATTTGGCAATACGCTCAGAACGTGATAATGAGCCAGTTTTAATTTGACCAGCTCCGAGGCCCACTGCAAGGTGTGCAATTGAGTTATCCTCTGTTTCGCCAGAACGATGTGAAATTATAGTGTTGAAACCATTCTTTTTTGCCATCATTACCGCATCAATTGTTTCAGAAAGGGAACCAATCTGATTTGGCTTAATTAAAATAGCATTTCCAGTCATCTCTTCGATACCACGACGTAATAATTTGGTATTTGTCACAAATAAGTCATCTCCAACAAGCTGTACTTTTTCTCCAAGCTTCTTAGTCAAAAGTTTCCAGCCTTCCCAGTCATTCTCAGCAAGGCCGTCTTCAATCGACACTACTGGATAATTTTCTAAAATCCAGCCATACCAATCAATCATCTCCTCGGAAGACTTGGTCTCATTAGAGGTTTTAATCTCGTAACGACCATCCTTGTAAAATTCAGAAGAAGCGATATCCATAGCAATTGCAATATCTTGGCCAGGTTTATAGCCAGCTGCTTCAATGGCCAGCTTGATACATTCAAGTGGCTCATTGTTACCGTCTTTTACACGTGGCGCATAACCACCTTCGTCGCCAACTGTTGTCGTATAACCACGTTCCTTTAATACTTTCTTCAGAGCATGAAAAGTTTCTGCGCCCATTCGAATAGCGTCGTAGATATTAGTTGCACCAACTGGCATCAGCATGTATTCTTGAAAATCGGTGCTCCAGTCTGCATGCGCACCACCGTTCATTACATTCATCATTGGCATTGGGAGCGACATCTCGTTCTGTGTTCCAGCTAAGCTGGCAATATACTCATAGAAGTGCATTTGCTTTGCTCTTGCCATTGCTTTTGCGGTCGCCATTGAAACGGCAAGAATAGCATTTGCTCCAAGATTAGATTTATTCTCGGTGCCATCTAGTTCAATCATTGTTTGATCTACGGTATTTTGCTCCGCCGTTGTTCCTACTAGGTGGTCACGAATCTGATGATTAATGTTATGTACGGCCTTCATTACCCCCTTACCACCGTAATAATTCATGTCTCCGTCGCGTAATTCCAATGCTTCACCGGAACCAGTTGAGGCCCCAGATGGAACCATTGCTCTACCCACACTGCCGTCAGATAGAAATACATCTGCCTCCACCGTTGGGTTACCACGACTATCGAGAATTTGTCTTGCTTTGATTTCTTTGATTGTTAAGTTATCCATATCTGCATTATAGCATTTTTAAAAACGCTTATGGTATTATGTAGTAAAGAATAAACTTCATAAAATGAAAGGTGTGTAATGCCAGAAGAAAAATATGGCGACATTGACGTCAATCCGATAGAGACTCGTATTGATACTAAAATCGATTCCACTAAACATAATGATTCGAACTTCGCTCAGGCTATAGAGACCGCCTCAGCCTTAATCCCAGAGCAGCCCGAATCTGATAACGCAGTTTCTGAGGTGGCGGCTGCTGAGGAGTCAGTTGAACCTACAGTTTCTACTCCAACTGATCTTGAAGAGGAAAATGGCATGGAGCCATCAGCTCCTTCACCAACATCAGAAGATTCCACTGAAGAAAACGTATCAGTATCTTTACCAACGCCAGAAGCTCCAAAACCAAAAAAGAAGATTGCGTTAGTTGTGGCTGGTGTTACTCTCGCCACCCTAGTTCTTGGTGGTTCTGCCTTTGCTTTTTATTACAATACGCCTGAAAAAGTGGCAGCTGACGCCATTTCTAGTTTTATTAAGCAAAGCAACAATCAACTTGCGGCTAATGGTAGTTTTGAACTCTCTCCTCAATCCGATTCTGAACTTTATCAGCACATTTCAAATCTCCGTCTTGATTTTAAGACCAACGTCGATCATTTTAACCGCAGCGCCGAGTTTGATTTTGGTATTAGATTACGTGAATATGGCTATCTTCACTTTAAGCTTAGTACTTTTCTTGAAGAAAATGGTACAGCTTACCTCAATATCGATAATCTCTCTGAGGCTTATCAAAAGGCGGTTAAGGCTGCTGACTTAAAGCAGGATGATCCAGAGCTTCGTCTTATTCTTAGTCTTCTAGAAAAATCCTTGAAGAATGTCGAAGGTAAATGGTGGCGCATCGATGTGAACGAGGTTCTTAATTCACTCGACAAAACTGATTTTAAAATTGAGAAGAGTGATAAAGAGAATATTGGTGTAGCCTATACTTGTCTTGTTAATGAAATAAAAAATGAACTTAATCAAACCGATCGTCTCACAAAGTCCTATCTTGAACATCCATTTATTAATCTCACCTCCGTTAGTTATGATGAGCTATCAGGGGATTCATTCAAAGGTAAAATCGAAGATTACGGCAAGCTCTATCAAGTTTCGTTAGATGCGGACAAGCTCTTTGATTTTGCTAAAAAACACCAGCAGGCCGTAGAGCATAGTAAGGTCGCCGAATGTTTAAAGAAGATTGAAAAACCTTCCAGTTCATTTTATGAAAAAGGGGAAAAATTGGAAAACACAGAAGATGAGGAGCTTACAAAGGCAGATGTTCAAAAATTCGTCTCACAGCTTAAAAATCTATATCTAGGTATTGATTTTATTACTCATCAACTAAAGGGTGTCTATCTTCAGGTTTCTGAATCTAAGATTGACTTTACGGGTATCGTTAGCTTTAAATACCAAAATTCTGCCCCAGTGGTTGCACCGCGCGACGCTACTCCCATAAGTGACGTCTTCAAGGGTCTCTCTAGCCAAGGCATAGTGAACGAGAATGGTGATTATGAAGAAATATTGAAGGAGATGATAAGATCAAATAATTTTAGGCAGAATCGTCCAAACCTAGACTAGCGAAGTTGGTTTAGACTCAGTCTAAAACGCAAAACTCACAAAAATGTTACAATAACAATGTGATTTCAGATCAATTAAAGGCAAAACTTAAAACTCTACCCTCTGCTCCTGGTGTTTATTTTCATAAAAATCAAAAAGGCGAAGTGATCTATGTTGGAAAAGCTGCTGTACTCAAAAATCGTGTACGGCAGTACTTCCAAAATACCGAAAAAGATCCCAAAACCGAAGCACTAGTGGCAGAGATTTTTGATACAGACTGGATTGTAGTTGAGACCGAAATGGACGCCCTCTTTCTTGAATCAGAAATGATCAAGCGCTACATGCCTCAGTGGAATATTCTCTTACGCGACGATAAGACTGTTAGTTATGTGCGTATTGATATGAATAATCCGGTGCCATATGTCTCGACTACTAGGAACCCACTAGACGATGGCGCAACTTATATCGGACCATTTTATGCGAAGAATACCATTCTTAAAGCTCTAAGAATTTTACGCAAAATTTTCCCGTTTTATGAGAAGCCATATGATGGAAAAAAGACCCTCAATTCCGATTTAGGGCTTACACCGGGAATTGAAATTGGAAAAACTACTCCGAAAGATTATAAAAAGAACTTGCGCTTTCTTATCCGCTATTTAAATGGTGATCGCGAGAAATTAATCATTGATCTTGAAAAACAGATGAAAACAGCAGCGTCCCTAGGTGACTTTGAAGAGGCTGCCAAACTTCGCGATGAATATTTCGGGCTTAAGGGTTTGAAGCGAAAAATTGTTTTCTCTGATAAAGAATTCCTTGATCTTTCTTCCGACCAGGCTTTGTTGGAGCTAAAACAACTTTTGAATCTGCAGAATCCACCGCGCCGCATAGAAGGCTATGATATTTCTCATATCTCTGGTTCTAATACTGTGGCGAGTATGGTGGTTTTTCAAAATGGAGCCTCAGACCGCACTGCCTACCGTAAGTTTAAGATTAGAAGCAGTAAGAATGACGATACGGCAAGTATGTACGAAGTGATTTTTCGTCGTCTAAAACATCCGGAATGGACCTTTCCTGATCTAATTATTCTTGATGGCGCAGTTCCACAACTCAGCGCCGTTATTCATCTGCTTGAATCAGCGCATATTCCAGTAATTGGTCGCAATAAATCTGGTGACCACACAAGAAATGCTGATGTTAATGTAATTATTCCAGTTCATCAACCTGACGGTTCTTATATTTACAAATCGCAGCTCTATTCTAATGATTCACATCTTGCCAAATTAATTGCTCGTATCGATGAAGAATCACACCGTTTTGCGATAACTTATCACCGCCAACTCCGTAGTAAGCAATTACTCGGGCGTTGACTTGTGTTATAATTTGGTTATGATAAAAAAACAATTTTTTATTTTTCTATTTCGCTGGTTCGTATCTTCAGTGATCATGTGGATCTGTATTAATGCCTTTGGTAGTGTTGATGTTGGCTATAATAGTTTCTGGCTTTATCCAGCGGCCGGCTTAGTTATGTCTCTAGTTAATGCTATCGTCAAACCAATCGCCACTCTCTTCAGTCTCCCCCTAATTATCCTGTCTATGGGGCTTTTCACACTTATCCTCAATATCTTAATGATTGCCCTCGTCATTTGGATCGTACCACATGTCCACATGTCCTCTATTGGGGTAATCTTGTCATGGCTACTAATCAGTATTATAAACAGTCTTGTTAATTTTCTAGTACCGTCCTATAATTAATACATGAATATTGGAAATTTCTTAGAAACCGCAACTCTTATTTCTGCTGTTTTATGTATTTTACTAATTCTATTACAGCAGCGTGGCGCTTCTCTTGGTGCAGGCTTTGGTGCTTCCGGTGAACTATATACTACTCGTCGTGGTCTTGATCGCTCGATGTTTAATGTTACGATTTTCTTCACATTAGTTTTCGTATTTTCAATTTTGGGATTATTGTTAATCCCCGCATAACCTAAATTATGAATAAAAATCTCAAAAAGAGTGGGCGTAAAATTGTTAGAAAGATTTCTCTTTTTTCCAAAAGAGTACATCGTGACGGCCAAGAACATATTAAAGAGAATCTCATCGACCATATCTCTCACATTAAAAATGTTCGTCTCTATATTCTTGAGTGGATTCTACTTGTAACTGTTATTATCTTACTCTCAATCACTCAGGCTTACTGGTATCTAAACTCCTTTGCCGTTGAGACCTATACAAATGGTGGCACTTATACTGAAGCGACTCTAGGGAAAATTAATTCTTTTAATCCACTTTTTGCAAGCACCTCTTCCGAGGAAACTATCTCCCGCCTACTTTTTGCTACTCTAAGCGCCAATGATTATTCCGGTCATACTGGTCTTGGTCTTGCTGAAACTATTCATGCAAATGATGCGGGTGACGTTTGGACTGTTAAGCTTCGTGAAGGATTAAAATGGTCTGACGATCAACCGATTACTAACTCCGACGTCCTCTATACTGTTAAGACTATTCAGAGCTCTCGCATCAAAACCAGCTTTGCCGCCAAGCTCGTTGGGGTTACCGCTGCTGAAAATAATCAAGGAGAGTTAGTTTTTACGCTTAGTTCGCCAAATGCTTTTTTTGGGGGTTCTCTTGATATCCCAATTCTACCTTCTCATCTTCTTGCGGACGTCGCTCCGGAGTTGCTTCTTGAGAATAAATTCTCTAATCGTCCAGTCACTTCTGGTGCATTCACGGTTAATGCCACTCAAAACATTGGTACTGAGGGGGAGAAAATTGTCTACCTCACAGCAAACCCGAAATATTATAAGGGAGCACCAATGCTCGATAGCTTCTCGATCCATGCCTTTAATAATCTTAATGACATTAAAGATGCAATCCGTAGTGGCACTGTTACAGCAACTGCCGATTTGCCTTCCAAATTTGCGCAAGAGCTAAATACGAATAATATTAACGAATATCAGAGTTCGGTTAATTATGGCGTCTTTGCCTTCTTCAATACAGAGAGCACAATATTTAAAGATAAGAGTTTAAGACAGGCTGTACGTCTTGGTTTGAATCTTAATAATTTACGCACCGGACTCAGCGGGGAATTACCGCTTGACTATCCGCTGCTTGAATCTCAGATCGACTCAATTACGTTTCCAAGTATTCCAAAAACAGACGTAACCACCGCCAAGGCTGAGATTGAGCGATTAAAAGTTGCCACACCAGACCTAGCTTCTGTAAAAATTAATATTGTTACTATCAAAGGTAATGGCTATTTGGAGGAGTTTGCTAATCGTATTGCTTCCCAACTTGAAGGGCTTGGTCTTAAAGCATCAGTTACTGTTCATGAGTCAAATAAAGACTTTACCTTAAATATTCTCAGACCTCGCGCTTATGACCTTCTAATTTATGAAATTGGTCTTGGTGCTGATCCAGACGTTCTCGCATATTATCACAGTCTTGAGGCCGCAGAAGGTGGGCATAATCTGAGTAATTATAAAAACCAGGTAGTTAATGATCTCTTACTTAGCGCTCGTAGCACCATGGATAGTGCTCTCCGCGCCGCTAAATATCAGAAGTTTCTAGAGCGCTGGGTGGAAGAGGTACCAGCTATCGGCCTATATCAGACCACCTTACCGTACTTCGTCAACCGTAACGTTCGTGCCTTTTCTCAAGAAAATCGCCTAGTTACCGCCACCGATCGTTTTATTGATATCGAAAACTGGGCTACGAAGAAGACGGTTAAGAATCGCACTCCGTAATAAAAAAGTCTACCAATACGGTAGATTTTTTTGGTGCACCTGTTTGCCCCTTGGGACGCTCCAGGTGCGAAAAAAAGAACTCCGTAAGGAGTTAATTTTATATGGTGCACCTGACTAGACTCGAACTAGCACACCCGAAGGCACTACCACCTCAAGGTAGCGTGTATACCAATTTCACCACAGGTGCATACCTGAATTATATCACAAAAGCCGAGGAGATCAATCATAAAATAATAAAAATTACCAGCCATAAGAGGTATAAAATATTGTAACCAATAACTGTGTAAAAACTTAGCTATAAAACATAAACATTATTGTAAAAATCTATTGACCATAAAGCTTTTGTTTAATATACTAAGAGTAACTTGAGGTCATACAAAATCAGGTTAAACAATGCAAAATAACAAACACAAAAGAAAAGGAAAAAATATGTCAAAGTATTCTAAAATCGTAGCTACCCTCGGTGTTATCACTGGTCTTGGTATTGCTTCACTTCCACTAGCATCTTTTGCAGCTCCAATCCCTCTAGTCGATGGAACTCCAAAGTCAGCTAACGTTAAGGTTCAGCTCACGGTTGGTGATGCTGTAGCTATTGCTGTAAACAGTAACGATGCAAATGCTGGTAACGCAGCTCCAAACCAGACAAAAAACACAACATCCACTGTTTCATACGCAACCAACAAATCAACTGGTATGACTCTTACCGTTAAAGATGCTGATACTGACACTAACATGACCGCTGGTCACGCTGGTACTGTCGCTGGTACTGACGTTATCGCTGCTGGTACTCAGGGTGCTGTTGCTGGTCAAGGCCAATGGAGCATCAAGGGTGGTCTTCTTGCAACTGACACCGCTATGGTTAAAAGCAACGAAACTGCTCTTAAGGTTGCAGAATCAAGCGCTCCAATCAATACTGACGTAACTGTTACCTACAACATTTCTACTGGTGCTTCTCAGCTTCCTGGTACCTATGAAGATACAATTGTTTACACCGCTGCTGTTAAATAATTGAGCTTAACCTGATAGAAATAGCCGCAATCCGCGGCTATTTTTTTAATCACTTCGACCTAAGAACTAGATTTTATCTCTAATCCTGTGGAATACCCCATACTAAATAATCCATAAACATTATTGACACTCTGATTAAGCTTAAGCTATAATAAACACATACAAGGTCAATATAAAATAAAAAATAAGGAGACTATTATGTCCAAGATTAATCGCATCGTAGCAACCCTAGGTATTGCCACTGCTTTAGGCGTCGCTTCTATGCCAATTGCAACTTACGCAGCTGCCACCGATTCAAAAAATATTACAGTAAAAGTAAACGTTGCTTCAGTCATTGCACTATCTGCCGACAGTCTATCAACTGAGATTACCATGAATCCAAACAATGTTAACACAACTGGTCTTAAGACTAAGCTTACCGTTGCAACTAATAACAAGAATGGTTATAAACTAACCGTAAAAGACGCAGACTCAACCACTGCCATGTCATCAAATGATACTACTGAAACCATCCCAGCTCTTGCTGGCAACCTAACTGCTGGTACTGCAGGTTGGAATCTATCTGGTGGTGACCTTAATAAGGTTGCTATCGCTGCAACTGATCAGACAGTAAAAACCAATCCGAACACTGCCCATGTTGGTATTCAAGAAGATATTGATATGACTTACGGCGTTGCAACTTCTGCTGCACAAGCGCAAGGTACTTATCAAGACGTTATTGTCTATACTGCTACCGCTTTGTAAGAAGCATTGATTTTACCTAAAAACCACCCTAAACCAGGGTGGTTTTTTTCTTGTAAATTAATCCTGCTTGTGTATAATAATATATAGATAAAAAGGAGGTTAATGACAAAACGACAAAACATTTTTGTGGAGATTTTTTCAATACTATTCTTCTCCATATCTTTGTTGCTATTTTCTTCAAATCAGACATTTGCAGCTGAGAGGCAAAAAATCTTCCTTCAGGTATCTCCTTCGACTCAACAATTAGGTGGGTTGCAACCAGGTGAGACTAGGGAAGGCAGCTTCAAGGTTCAGAATGTAGGTTCCAGCGCTTTCGATTTCAAGGTCTATGCTTCAGCTTATGAAGTAAAAAGTGAAAACTATGACCCAGTCTTCGATGGAGAGAAAGACGCTATGAAGATTGCCAGTTGGTTTACATTCAGTCAAACTACTGGTCATCTCGAATCTGACACTGAGGTAACCATCAACTACACCATTAAGGTCCCAGCTAACGCTCCAGGTGGCGGACAGTATGGTGCTATTATGGTTGAGACTGAAAAAGATAAAGACGACAAGGGGAATATCCAAGCAATTTCACGCGTTGGTATGTTGATTTATTCTCACGTGAATGGTGAAATCAATCATTGTACTAAGATTCTAGAGAATAAACTGCCAACCTTCCTCTTCAATCCTCCTATCTTTGGCGAAACCCGTGTAGAGAACTGTGGTAACGTGGATGCCGAATTAAAAGTCCACTTGAAGGTTTTCCCATTCTTCTCTAAAGAGGAAGTCTATAGTAATGAAGAAAAACCAACTAACATGAATACCTTGCCTGGTACCAAACGTTACCACAAGGAATTATGGGCAAATTCACCAGCTATCGGTATCTTTAATGTTGAGCAAATTATTCAATACGGTTCTGAGACTAAAACTGAGCGTAAACTAGTCATCGTTTGTCCGATTTGGCTAATTGTATTAATTATTCTCTTCATTATTTCAGTTATCTTCTGGCTTGTAGCAAGAAATCGTGAAAATAAAACAAAATCCCATCGAATGTAAAAGGATTAATGATGTTAGAAAGAATCAGTTTCATCTCTAAACTAAGGCAACTTCAGCTTATTGAAAAAGCAGTTCTTGTTCTTCCGTTACTTTTTAGCTTCGCAATCTTCGGTGTTATTTCTTCCTCATCTCCAGTTTATGCAGATGAGGAGAAGCCAGCTATGCGAATTCAGATTTCTCCTGTTGAAAATCGTGTTACTCTTAACGCAAACGAGGTCAATGAGTATACTTTTAATGTAGACAATACTGGTTCTGAAGGATATAGCTTTAAGGTTTACGCCAATCCCTACTCTGTGGTTAATGAACAGTATAGTCCAAGTTTCTCAAATCAAAACGCACATACGCAGGTTAGCCGTTGGATTACATTTAAGAATGATGCTGGTGAGTATAGTCAAGAAGCTACGTATTCCGTAGAAGCAGGTCAGCGTAAAGAGGTAACTTATAAAATTACTGTTCCATCAGATATTCCTGGTGGCGGTCAGTATGCTATTATCTTCGTTGAGGCTATCCCTAAAGACGATAATAGCGGCGGTATCCGTACTGTCTCCCGATTGGGTTTACGCGTCTTCGGTCGCACTAATGGTGAAACAAAAGAGTCAGCTGAGATCCTAAATCATAATATGGATAGCTTCTACATGTCGGGGAAGATTAAAACTAGCGGCACGGTTAAAAACTCAGGAAACGCCGATTTTAATGCCATCTTTAAATTTAAGGTAGAAAAGATCTTTGGTGGTGTCGTTTATGAGGACAGCAAAGGTTATGACGTTTTACCAGATACTACTCGTAATATTGAGTTAATATGGGAGGAAACACCAGCTTTTGGTATTTATCGCATTACCTCAACCCTAAATGCTTTGGACCAGTCGAGAAGTACAACTAAAATCGTATTAATTATCCCAGTCTTCATGATCGTAATCCTGCTTATGCTATTGACAATCACAATTGCCTGGTTTATAATCCTATTCAGAAAGCGACAGGCCCAAAAGTCTAAACTTATCATCTAGTCGCGAGGATGAAAAATATAGACTAGGGGAAGCGGATCTTTCCGCAAAGCGTTCAAAATAAAAATAATAAAATAAAGCGAGTGTGAAAAATGAAAAGAAAAGGAATTTTAGGAGTTCTCGGCGTAGCGGCTTTTGCTATGGCTGGACTTACTCTACTTCCAGCAACGCCATCCTATGCTGCTAACAGTTCTTCAAGCAACGTTACAGTAAGGTTAACGGTTCTACCATCTGGCGAATCAGTGGTGATCCGATTCCCATCAGATGGTGATGTCTTTGCCACGGATAAAATAACAATCAAGAAAGACTACACGTCAGCTAGAACACTTGAAACCAAGATTATCTATACTGATGAAAATGGTATCACTACAACCTATAACATTCCAGTTGAGAACGTCGCAGATCCTCACGGCAATCCAACCAACGGTACTTCAGAAAGTGAGCTTGATATTACCGCCATTACTGGTGGACGTTATGGTGATTATAAGATTATTACTACGGTAAATGGACTTCCTTCCACAGAAGATGTTATTAACTTCTCTTACCGCGCCGTCAAGATTACCGATAACGGTACTGATCCATCGACCAATAATCCAAAGGTAAATATTGAACATGGTCCACGTGTTGATCATATCACCGTACAGATCTATGACGAAGACGGTAATCCAGTCCTACCAAACCCAATTACCATCCCAACTCCAGATACTACTGGTGGGCACGGCGGTACAACCCCTTGGACGGTTCCACTTGATGGCTTAAATCTAAAGGACGGAAAATACCAGATCGTTACCACAGCTTATGATAATGGAGGTAATATTCTAGACAGAAATACTAAATATTGGGTTAAGTATACATCGAAGAAGACTCCTTCTGTTCCTGAAACTGGTGGCTCAGTCTTCGCTGGCACAAACTTTACAAGTGCAGATTTTATCTCAACCTCACTCGCAATCTTCTTTGTCGCATCATTCTTCGCGATCATGGTCTTGAAGCGTAATCGCAAAAGTCAAAGACGCTAAGTCTTAATATAGTCTAAAAATATAGATCCATAAAAGGGTCTATATTTTTATTCATTTTCTTGAAAAACATTGAGCTTTTTTATATTATCTGGTAAAATAAAGCTGTTGGACGATTAGCTCAGTTGGCTAGAGCGCGTCTTTGACGTAGACGAGGTCAGAGGTTCGAGTCCTCTATCGTCCACCATAAGCATCCGCAGGGATGTTTTTTGTTGTTAGTTATGGTAGAATAAAATAACTAAATCAGGAGGGAATATGCAATCATTTACTAATAAAATTAATAATTTTTTAACCGCTGCCATTAATACTACAATCCTAATGATCTGTGTTGGGGGCTTTCTTGCTCTATTTCCGACGCTTAGTCTTGAAATTACTAGATGGATTTTTATTATCGCACTTATCTCAGCTGGTGTCAGTATGATTAGTGCAGACCTATCAGGGAAGAAGCGGGGAGGTCTGATTTCTGGTACTGTTTTTGGTTCATTTATTATTCTTTTAGGTCTAATTATTTTGACAAATCCAGGCGTCCTAAGTATCATTCCGATCGCCATTGGTTTTTATGTAGTGATTTCCAGTCTTGCCAAGCTCCGTATGACCCTTGCTCTGAGAGAAATTTCGAATTCTGCTTTTACGGCTTCTATTTTAATGAATCTTATTTCCGTAATATCTGGTCTTATTATTATTTTTCAACCAATCACTTCGACCGCAGTTGCCGTTATGATTCTTGGGGTTATGTTAATCATCTATGGCGTCTCTGATCTAATTAATATCATTATTCTAAAAAGCCACGTCAATGAATTTTCGTCAAAAATGAAATCAGCCAAGAAATATCTCACCGACGAGATTGAGGAGGCGGAAATTGTTGAGAAAAAGAAAAAATAAACCCACCTCCATCGGTGTATTAAAATAAGACGTCTCAAAACTCATTTAAACACTAGCTATTTATAAAATCCTTATGTTATAATCAAAACAATACATTTATATGTAGTGGAGTTAAGTAAAGTGAAATTAAATAAAGGACTAAAACAGTCTGGCCTTCGAGTGTGGCCAGAAATGCTAGCCCGGGGCTCAAGGTGGGTCTTTGGTTTATTGTGGGCACTCCCAGTACTTGCCTCCATGGCTTTTGGTAGTCCAGTTTATGCAACCCCAACTATTAGTTTGACTATGCCAGCTACTCCTGTTGAGATTGATTTTTCGATGTCGGAAGTGCGATCCTCGGCCTTCAAGAAGAGTACTATTATTCAACCTGTTGTTACTACGGATAATCCTCAAGGATATACCCTATATTTATCAAGTATCGATGAGAATACTTCACTAAATAATGGTACCTATGATCATATTGATTCAATTTCAACCAGTCTCAACGAGACTGCTTTTACTGCAAGAACATGGGGGTACTCGCTTGATAACACCAACTTTAAACCTATCCCAAAAGCCAGCAACCCTGACAAAATCGCCGAATCGCAGCTTCCAGCAACTGCCGCTACTCCTGCCTCAGTTAATTTTGGTATAAAGGTTTCCCCAGATCTCTATGAAGGTACTTATCAGCAGGAAATTACCTTCACCGCGATCGCCAACTCAACAAAGACCATCAGCCATATTGACGTGGGCCAACAAACTGCATATCGCTTGCAATGGATAAGTAGAAAAAACCATCCTGTTAAAGCCATTAAGCGTGGCTATCAGGCTCCGCCAGCGGGATTTGATACTGGACTTATTGAGGCAAAATTTGAGCTATCTCCACCAGGTGAGCCAATAGAGACTATTGCCTGGTATGATAGGACCACTCAGAATATCTATATCTATAGTGATGCAGATGAAATCTATGTTAGCGAAAATGCTAAAGCCATGTTTAAAGATGTCACCGAGGATCGAGATCCTGTTGATATTGACCTGACAGGTATTAATCTGAGCAAGGCGAAAGATCTTTCAGACTTTTTTGCAAGAACGAAAATTAACCATTTAAACCTTGGAGACTTTAATTTAGAGAGTGCTGAAAATCTTAGCAATATGTTTTATGGTACTAAATTTGTCAATCCTGATTCCACAGCAATTGACCTCTCTAAATTTAATTCTAGTAGAGTAACCAACTTCAGTAGAATATTCGCCGAGTCAAATCTCACGGCATTAAATCTAGCTGGTCTAGATACTAGTGCCGCCACTGATATCTCTGGTATGTTCCAAGGTATGCAGAGTATTACCTCTCTTGATCTAACGCCTCTTGATACCAGGAATGTAACTGATATGTCGAACCTTTTTGAACGTATGACAAACCTAACTAATTTGAATATCTCGTCGCTTAATACCTCACAGGTCACTAATATGGGCTCTATGTTTAGTGGTCTATCAGAATTAACAGATCTTGATCTTTCTCATCTAGATACCTCGAAGGTTACTGATATGTCTAGCATGCTCTCTGGACTTGGCAAGATTACTAGTCTCGATCTCTCACACCTTAATACAAGCAATGTAGAAGATATGAACGGTATGTTCTCAGGCTGTAGTCTGCTTACTAATATTAATTTTTCAGGACTCGACACCTCGAAGGTTACCAATATGTCAAGTATGTTTTCCAGTATGGATAGTATAACTGATCTTGACCTCACTGAACTCGATACTGCAAACGTGGAAGACATGAGTAGTATGTTTAGTGGGTCTAACTCACTAGTCAATATTAATTTTTCAGGACTCGACACCTCGAAGGTTACCAATATGTCCAATATGTTCTCTAGTATGGCTAGTATGACTGACCTCGATCTTTCAGATCTTGATACCCAATCTGTGACTGATATGTCCTACATGTTCTCATATTCAACAAGTCTTACGAATCTGAATCTAGCTAACTTCGATACTTCATCTGTGGAAACGATGTCAGGTATGTTTAGTGGTGCTTCAGGCATCGAGACGCTGGATTTATCGCATTTTATCACTAGTAATGTTATTGATATGTCTAGTATGTTCTCTGGAATGAGTAATCTCACAAGCCTTGATCTCTCCAGTTTTGACGTGTCGCAAGTTTCTGAAATGAGTGGCATGTTCCAGGATGATGATAGATTGACAACCCTTAATCTCTCAAGTTTTCATACTACTTCGGTCACTAATATGAGTACCATGTTTGCTGGTATGCGCGATCTCGCCACCCTCGACATTAGTAATTTTGACACTTCGCAAGTGACTGATATGAGCGCCATGTTCCAGGATGATGGAAGCTTGACAACCCTTAATCTCTCACACTTCAATACTAGTAGTGTTGAATATATGAATGATATGTTTATGAATACAAGCAGTCTCACAAGTCTTGATCTCTCTAGTTTTGACACATCCAATGTGAAAAATATGAATTCCATGTTTGAAGGGGCTCTCGCCGATAACGCAATACTCGATCTTTCAAGCTTTAATACCTCCAATGTTGTCACTAATACAATGACTCATGAAGGAATGAAAAATATGTTCCTAAACTCCAAGGTCAAGACTATTTACGCTTCAAATACCTTTAATACGGACCATATTGATGAACATGAAGAGCTCTTTGGTGGCAATGATAATCTTGTTGGTGGCAATGGTACAGCATATTCAGATTCCAATCCAACAACTAAAGCTTATGCGGTTATTGACATTGCTGGCACCCCAGGCTACTTTTCGGTAAAGCCGTAAGATAATTAGTCTTTTCAGCCTAAAACCATACCTCCTTACTGGGTAGCCTATAGGGGCTCTTTATAATAAAAGCAAAAATCCTATGACATGGATATAGCGCTTATGTTAAAATATAACTACATAAGCAAGGTCAAAATTCGGAATGAGAAAAATTAAAGAGATAACATCAGTTATTCATAGCAAAATCTTCAAAAAAGAAGCTATGACTATTTTGAATCATCGATTCTTTTATTTTATTCCACTTTTTGCCGTATTCATGACTTTAGTAGCCTTTGGTGCTGCAATCTATTTTACATCCGAAAAAACAACTTTTGCCGCGCCACCATTGATAACCGTTGGTGATCCTTCCACTTTGCAGCTTCAAGTTCTCTCTCAACCACTATCTTTTACTGGAGCTGAAGCTCAAGCTTCTAACTTTAAATCTCAATATATTTCTGTGGAGGTAAATACAACAAATCCTACCGGTGCAACCTCTTCATTTTCAAGTGTTGATGAGAACACTGATTTAGTTTCGACTGATCCGTCTAATACTCAAAAAATCACGTCAATTAGCTCTCCTACTCAGGACACTCTATTCCCGCAGGCCACCTGGGGATATTGCATTGATACCTGTCCAACTTATCAACCTATTCCAAAACACAGTACCCCTGCTATCTTGAAGAATCAACCAAATCGTACTATTAGGGATCACTCGTTCAATATTGGCATGAAGGCGAGTCCCAATCTCACTCCGGGTATATATTCGAAAGATATTATTATCTCCGCAGTTACAAATTATGTACCAACAACAGCCTACTTGATTGACGGCAAAAGTTTTAACGCAAAAATCAAAGCCCTAAATACCAATGCTGATACGGAGGTTTTTCGTCGCTCCTCTACTCCTCCACCTAATTTAGCTACAGCAACAGTCGTTTCCAAGGCTAATAGTTCAAAACCCGCCTACGCGTGGTATGATTCAGCATCAAAGACTATATTTTGGTGGTCGGAGGCTGATCATACTTATGCGGACTATGATTCCTCTGAAATGTTTAAGAATCTTAATAATAGTGGCAATCATATGCAGCTCTTGGACATTTCTGGTATAGATATGCGTAACGTGCAGGATATGAGTTATATGTTTTCCTCCAATGGTTATTTAATTAAACATCTTAACCTCGGAGACATTAATACGAAAAATGCAAATAAAATGAACTTTATGTTTAGCGTAATGGGTACGGTTCCAAATCCAATAGTGATTGATCCAATAGATTTGTCAAAGCTTAATACAAGTAATGTAACAGAAATGTTAGGGATGTTCCACGGTTCCTATGTTCCCACACTTGACGTTTCTAATTTTGACATGAGAAACGTCGAAAATATTTTTATAATGTTCGCTAATCTGAAAAATGTTACAACGCTTGATGTCTCTCATTTTCAAACCCCACGCTTAAACTGGATGACTGGAGTTTTTCAGAATAGTAGTCGTATTACTAGCCTAGATTTGTCTAGCTGGAATACTAGCGCGGTTAAATCAATGAACGGTCTATTTTCAGATATGTCTTCTTTAAATAGTCTAAATATTTCAAACTTTAATACTAGTAACGTTACTACAATGGCGAGTATGTTTAATGGGGCAAAATCTCTAACAAGCCTTGACTTATCTCATTTTGACACTAGTAAGGTAATAGATATGGTTAGTATGTTTAAGGATATGCAGTCGCTGCAAACCATTAATTTGTCAGGGTTTAATACTAGCAATGTTAAAGATATGTCGTATATGTTCCTTATGACTTCAGCCAACAACCCGCCTATTACTGACCTTGATCTCTCTAGTTTTAATACAAGTAAAGTTACTAACATGCAGGGTATGTTTGCTGGTCTTACTAATCTTCAGAGTCTAAATCTCAGTTCTTTCGATACGCGCAATGTTACCAATATGCAGTCTATGTTCTCTCGCACATTTGTTACGCATCCAAATGGGGTGCTTGATATTTCAAGTTTTGATACTAGTCGAGTTAATAATATGAGTTTTATGTTTTGGTCCATGAAAGTTAAGACCATCTACGCTTCCCCTAGTTTCGTTACGAATTCCCTATCTTCGCAGTCTACCAGTATCTTCGCGCAGAATGATTATCTTACTGGTGGCAATGGTACAACCTATGCCCCGCCAAACCATTACCCAAACTTCGCCCATATCGACGTCCCCGGCAACCCTGGTTACTTTACTCGAAAGCCGTAATTGATCCTAGTGTCATAAAAAATATTGCCAAAAAACCGCTTTGGCGTTATAATAAGAAAGACTTCTGGGTCGGTAGCTCAGTTGGTTAGAGCACGGGCCTTTTAAGCCCGGTGTCGAGGGTTCGAGCCCCTCCCGACTCACCAGAACAGGTTTTCCTATTCGAATACCTAAGAATCGACATAGAAAGAGGTTTCTTCCATCTGTAGGAGACCTCATTTTTGTTATTAGTTTCTAGGCTTGTAAGTAGATTTCGGTTAATTGGCTTTAGCTAAGAATTGCTGGATTTTATTTTGTCGGCAAGATAATCCAGTTAGTTCTCAAGCTCGTTCAGATTTTCTTAGACCCTTCGTCTAGATCAAAATTTCTTTGTTAATTTTGTTGTGTTCGATTTTGTAAACTAGTGATATTTTTGCAACATTCACCTGACTGCTCTTTTATTATCTTTTTTACCTCTTTTAGTGCGTCGCCATTCAGATTGATGAAAACTTGTTATAATTCGTCTTGGCGACACTTCATGGTTTTTTATGGCGACGTAAACGCGGAATTTTCTTCCACAAATTCGTTGTGTGAAATCTTATATAATCCGTTAAGTTAGTTCGGGCTAAAGACGGCATATTGTGTGAATTTATGACATAGTGTCCGTAGTATCATAATATTGATACTACGATGTTTCCGTTGAGCTTATTTGAGGCAATTATCTTGCCGCTAAACTTATAAGTTCATGAGCCAAATTTCCAGACCACAAAGAGCCTGCCCTGTAAAAAGTATTGGGGTTACTATTATATTTTACGGCTAACCCCCTCAGGTTTTGTAGAATATGGTATTGGAGCTTGCTGTACGTTTCTCTAACAACGTCGTCAGAGTCAAAATCTTTACTCATTTCTCTAACTAATCCATCATAGAAGCCATCAAAACGTCTTTCGTCATAGGAATCATTACTACCAATCAACTCTTGTAATCTAACAAACTCCTTAAATTCCGGATCAAACGGCAATTCATGCCAGTCTTTACGAGAAATATCCTTCATAGCATGTGTCACCATTTTTTCAGCGTAGGATACAACAGAAATCATAGATGGTCTGATTCCTGTATCTCCTTGATGCTGTATCAAATAATCGTTAATATGCTTCACTAACTCTCCAGTTTGCTTCCAATCCACATGTACTTCTCCAGTAGTTTCATCTGCTTTAATGCTCAAGTTTTCTAACAATTTATTAAGCTCTTCGTCAGTAGTTTTTGGTTTTTCAAGTATACTATTTGCAGTATTTTCAACTAGACGCCTTAAAACATCAGAGGATATTTCAATATTATTTTTATCACTAACCATACGACTAACACGTTTTTTAACTTCTTGTTCGTAATTAGAAAGATCGAAAACGTATTTGTCTAGATCCCTATAAATAGCAGAATACCTTCCATTCATTCGGTCATCAACTATACGTTGTAATTTTGTGGTTTTTTCGACATGCGCCTGTTCGTTATCTTTAGAGTCATAATAATCTAGCATTGCATTCAATAGCTCATGTACACCAGGCATATTATCATGTATAAATTCCCTAGCACCATACAAGACACCTTGAAGCTCGAGGGCATCTAATCTATTTCGTTCAAATTTAGGTCTCTATATTGACGCGACGCTAGTATACTATTGTACTTTCGTATAGTTCAGTTAGTTGCCTTGTAGTAACTTCAATTGACCCGCCTTTTTTGGCTTCTTATAATATGTAGCGTTTTGCCATAACTAACCTCCAATTCGAAGTTACGTTTACCAAAACGATATGGTTCTATTTTATCATGTTTTGTCCGATAGAATGTCCGATAGAATTGTTCTGACAGGGGTAGAATAAGCATAAGCTTGTCCGATAGAATCAATTTTTTGTCCGATAGAATGGAAACTAAGCTATTTTTAGATAGTATTTTCGATATCGTCCAATGCCGCCAGATTTCAATATCCCTAACTTAACCATTCCAACCAGCTCGCGGTTCGCCATTTTGTCGTCGCCAACAGAATTCATGCCATTTAATTCTCGATAAGTGCTATTATTTATGCCGTCATCGTTATGATGTTTGAGATAAACGAGGCAGTTAAGCTGACGATCTTTCAGCTCATAATTGCCAAATTTTTTTAGCCATTCTTTATCTTCTGTCGAAATGAAAGCCGAAGTGAAAAGTGTCGCTTTGAAAGATTGGCCAGAAATATTCTCAAATACTGGTGCTTGTAGGCCTGCCTCACGAATAGTTTGTTTAATCGTTCTGATTCCGCGGGCTTTTTGTTCAGTATATCCATTTTCCTTAAAGAAGTTCATAGTAAGTGGGTTACGTGTGATAGATTGCGTTGTTTCAAGTTCATCAATTGGCATTAAGCTTCGTCCCGGATTGATGATTTCAATTCTGTTGGCGTAAATATCAACTTGGATCCGCGAACTGCTAGTAGCGTAATCGCGGTGAACGATAGCATTAGCTAGCGCCTCGCGAATTGCTATTTCTGGAATTATCAAATAATCTTGACGCTTACCATCTGGACCAATCATGCCACGTACTGGAAGTTTACTTTTTATAAATGAAAAAGCGTGTTCAAATTGGTCGATTACGCAACCATCAAATTCTCGGCTATCGGTATAAGTTAGGCTGGCGTCGCCAACGACTTTATCGGCTTCTGGATATTGGGTTACAGCAATATTCATCGTTGGTGCTACGACTTCTTTGAGAGACATTCCATTTCCAAATGCGAGAAGCCCAAAAAGACTTACTTTGCCGTCAATAATAGCTTTCTGTTTCCTTAGAATTTCTTCTTCGGAGAAGCGCTGATAGACATTGTTATTCCGAGAATTTAGTAAATCGATATAATCTCTAATTTTGCGTTCATCTAAAACTTCATGATAATCTACATCATAAGTAAAGGTCTCGGCTCCACCTTGTGCCGCCGCAGAGAATCGCATAATATCTTCGCTCGTGGCTTTTACGTTCGCCGATCCGATTCTAATGTATGTTCCGTGCTCTACTCTGCGTTTTTCCGAGTATAATGGACGCATAATTGCTGGAAGTGGATTAATAATCGCCAAAATATGGTTATCTTCTACTGAGACTACTGGAATAATCTTGTGATTAAACCCAGTATTACATAAACTGACAAAATCTTTTTGTAAAGTATCTAGTTCTTTTGCAGAAAGTCCAACTTCCTCTCAGTTGTCATTAACCCCTAAGAGAATTCTACCACCATCCGTGTTCGAAAATGCGCTAACTGACATCCAGATATTTTCAGGAAGTTTCCCGTGGGTTGCGCTCTTAAATTCTAGTCTTTCGCTTTCCGGCTCTGATATGATAGTAGTCATATGTCTATTGTATCATGCCTATCTTTTTACGTCGGCATATAAAAACTTCTACTGTAAAATATAGTCAAATTTGGCAGAAATTGGCAGTAGATCGCCACTCAAGTTTCAAAATTATGTAGTCTGTGCCTTACAGGGAGGCTTCGTAAGGATTGAGGTATCGCTCGCCAGTTTTCGATTTTAGGACAGCCTCCGGGGGCTGTTTTTTGTGATACAAAAGCATCTAGCTAAACATCATCCCGCTTATCCTACCGAAAAACCATAAAATATGGTATGATAAACCAAGTTTAATATTAATATTCTTATCACAAAAGCTAGTCTAAATCTTTTTGTGATAATCAAAGGGCAAATTCATGGAGAATAAGGAACAAATTCGCAACGTAGCAATTATTGCTCACGTTGACCACGGCAAGACCACTCTGGTCGACGCTTTATTAAAACAATCTAATACTTTTCGCGATAATCAAGCGGAAATGAGTCAAACTCTTATTATGGACTCAGGTGATCAGGAGCATGAGCGTGGCATCACTATTACTGCTAAGCAAACCGCCGTCTATTACAATGGCTATAAAATCAATATCATTGATACCCCTGGTCACGCCGACTTTTCTGGTGAGGTTGAACGTACCCTCAATATGGCCGATGGTGTACTTCTTGTCGTTGACGCCCAAGAAGGTCCAATGCCTCAAACTAAATTCGTTTTAAAGAAAGCCCTTGATTTAAAACTCAAACCTGTTGTTATTATTAATAAAATTGATAAACCAGCCGCCCGTATTGAAGAAGTTAAAGATGAAATCTCCGACCTCTTCCTTGAGCTTGCCACTGATGAATCTCAGCTCAATTACCCAATCTACTTCGCAGTCGCCCGCGACGGTAAGGCTGGTAAAACCACTGAGCTCGACAATGATCTCCATGTTATTTTTGAGTCCATCATCAACGATATCCCATCGCCAAAAATCGATGAAGCTGAAGAAAAAGGCTTGCAGCTTCTGGTCGCCTCTCTTGCTGCTGATAATTACCTAGGTAAGTATGCTATTGGTAAAATTTTCCGCGGTAAGGTCAAACATGGCCAGACTGTTAAAATCATGAAAACCACCTTTGAAAATGGTGAACCGCAAATTACTACTGCTAACGCTAAAATTGATCGTCTTTTTGCTTATCGCGGTCTCGGTAAAGAGGAAGTTCAAGAAGCTTCTGCTGGTGACATCGTTGCCGTAACTGGTATCGCTGATGCCAATATTGGTGATACTCTCGCTTCTGGTGATCAGCCTGAAGCTCTCCCTACTATTGAACTCGAGCCACCAACGCTTAGTATTTATATTGGCCCAAATACCAGTCCATTAAAAGGTAAAGAAGGTGAATTTACTACCTCTAGGCAGATTTCCGACCGTCTCCATAAAGAGCTTGAAACTAATATTGCTCTAAAGATTGCTCAAGATGGTCTTGGTTATAAAGTTTCTGGTCGTGGTGAGCTTCATCTCTCAGTCCTCATTGAAACTATGCGTCGTGAGGGATATGAATTAGAAGCTGGCCGCCCTGAAGTAGTCTATAAAGAAATTGACGGCAAAAAATGTGAACCCTTTGAGGATCTCACAGTTGAGGTTGCTCCTGAATATGTTGGTGCCGTATCTCAAGAACTTGGTATTCGTAAAGCTGATCTTAAGACTCAGGAACTCACTTCCGCTGGCGCCACTCGCTTTACTTATGAAATTTCTACTGCTGCCCTTATTGGTTTGCGCAACCAATTAATGACCGCCACCAAGGGAACAGTCTTGATGTCTTCCATTCCAAAGGGGTACCGAGAAATTGAGGGCAAATATAAACCAGAACGTAATGGTGTGCTTATTTCTTTTGAAACTGGTACCTCTACAGCTTATGCCCTTGATATGGCGCAGGCTCGTGGCGTGCTCTTTATTCCCCCTCAAGTTCCAGTTTACCAGGGAATGATTGTTGGTCTCTCAAATAAGAAGGATGATATCGATCTCAACGTCTGCCGTGAAAAGCAATTAACCAATATGCGTACTCACGCCTCTGATGGTGCGATCCAGCTTACACCATACACCAACCTCAGTCTTGAACAGTGTCTTGACTTCCTTCTCGATGATGAGCTTCTTGAAGTCACTCCAAAGAGCCTCCGTCTTCGCAAACGTCAACTTGATCCTATCAAACGTAAGCGTGAAGCCAAAAATTAATTAAGGATAATATGGGCGAGCGCACGTATCTCATCGATTCACATTGTCATCTGCATGACCAGGAGTTTTTTGCGCCAGCTGCTCAATTATCCGCTCTTGATCAAGCCAGGCTTAGTGGTGTCGATAAAATAATCTGTATTGGTACAGACCATCAAGATTCTCTGGCTGCCCAGAAGTTTGTATCCGATCATCAGGATTATCAACTCTTTTGGTCTTATGGCATCCATCCGTCTGAATGGCAGACTGATCGCACTTCAGTTGATTTTAAGAATCAAACTAATCCCCCTATTGCCATCGGCGAAGTTGGGCTAGACTATCATTATGGCTCAGCTGATCGAGAGCATCAAATTAAGCTCTTTGAGGAAATGTTGCATCTAGCAATCTCACAAAACCTACCGCTTATTTTTCATGTGCGCGAAGCCTTTGATGATTTCTTTGCGATTCTGGGCAACTTTTCAGTCGCTAATCTTCGTGGTGTTGTTCATTCCTTTACGGATAATAAGAAGAATCTGAAAAAATCTCTGGATAAAGGATTCTATATCGGGGTTAACGGCCTTGCTACCTATTCCACCCTACCTCTTCCTCCACTTGATCGCATTCTTCTTGAGACTGATGCCCCCTTTCTTGCTCCCATTCCATTTCGTGGAAAAACCAATGAGCCTAGTTATGTGCGACATGTTGCCGTCTGGCTTGCTGAAAAACTTCAACTTGATTTAAATTCAGTTATTAATCAAACTACTAAAAATAGCGAGACTCTTTTCAGGATATAAAAGAAAAAATGGACCAAGAAAATATTTATCTAGACTACGCAGCTGCTACTCCTGTTGACCAAAGAGTGCTCTCTGTCATGCTTCCTTATTTTTCGGAAAAATTCTATAACCCCTCTGCTGCTTATCTCCCAGCAAAACACCTTCGTGGGGAATATGAAGCTCACAAAAGTTTATTAGCTAACTCAATTGGCGCCAAATCGCCAGACATAATTATCACTGGCGGTGCCACCGAGTCTATTAATTTAGCCTTCACAGTGCTGAGTAACATCCCAGGCCATTGTCTAATCTCTGCTACTGAGCATGCTGCTGTGCGTGAGTCAGCTAAACATTATTCGAGCAATAACTTTGATGAAGTTAAAGTATCGTCTACTGGATTAATTGACCTAGATGATCTCAAACAAAAAATCCGTGAAGATACCGTTCTTATTTCGATCGCCTTGGTAAATAATGAGCTCGGCACTATTCAGCCAGTTTCAGAGATTAGTCGCTTAATTCAAGAAATTAGACAGGCCAGACTCAGACAGAATAATCTCACGCCACTTTATCTACACTCAGACGCCTCACAGGCGATGAATCTTCTTGATCTATCCGTAGCGAGATTGGGTGTTGATTTGCTTACGATAAACTCAGCCAAGATTTATGGCCCTAAGGGGGTTGGTGCACTTTATGTTGCGCGTGGTGTAAAATTATCGCCAGTTACTTTTGGTGGTGGACAAGAAATGGGTTTGCGTTCTGGTACTGAAAATGTTCCTGGCCTCATCGGTTTCGCTACTGCTGCCCAGCTCGCTAAGGAACACCTCGTAAGTTCTAGGCGTAAATATCAGGAGTTTGCCACCATTTTTAAACGCATCATTGAAGAAAAGTCTGCCATCCCACCGCTCTGGCTGGGACATCCTAAGCATCAGTTAGCCAATTTTCTGCCAGTTTGCTTTGACGGGCTTGATGCCGAACGTCTGATTTTTAAACTGGAAGATCAGGGTGTCTATCTTTCTACTGGTGCTGCCTGCGCTGCTTCAAAGGGGCAGAAATCCCATGTTCTTTCTGCCATTGGTTTATCTGATCGAGAGATTGCTGGTTCTCTCCGCATTACCTTTGGCAACCAGAATCGCCTAGAAGATATAAAGAAAGCTGCCAACCTCATAGCTTCCACTGTTAATCAAGAGGCTCTACGCCTCCATCTTGTAGATAAAATAGAGGAGAAATATGCAAGATAATTCTAATAAAACCGTCTTTGTGGGGATGTCTGGTGGCGTTGACTCCTCAGTTTCAGCCCTTCTGTTAAAAAATGCTGGCTACCAAGTCGTAGGTGTTTACATGAAGAACTGGTCAAGAGATCTTCCAGGCATGAAATGTCCTTGGGCAGAAGATCTTGCCGATGCTAAGCGTGTTGCTACAAAATTAGACATCGATTTTCGTATTTTCGACTTCGAAGAAGAATATCATCAGAAAGTTGTTGACTACATGCTTGCAGAGTTTAAAAAAGGCAACACCCCAAATCCTGACATTATGTGTAACCAAGAAATTAAGTTTAAATTATTCTACGAGGTAGCCAAAGAGCAGGGGGCTGATCTGATTGCAACTGGACATTATGCTAATTCAATTCATGGCAATTTAAAAAAAGCCGTTGATCAAAATAAGGACCAGACTTATTTTCTTTATCGCATCTCAGAAGAGGCAGTAAGGTCAACCATTTTTCCTCTCGGTCACCTCTTAAAGCCCGAAGTTAAACAGTTGGCAGCAGAACACGGTCTCGATAATGCATATAAAAAGGAATCAATGGGTGTCTGCTTCGTGGGTGAGGTCGGGATGCATGATTTTCTTAAGGAATATTTCACCGTTAATCCTGGAGAAATTATTGATCGTGAGACTAACCAGGTGCTAGGTGTTCATGACGGCGCGATCTTCTATACTATTGGTCAGCGCCACGGTCTTAATCTTAGCGGCGGCCTGCCATATTATATTGTTGATAAAGATATGGCGAAAAATACCATTTATGTTTCACGTAATCTAAATAATCCCAGCCTCTGGACAAACCATCTAGAACTAAAGGACCTTTTCCTGCGTCCAGAATATACGGAACATGGGGAATTAGTCCAGTTGCCCTCGCAGCTTGATATTCGCATTCGGCATCGTGCTGCTCTGCAATCCGCAAAACTGACCTTAGGTCAGAATAATCAAGCCAATCTAGTTTTTGATCACGAATTTAAACGTCCAGCCGCTGGACAATCAGCTGTTTTTTATCACGACGATGTTTGCCTTGGTGGGGGAATTATTAAGTAGCTAACTATTTTAAATAAAAACAGTCCAGGATGCCAGGCTGTTTTTTTTGAGGCCAATTTATTTTTTAAAGCAAGCACCGCCCTTCTTCTCTTCAAACTCCTTAGTAAAATCATCGATGAATTTTAAAACGCCAACTTTTTTAATTTTTTCGTCAATATCTTTTATTTCAAAATCTGACCCATCCTTATGTGTGGCGGAGATGGCCTTTTCGCTAGTTGGATCAAACTTAAGAGTAATCGTATCATTTGTACTTTTGCAGACTAGGGTGATCGCTCCGTCTCCAGTTAAAACCTTCTTTACTGTTAAGAATAAGATTATCCCAATAATACCAATAATAAACAAGGTAATTATTTTCTTCATATTGTTTCCTGATTATGCTTATTCTTACCTTAGCACAGTAACAGTCATCTGTCTATAAAAAACGGAACAAGTGTCTAATTTATCCAGAGTATCACAACAGATACGTGGCCATGTTATAATACGTATATGAATGCAAGTGAAATCCGTCAAAAATTTCTTGAATATCAGCAAAAACTCGGGCATCAAGTTATCGCTCCTGCGAAATTAGTGCTTGAGAATGATCCAACCACACTCTTTACTGGTTCTGGTATGCAACCACTCCTCCCATTTTTGCTTGGCGAGCCACATCCTGCTGGGCAGCGTCTTGCTGACTCTCAGCCCTGTCTTCGCTTGCAAGATATTGAAGACGTGGGGGATCCTAGACATACCACAGTTTTTGAAATGCTTGGCAACTGGTCGTTAGGGGATTATTTTAAGCAACAGCAAATTCCAGCTTTCTTCAAGTTCTTAACTGAAGAGGTTGGTCTTGATCCCCATAAGATCTATGTCACTTGCTTTATTGGTAGTGAAAAATATGGTATCCCAAAAGATACTGAATCTGCTAAAATTTGGCAGCAAGTCTTCAAAGAGGCTGGTGTTGATGCAAAAATTGCCGAAATTGGCAGTGCAGAAGAAGGCGCTAAGCGCGGCATTAAAGAAGGAGAACATATCTTCTTCTATGATGATCACGAAAACTGGTGGAGTCGCGGTGGCGGTGTTGAGACCACTCCAATTGGTGACCCTTGTGGTCCTGACTCAGAAGTCTTTTATGATTTTGGTGAAGACAAACAAGATATTGCAACTTACGGTAAGTCTCATCCAGCTTCTGATGGCGCACGCTTCATGGAGATTGGAAACCAAGTCTTCATGCAGTATAAACGCAATGATGATGGCAGCTTCTCCGAGCTCAAACACAAAAATATTGATTTTGGAGGTGGTCTCGAACGCATTGCTGCCGCCGCTATCGATTCCTTCGACGTTTTTGAAACCTCTTTATTAAAGCCATTAATTACTAAAATTGAAGAAATCAGTCAGAAAAGCTACAAAGAATATACTGCCGATATGCGGATCATTGCCGACCATCTTCGTGGCGCCTATCTTCTGGCAGCCCAAGGTCTCATTCCTAGCAATCGTAAGCAGGGCTATGCCTTACGTCGTTTAATCCGTCGTGCAATTCTGAAGGCCTTGAATCTAGGTATTGATCAGGATTTTCTGCCTCAAATTATTCCACTCATTGAAACGAATTACCAGGACCTTTCTGATGATATTCTGACGACCAGAAAAGATGCACTTGCTGTTCTTATTCGCGAGGAGCAAGTTTTTAGAAAAACCCTAACTCGTGGCCTAAAAGAATTACATAAGCTAAAAGAGGCAGGTCTAACTGGTAAAGAGCTCTTCATGCTTCAAGATACCTATGGTTTTCCTCTGGAGCTCTCTGTAGAAGAAGCCAAAAGAGAAAATATTACTTTAAGCGAGAATTGGCAGACGGAATTTGACCAATGTCTTGCCGAACAGCGCACTCGTTCGAAAACTGCCTCTGAGGGGATGTTTAAGGGTGGACTTGAAGACCATAGTGAAATGGCTACTAAATACCATACTGCCACTCATCTCCTACTTGCAGCCCTTCAAAAACTAATCGATCCAAAAATTGGTCAAGCTGGATCTAATATCACTTCTGAACGTCTCCGTTTTGACTTCAATCTAGATCGAAAATTGACCCCAGAAGAAATTAAAGCCCTTGAAGATCAAGTAAATCAATGGATAAACGAAGATCATTCTGTCCAATTTGCTGAATTCGAGAAAAATTATGCAAGAGATACTTTGCATGCTCACGGTCAATTCTGGGAAAAATATCCTGACATTGTTAAGGTTTATACTGTTGGCGATTTTGACAAGCCAGTCTCTCGTGAGCTTTGTGGCGGTCCCCACGTTACTCATACTGGTGAGCTTGGTAAATTTAAGATCAAAAAAGAAGAATCTTCAGCCTCTGGTATTCGTCGTATCAAAGCAGTTTTAGAAAATTAAGTATATATTAGTCGTTTCTAGTCTTCATAGCGTATAATTAACAAAAAAGTGGAGACATATGGAACGACTAATTAAATATTTTATACCTGAAAATTATCAGCTTGAACTTCGTGTTAATAAACACACCGAGGAAGTACAGGGGCATGTTGTTATATCTGGTCATGCTCAAAAAAGCAAGCTTAAATTACATTCAAGAGATTTAAAAATCTCCAAAATTCTCATTAATCAGAAACCAGTTGATTTTGTCCTTGACCCAGACAATCAAATCCTTGTAGTTGATTCGATTGAGCCAAAACAAGCCACGATCGATATTCGCTATACTTTTAAACTCAGTCATAGCATGATTGGCATGTATCTCTCTACTTATCGATACCAAGATAGGGAAGAGCGTATTGTTTCTACCCAATTTGAATCGCATTATGCCAGAATGATGTTCCCCTGTGTTGATGAGCCTGAAGCTAAGGCAACCTTTGATCTTAAAATCATTGATACGGATATCGAGGATACAATCCTCAGTAATATGCCGATTCAGTCAGAACGTATCCTGACTTACACCTCAGTCAATGCCGATCTTAATCCTAAGGAAGATGCTAATGCATTAAATCTAAATGCTCAGGTCTCTCGCAAGATTGTAACCTTCAAAACTACACCTAAAATGTCGACATATCTCCTGGCCATCTGTATTGGAAAATTTAATAAAACTTCAGGTAAAAATCAACACAGAATAGAGGTCACAACTTATGGTGCTCTGAATCAGCCAGTCGACCGCCTTGAGTTTTCTAATCAAATTGCCATGGAATCCTTAGATTTTTATGATCAGCTATTCGGTATTCCATATCCTCTACCAAAACTGGATCAGGTGGCTATCCCAGATTTTGATGCTGGGGCCATGGAGAACTGGGGATTAGTCACTTATCGTGAATCCTGTCTTCTCGCAGATCAGAATACTCCACAAACTACGAAGGAATATATTGCTACGGTTGTTACCCATGAACTCTCGCATCAGTGGTTCGGTAACCTAGTCACTATGCGCTGGTGGGATAATCTCTGGCTAAACGAAAGTTTTGCCAATATGATGCAGTTCTATGCCGTTGACCATCTTCGTCCGAAGTGGCAGATCTGGCAGGATTACTTTACCGAAGATTGTCTCTATGCTCTTCGTCGCGATTCATTGAAAAACGTACAATCCGTTCAGCAATCTGTCTCAGATCCAGCTGAAATTGATAGCCTTTTTGATGGTGCCATTGTATACGCTAAGGGGTCCCATCTGATGTTTATGCTAATGCGATTAATGACTGAAGAGAAATTTTTCCAAGGTCTCACTCAGTATTTTCAGAAATATCAGTATCAGAATACTACTGGCGACGATCTCTGGGCCTGTCTCCAAGATTTTGCAGATTTTGACGTAAAGAAAATGATGGATTCTTGGATTATGCAGGCAGGTTTTCCGCTCATTAATGGTGATAAACAGCAGCGTTTTCTCGCTGATGGCTCCACCGATCAGACTACCTGGATTTTACCAAAAATCACCGATGACATGTCTGGTCATTATCTAATTCAACTATCGGAAGCCGATTTTCAGCAAAAGATTCAAAATTTTCAGAATCTAAATTTTGAGCAGAAAATCAGGTTATTGATCGATCGTAGTCTACTTATGCGCACCCCATACATTAATACTAGTAGTATCTTTGATTTACTCCCAGAGTTTAAGCAGGAGACTCAAGAATCGATTTGGCAGATTATTGCAACCATCATTGCTAATTTGAAAATCTTCTTCCCGCCAACCTCCGAATATTATCCACTTTTTCAAAAATATATATATAATCTTGTTTCTCATAATATTAACCGATTAGGGTTAGAATCGTCATCTGATTCGGCAGACGATTTAAAGCTTCGTCCGCTGGTCCTAAGTTTTGCCCTTTACTCCGAGCACCAGCAAACCATCTCAGCTCTCGCTGGTTTGTATGACCGGAAAATAGGTAAAACAATGAATTTTGATGGTGTTTCCCCAGAATTACTGGATGTTTTGGTAGATGCCAAATATCGTTTCTCTAAGGAGGAGCTCTTTGATCAACTACTTGATTGTTACCAGAATGAAAGTAGCCCAGTATATAAATCAGTCATTCTGGAAACTTTGGCGGATAGCCGTAATGAACAGCACATCAAAAAACTCGTAGCACTTCTTGAAGATCAGAATATTATACGTCTACAAGATCACGCCTCATTTTTGGCCTCGCTTCTTTCAAATCATTGGTCAAAAAAGGTGGCTCTCACCTGGTTTTATGGCCACTGGGACTACATTAAAGAAATTACAAAGAATAAATCTATTGACGACTATATTAGAATAGTCGGCGCACGAGTCTCTACGCAGGATGAAGCAACACAATTTAAGACATTTTGTGATCAGGAGCGCAATAATCCAGCCACTGCACGCGCCATTAAAATTGCAGAATATGGTATTAAGATCACCCTAAAATGGCAAGAACGTGAAGGCAGTAGCGTATATAAGAAAATCCAAGAGCTCTAAAAGTTATATAAAATAGAGGAAATACGTAGATTATATAAATAAAATTTAATATATTAGAACACATTAACAGAGAAGAGAAACAGAAAAAACAAGAAAATTGAAAAATCTTCAAAAATCTTTCAAAAAACCCTTGCAAACTTTCAAAAGCTGTACTACAATACTAAACAAGTTCAGCAAGTCAACAAGTTGACCACTGCCATGAAGAGAAAACTGCGAGGTAATCTCCTTGGAAAAATCCAAGTGAAGATTTCTACGGATTATCAATTCGATAGTCCATTCATTGCAGAGTTTCAATTAACAATTTGGACAACGATGAAAATAATAAATAGACTTGCATCGTATTTATCAAAATAAATTCCTTCTCGGATTTAGGAAGATAAATACAGAATTAGTAATTGAACTTCGATTACTAGTTAAGTCAATGCATAAAAAGGTAAATAAGGGCACTAATAGTGGATGCCTTGACAATCAATACCGACGAAGGACGTAGAACTCTGCGATAAGTCTTGGGGAGCTGAGAGCAAGCTTTGATCCAGGAATCTCCGAATGGGGCAACCTAATACGAGTCATGTCGTATTGCAATTACTTGAACACATAGAGTAATTAGACGGGAACCAGCCGAACTGAATCATCTTAGTAGGTTGAGGAAAAGAGAATAAACAATGATTCCGAAAGTAGTGGCGAGCGAAATTGGAACAGCCCAAACCTTAACATAACCATACGGTTTAACGGCCAGAGTTATGAAAGGGGTTGTGAAATAAGATAATTTTTATGCTGAGTTATTGGAAGAAATTGCCAATATTCAGCATAAAAACCAACATCGTTAAGTGAATGGATAATGATAAAATCCTTTAGATCATAGCAGAAGTGTTTGAATGGCACACCAAAGAAGGTGAGAGTCCTGTACGCGAAATGGTCTTAGGCATTATATATCTTTTTTCAAGTAGGACGGGGCACGAGAAACCCTGTTTGAATCCGGCAGGACCACCTGCCAAGGCTAAATATATTGATTGATCGATAGCGAACTAGTACAGTGATGGAAAGGTGAAAAGAACCCCGGGAGGGGAGTGAAATAGAACCTGAAACTTAGTGCCTACAAGGTGTCGGAGCAGCTTCGGCTGTGACGGCGTGCTTTTTGTAGAACGATCCAGCGAGTTAATGTTGTCGGCAAGGCTAAGTCAAATGATGGAGCCACAGTGAAAGCGAGCCTTAACAGGGCGAATAGTCGGCAGTATTAGACCCGAAACCGGGTGACCTAACCATGAGCAGGTTGAAGCTGCGGTAACACGCAGTGGAGGACCGAACCAGGGTACGCAGTAAAGTGCTTGGATGACTTGTGGTTAGCGGTGAAATGCCAATCGAACTCGGAGATAGCTGGTT
>ERZ773022.135-NODE-135-length-73306-cov-4.163315_pt1 | contig 73306 bp, 74 predicted proteins | sample MGYA00580839_ERZ773022 | MGnify/ENA primary metagenome ERZ773022 (study PRJEB29015, sample SAMEA2738020) | human oral metagenome | biome: human oral; feature: human-associated habitat; material: dental | place: China | collected 2044 ...
CACAGGTTCGGGTTTCTCCATCCCCTGTAGCTCGCATTCAAACAGGTAGTGGAGGTGGGTTCCGATATCCGTGCTTTCCTTGGAGATTCGGTTAGCCTCCTCTTCTCCGATCCTCGCCCGCCACTCTTCCAAGAATGAATGATCCTGTGACGCGGCGAGGACCGTAGTAACAGAGGGGTAGCTTCCCTTCGGGGTCAGGTAGAATCGCCCGATCCCCTCCCTGTTTTCAGTTTCCATTCATTGAGTCCCGTAGAAGGGCTTCCAGCTCAAGATAGAACTTAAGCTCTTTGGTGGAAGTGTCGAAGGCTTCGCTATTGAAGTCTTTACCGCTATCGCAATTTTTCACGATATCGGCCGCAATTGAATTATTCAATGTGCGGATGATGTTCAGCGCGTCCACGCGTTCCTTATTCATTGCTCCACCTCGCCAGTTACAAAGTCTGTCGTCACGACCTCATACAGAGCCCGAATCAGCGCGTCCGATTCGCCACGATGGTACAGGCTATAGACGTGGGACCAGAAGGATTTAACTAGGGATTCTTCGCCTGAATATTCAAAGGTGAAGGGTTCGCGTTGTAGCCGCTGGCGGGCAATCGTCTTGCCTAGGGTCTTGTCGAAGTTATCGTCCCGCTGGCAAACCGCAACCCCCGCATAGACCTCATTGATCGCATAGTCAATCTGGAAAGCGTATGTCACGCCACCGAGATTGTCGATTTCATCATACTGCAGCTCGTCATATTGGTCACGTAGACCGTAACGGCTATAGCGGTAAATGATGGGAGACAGGTCGTGGTTCTTGTCCATGATCTCGGTCCAGTGTGGTTTCTCGCGCTCGGCCTCTTGAGCAACCATCTCCGTATACCATGCAGGGCTGTTATCGGCTTCCGCTACGATGGATTCAAGAGCTTGCAGGTCTTGATCCAGTCTGGTAACAAACTCATCCAGATTGTCCAGACGCGTGGTGATGGCTTCCTGATTCTTAACCAGAAGCTCCATGGCTTCTACGATCAGGGATAGGGATTGCTCAACTGCGGGGGTTGCGGTTTCACTCATGGTGTTGTCCTTACAAATTGTTGGAAGGGTTACTACATTGAAAGTGTCGCCATTATACGACACCTGTTTGATTTGTCAATCTCAGAATTCCTTGTGCGGATTCCCGACTTGGAAGGTCTTCAGGCCGATGGAGCGCCATGCACGGCAGACGCGTGGGCGATCTTCAATCACGGCACGCACGTTATAGCGCGGCGCAATGTCACGCCAGAATACGTCAAGTTTCACCTCATCATCATGGCGTTCCTCGTCACCTTCAGGGCGGCAGTGGAACTCAAAGAACGGAATCTTGTTCTTCTTCAGCCAATCCAGCGAAGCCTGCTTATGGGCAGCCTTCCGACCAGTCAGAACGATGATATACCACCCCTGATGGTGAAGGCCGTTGACGATAGCTTTCACCTCACCATCACAACGGTCATTGATAGCGGCTGCTGTATCGTAGATATCCCGTTTGCCGTCATGATGGGCAATGGTCCCATCAAGGTCGAGGATCAGTGCTTGCGGCTTAGTGGTATCGGGGACATAGGTTTTTGAAAACTGCTTGTCCCACGATTCCATCTGCTGGGCGATGACACTGGGGCCAACACCATAGCGCCGACGGCTATCGCGGGTAACCGCCTCTTCATAGGAGATAGGGAACATCCGTTCCTCCACCTCATAACCTGCCTCTTTGAATCGGCGGGTGAGGGAAGCGCGGGTCTTCGGGTTCAGATTCGTGTCACTAACAACAATGTCACGCCCGTTCTGAATGGCGACATCGATCAGCCGTTCATGCTCCCGCGTGACATCCTTCTCCCATTGGAACTTCCACTTAGACCAATCGAGGCCGTCATAGCCCTTTTGGAACATAATCCCCTTGCGGATACAGTCCCGTTCAATCTTTTGGAAACTTGGGTTGGCCTTGACAAACTCATCCGCCCACGTGCTTTTACCGCTTGCGGAAACCCCGATGGTGAGAATGGCTTTCATTTGCATTAAATCCAGTCAATGATGTTCAGGATGGCGGAGACCAGCAGGAACCCGTAGAAGACAAGGTTTCTGGACCCTCTGTCAGGAAGCCCGTATGAGCAAGCCAGCCAGAAGATCAGTGCCCACAGACCAAGAGCATGATACACGTTCATGGAAATGATCGCAAGAAACAGAAGGGCAACCGCGTAACCCAAAACATAAGAAAAGAGACTCATATCACACTCCTTTGATGAATTCTTCTTCACTGATACCGTAGAGGGTGAACTCATCACCATACCAGCTATAGCGGCGAACCACCTCCCACTCGTGGCAATCGGGCTCCCCTTTGCCAATGATGGCAGTCTCCCCGACCACTTGGAGGTAGTAGCCGTTCAGCTCATAGGTCTCCACACCCCACTCATCCATGATCCCGTCATTCAGGTCGATTAGCAGGGGATTTGCGTGAAGGAGGTCGTGCATCTTGCCGAAAGCATATGCCACCGCTGCCTTATGATTGATTTGTTTGTCAGTGACGATCTTCATGGTCTGGGTTCCTTGTTGATCCATTGAAGCGATCATACAAAAAGAAAAAGGGGCCGTCAAGCCCCTTTCATCGGTTTATTTCATCCGTTTCTTCCGAACAACATCATAACCAATAGCCGCATATTCTTCCTCTTTCGCATACTGGTCAGGAGGAAGTCCGAGTAGCTTCATCAGGCACTGCCACGATTCGCCATGACCCCATTGCTGGAACAGGCTGAAGTCGGCGACGTGCGCCATCTCGTGGTAGACAACGTTCCGTAGCACCTCGCTGTCTTCCACGAACATCTTTGAGGAAATTTCAATCCAGAACTGGCCTTCGTCACATCTGGCCTGACCCATGGTGACGGACAGTCTACCATTCAATCGAACCTTCGGTAGGACTATCCTCTTCCCCATCTTCTGCTGCAGAATCCCGTGTGCGTCCTTGGTGTATTGCTGCACCAAAGACAGCACCGCAGTTTCTCGGCTTTGGGGATACTGGCGCAATCCCTGCACGATTTGTGTAAACGGGTTTGAAGCAGCAGTCTGGATTTTCATAACAGGGTTCAATGGCGAAGGGCGATGGTTCCAAGGTTTCCGACATCATAACCTTGTATCCTTGTATAATCAAGCTTTCAATCTGGGGCACGTGACTTTCATCACTATTACGGATGAAAGCTACCTGCTTCCCACAACCACACAATGCTTTCACGTTCATAGCCGATTCCTATAGATACGGGTATGTTAACAGAACAATTCTAGGACGTCAAGATGGCAGGTAATGAAGCCCCACAGGTCTACATGAATAACCCTAAGCTCAAGTCGGCGGGGGTTGAGGTGGAGTTCTCCGCTCATCATGTCGAGGAGCTGAGGAAGTGTTATGAAGACCCGATCTACTTCATTAAAAACTACGTCTACATTACGAACATCGACAAAGGCGTAATAAAGTTCTCGCTTTACGAGTTCCAAGAGGAGATTGTGCGGCTTGAGCTGAAGAATCGTAAGGTCATTATGGTGCTTCCGCGTCAGGCGGGTAAGTCCACTACTACAGGGGCGGCAGTCCTACACTATATCCTTTTCAATGAAAGCAAGACGGTCGCCATCCTCGCCAACAAGGCTGCTACCGCACGGGAGATTCTTGGTCGTATTAAAGACATGTATGAGAACCTGCCCCATTGGATGCAGGTCGGCGTCAAGGAATGGAACAAGGGCAGCATCGTCTTGGGCAACGGATGCAAAGTTCTGGCCGCCGCGACCAGTGGTAGTGCTATCCGTGGTCAATCTGTGGCTTGGCTTGTGCTGGATGAATTCGCATTCATCCCGACCAATCAGGCGGAAGAATTCTTCCAGTCGGTCTACCCGACGATCTCGTCTGGTAAGGAATCCAAGATTACCATTTTCTCAACCCCGAAGGGGATGAACTTCTTTTACAAGATGTGGACGGAGGCCAAGGAAGGGAGGTCTGATTTTGTACCGTTCCGCGTAGAATGGCATGAGATTCCTGGCCGCGATGATGAGTTTAAGCGGAAGACGATTGCTGACGTCGGTCAGGAGACGTGGGACCAGGAATATGCGTGCGAATTCCTAGGTTCAGGTGGCACGCTGATTGAAGGTGCTACCCTACGGACACTCACCCATCAGACACCCATCAAGGTCTCCGAGTCCGTTAAGGTCTATGAGGAGCCGAAGGAAGGTCGGACATATTTCATCGGGGCTGACATATCGCGGGGTGTAGGTGGGGACTACTCTGTAGCTCAGGTCATTGACATCACGGAGCTACCTTACCGTCAAGTTGCCGTCTTCCGAAACAACCGCACAAGCTATCTCATGATGGCAAGGATTCTGGCTGATATCGGTCACAAATACAATGACGCGGCTATCCTAGTGGAAACCAATGACGTAGGCGAAGCTGTAGCCGATTCCCTATATGCTGAAGAGGAATATGAGAACACGCTGACCACAGGGAATGCACACGGGAAGGTCGTGCTAGGTGCATGGAGAGGTGGGGTCAACGGTCTACGCACTACGGTTAAATCAAAAAGCGTAGGATGTTCGTCCCTGAAAGCTCTAGTGGAGTCCCGTAAGCTAATCATCAATGACGCGGACACGATCCAAGAGCTAACGTCATTCATCGCCAAGGCCAAGTCCTATGCCGCCGATGAAGGAACCCATGACGATCTAGTGATGGCTTTGGTTATTTTCGCGTGGGCCTCTACACAAGACTATTTCAAGGAACTGAATAACACGAATTTTAAATCAAAGTTCATTGAGGAGAATACGGAGGCCATGATGGAAGAGCTTGCCCCGTTCGGAATCTTTGATGATGGGTCCGACGAATTTGAAAACGGAGTCGGATGGCAGATTATCAACCTATAAACGACGAAGCCCTATAGATATTTTCATCTATAGGGCTTTCTATTTTCAGAGGATTATCATGCCAGCAAGCACCGAAGTCAAATATTTTCACCATGCGATGAAAGGAGCTCCCGTCATTTCAGCGGAGAAAGGTAGCGTCGTTAGATGGCTGAATGCGGTTCTCGTTGACGGCTTTGGTGAACAGACGGCTACTAGTGTATCTGTCTCGGGTAACGTTGTCACCGTGACGTGTGCGGGGCACGGTCTGCAAAAACACTGGGTGATTAGCGTATCGGGTGCATCTTCCGCACAATTGAACGGAGAGCACCGCATCACCAAAGCCTATAAGGATACGTTCCAATTTGAAACCGTGGGTGTTGCTGACGGGGCTGCTACTGGTACCATCAAATTCAAGATGGCACCAGCTGGATGGAAGAAGGTTGCCCAATCGGCAGACGGCTTCAAGGCAGTTTATAAATCCGAACGACTCGGGTTTGATCAACCTCTATTCATGGTCGATGATACAGAAGAAAGTCAGGAAGGTTTTAAAATCTTCGCAATGTCATGGTTTGGAGACTTCGATAGTTATGACAAATCCCAAGAAGAGGCTCACCGCGCTCGTTGTCCGAAAAAGTCTTATCAGACAAATAAACTGTTCTGGGCCATGGTAGCGAACGATCATTTTTGCTATCCGACATATTGCAACGATTCTCGTGGAGGTTTCTCGTCGAGTAACGGATATTCGCGGTCCATTATTTGTTGCTTTGGTGCTATGAAGACAACGAAGGCAAACAACAAATACAATGGCGTTATTGGTGGGGCTATTAACTCCAGTTCTTTCTATAACGGAATTATTACAACAGGTGACCGTGCGTCTGACGGAGTATTTGTTGTATCCTCTGCAAGTGCTCTTCTGCAGAGAAACTACACCAGCATAGGAGAACAGATTTACATTGCACCGTATACAACCGTTAATAGAGGCGGTCTCGGACTTATTAATGAATCGGACTATTCGGTTTACATTGAACGTCCGTTATGGATTTCTAATAACGTGGCATACGGGTATATGCCTGGGTTATACTACTCCCCCATGACATTCAAACCTTCTGTCACCGAACCAGTATTTGTGGAAGACGTAACAGCGGTCAAGCCAGATAATCTATTAATTTGGATGCCGACGTATATTCATGGTATCTACCTAAACGCGACAAAATGGTAATCTACAATGAAACTTCTACCATTATATGATTACCTCGACGGCTCTGCGTCTGGATCATCCACGGGTGTTTTAAATTGGCGTTCCGACGACGCCATCCCCCCTAACACCAATTATCTGGATTTCTCAAAAGGAATCCAGAATATTGATTATGGATCGCTTGAAAATACCTTTACTCTTGAATTCTGGGTGAAGGTCAACAGCGCGCCCACCCGTGGTTATTCTTCGATCTTCTCACACGTTAATAACCACAGGAACCCGTTCTGCGGCATTAATACCGATGGGAGGGTAGTCCTCTCCGTTCCGATTTCAACCGACGTGGTTTCCGCATCGAATATGATCCTGTCAACCGATCCTGTGACGGACGGAACATGGCATCATGTATCATATTCATATGATGGTAGAAACTTTACCTTATGGATTGATGGAAACAAAGCGGGTACGAAAGCGGCCAGCGGAAACACAACTACTAGTCTTGGTCTAAAAATCGGCTTCGGTTATGCGGGTGAAGTTGATAGTCCATTTGACGGTGGTATTGCTGGAATGGTCAAATATAATGCGTTAAAGGAACCGAAGCAAAACCTACCACGACAAATTCCCGATCCAGCGGATGGTGCCCAAGAAGTTAGCTTCGTCGTCATCGAAGACTTCCTAACCGCCATCGAACCAGAAGAGTCGCAAAGGGACTTTGGCGAGTTTCATTACGAAACTCTTGATGATATGATTCCTGCCATCCGAGGCGGTACACTGATCGGCGGCAACTATTCCATCACGGGCACAGTCAAGAAGGCGGATGAAAACGGGATTCTTCGCCCGTATACGGAAGCCGTCGTCTTCCTTGCCGATCAGGAGACGGGTCGATACCAGAGGGAGCAATTCGAAACCCCTAACGGGTTGTTTGAGCTTCCAGACCTTCGTGAGAATAGAAAATATTCCGTTTTCGTGAAAGACGGACGCGGGAAGGCTTACAAAGCATTCATTGATGTGAACGCGCCCGCTGTCTTGGACGTTATCCTTGAGGAAGAGACCCAGAAGCCACCGAAGCCGAAGAGTTATAAGGTATCGGGTAAAGTCCTAGACCACACTGGCCAGCCCATCCAGCGATACGTAGCAGTCCATTCCCGCACCGATGGTACTCTACTAGGGATGACAAGATCGGCGGTAGACGGAACCTATTCAATCGAACTAGCGGAGAACGATCCCGTCTATGTCGTATGCCTGCCCAACAATCAAGAGGATATTAACGCCAAGGTTTTTGACCGCGTGATTCCAGTCCAGAAATGAAAAAAGCCCCTTTCCTTGCGGATCGGGGCTTTTCTTTTAGCTCCAGCTACGGAGCCGATTGCGTTTGAATCGGGACAGGGGCAGGAACACGGCCATAACCCAGTGCTGATGGTCAATATCAACAATCTGGCTTCTGACGTGATTGGCCAGATACCGCTTAATGGAATGGTTCAGGGATTTGGAAGCGCCTACTTTTGAAGCAACATACTCTGCCCGCTTCCAGTTCATCCGCAGCTTCATGCGCTTTGTGGTGTTGGCATGCAGTCCCTCTAGGAACCCCTCCATGATCCGCATACGAATAGCTGGCGGCATGTAATGGAAATTGATCCCATACCATCCGTCTTCCGTAACAGCCGTACATAGGATCAGCGGCATGGTGTCCCAATACGGCATCTCATCCTTCGTCTTTGGATCATACATGTATGCATAGAACTTGCCTGGGATCGGCTGGCTTGTGATGCGTCCCAGCTTGCTAGTCCGTGTCAGGGAAGCATGGCCACTTAGCGCACGCGTATTCTCCATGAACCACTTGATAGCCTCCCGCGACATCGCATCTACACCTTTCTCCCGTCTGAATTTTTCAAACTGCTGCCGAAGCTTAATGTAACTCATTCTACAGTTCCTATAGAAACGGGAAAGCCCCCTGACCATATGATCCTATTTACAGGGTCGCATGGTCAGCGGGCTTTTTTGTTTAGACCGTATTAGCAGTCAGCGTCGCCTACTAGGGCGGAGTTCTCGATTGCGACACCGTAGGAGCCCTCTGGGAAGATGGGGCGGCGACATCGCATCTTGGTGCCGCCTACGTCAAAGACGAATAGCGCGTGCCAGTTATCCTTGACTAGCTGCTTAACCAGCTCGGCCGCGACGGAGCGATATGCATGCTCGCCCAGATAGACGTAGTCGGTGTCGCTTAGGTCTAGCTGGCCAGTCTTGATCCGCAGGGCGAGTTCGGTGCTCGTCATCTTGGAAAGATCGGACCACTTTGCGTCATGGTCTGTGGCGACGTCCCGCATATCCTTCACGGCAATGTAATCATGGCCGTATTCGATGGCGGCGACATTCCAGAATTCCTGTTCAGGATGCCAGTCGTCTTCCTGTGCGGGGGTTTCGTCAAAGGTGATGGTGACATCGGCCTTGACGACCTCATACCCAAGCGGCAGGGTGTTGCTACCGAAGATGGACAGAAGGGCTGCCTGCGGGTTTTCAAAAATGGTAGCATCCTCGCGGAATGTCACGAACAGCGGCACTAGCTGATCATGGTCGCCAGCGGGTTGATTGACAAGGCGGACATAGTCACCTGATGAGTGACGGACAATGTAACGTTTCATGGTGTGTTCACCCAAATTTTGATGAAGTTCTCGGCGCTGATATTGTTCAGAGTGATTTGTTTATCAGCGAGTTTTGCGGACCACGTCAGGTCTTTTGAAATGATGTAGTCGCCTGCTAGGTTCTCTTCGGTATGCACTGTACCAGACTTCCGCAGGTCTGTAAAGACGTATAGCGGGATGTTATTGTAGCCCCATCCACCGTTGTGGTCCACGTAATCCATGGAGCACTTTTTGAACAGAGCTGGGAAATATCCTTGGAACCCGCTATAGGCCACGAAGAAAGCCGTCTGGTGTTTCTTGATTGTGCGGACGATGTCCTTTGCAAATTGATCGTCACACCCTTCCGCATGAATCGAATCAGGAAGGAGGAGGGTCATCTCATGCAAGTCAAGATCAAAGATGTCTTTCACCAGACCGCGAAGGTCGGCTAGGTCTTTCACCTTGACATAGGGTTCCCCGAATCGTTTTGCAGCTGATTCGGCAATCTTGTCCCGCAGACCTACGATCCCGTCCAGTGCGTAGGTGTTGTTATACAGGTCTACAAACCCGTTTCGCTTAACATTCATAGTCGGCCACCAGAAGAGCCCCGATGGGTTCCATTGCTTCGGGGATGTCGTCGAAGTCAAGAGGGCGGTCTACGGTTTCCATGGGGGCGAGGGACAGCTCTTGTTCGTCCCAAGGCATGGTCCAGACCTTGCCGTCTTTTTTTGAAAAGAGGGGGGTGTACATAGTGTTCTTGTCCGATTGGTGGCAAACAAAGACATTGCGCGGTTCCAGATTCATGTAGAATTGGACGCTATCAATGTCAGAGAGATATGAATCGTCGTCTGGGCTGGTGACCGCAGGTAGGAGAGGCGCACCGATGAAGAATACTCGGGGGTTGCCTCGCAGTACATCTTCGGCCATCCAGTCAGCGAATCGGTGGAAGTTCTTGCATTCAGCGCCTTTCGTATTGAGCGGGAGGCCGCGGTCCGCTGCAATCTTGCGGGCAACCCCAAGGGCGGCTTCCGAGCTTCCTTTTACGTAGACCAGATTCGGGAACATGGCGTTTACCTCTTCGGTGTTGGATTAGGGTTCATTATACCCAATCCAACACCGCCGTCAAGTGATATTTTACTCGTTCTTCAGCAGCCATGCGTTACTGATCGCCTTGAAGCTATCCTTGCCATCGGCAGCCTTCCAGACAACCCCTTCACGCTTCGGCTTCACCCCGACCATGGATTGCCCGTCGGCCTCTTCCAGAATCTGATTCCAACCTTTCAGAACGGCATGGGCTTCCAATACGGGAACATGCTGAAGGCCCATCATGGCCACCCAATTGGTGCGGATGTTCGGGCGGACATGATCGAAGGTCACGGCACGCTGGATCTCGAACACGAAGAATTCCTGATCCTTCAAGCCGTATTTGTTGCCTTGAATCTGGGGTCCGATGATCTCACCTTGCACCGCATAGCCCTGCAGGCCAATTTCCCGCATCCGTTCCTCAATGCGGTATTTCTTGGCGATCTTCCAGTAGACGTTACCTTCGTCTTCCTTCAGCTCGAAGTTCCGACTGCAGACATGGAATTTGTCGTCAGCATCCAGATAGTAGGTGGCAGACGTGCCGTCAAGCTTCTCGGTCACCTCGAAGGTCGTTCCCAGCTCTTCGGTGGCGATGAACCATTGATCCGACAGATTCTGGACCCGTTCCTGATCCGTCTTGTTCAGCTCAGCGGGGAACAGCCCCTTCTGCTGGCCAGCCAGTGATAGAGCCGCTTGTGGTTCCCATTTCTGGACATTGTAGAATTTTGAAATGTCGTCACCCAGCAGGGGCTGACCCATTTCCAGATATTCCACACTGTTGACAGGGAGGACCAGACCTTGGGACAGTGCGCCGCGAATCTTGACACTCTTCAGCCGTGCGCCCGCGACACCGTTATAGATCGCTGGGGTCTTCCCTTTTGAAAGGAACGGGGCAACCTCATGGGGAATCCATGAATCAATCTCGAAGTAGGCAACCTCATCGCCCACTTCAAACTCGCCTTTCTTGACCACGACTTGCCAGCCGCCAATATGGGTCAGTTCAACGGCGTCGGCCCCAGCGATAGGAGACAGACGATCAATCTCCCGATACGTAACCATCTTGCGTTCAGCCATTTCTACACCTCACTTGGTGATGATACTCAGGAACGATTCAAACATCCAAAGGACACCACCCACGATCAGTCCGACATAGACGAAGGTGGCAGCTACTACACTCGCCATTGCAAAATCCTGTGCTTTCATAGTATGAACTCCGTTTGACAATGGCGTCATGATAGCCTTAGCGGTTATTTTTGTCAAGCCACCCAGACATCACCAGCATGGCATCCGTCGGCCCGCTGAACCCTCGGACATAGACCCCTCCCTCCCCTTCGTCTTCATAGAGGCCGACTACACCCCAGTCCTTGAACTGGATTTCAATATCAGACCCCACCTGCTCTACCATATGAGGGTGTTCGGCGGCAAACTTTTGAGCATACTTGTAGAGCCGATCTCTCATTGACAGATACTTGGATGCCTCTACGGACTCGCGCTTGCATATGGAAGAATAGACGTCATCAAACACGGTCCGTTGCGGACTATGGTTGAGGATCAACCCACCTTCACGAATGGCAACATTGAAGATCGCCATGGTCTCATCATCGAACCAGAATCGCGTAGCGTCGCCTAGATCGATTGCGGTCTCACACCATCCAGCGCACGCGATTGCTTCCAGTGCTTCGGCCGCAGTCTTGCCACTGACGTTCAGATAGTTGTATGGGCGGCTCATGGCGATTTGCGTGCATAGCTCTTGGCAGACCCGACGGCCTGCCTCTTTGGATTCGGCCTGTACGTTGATCCACGCGCCCTTATGGGGAAGGACGTTAAGCATATTGTGTCACCTCATCCAGTTTTGTTACAAGAATCCGCAATGAACGAATCGTCATTGTGTCGTTACAGATTTCATGGTTAGCCTTCTCGGCGGATTCTACTGCGTGGAAATATTTGGCCTCCGTCGGGTCTTCGGGTTTTGAATAACCAGTCCAGAACGTACCGTCTGGATACTGCAAGACATAAACTCGTTTCATGTTCGCGGGCTCCTATTGAACCAATGGGAGCATTCTAGTCTGCTTTTCGGGTGAAGTCAATAGCGGGGTGTTCTCGTTCCCATCTCGCCTAAACTAGACCATTTTGAGACTATAATTATAGGGGTCTGGTGATTGCTCTAATACGTAGGTGGGGTCCACCTATTACCTCGATTCTCAAACATGCAAAAGAACGGCCTCAAATTTTGCGGATCGGCTATTCATGCGGGTCTTCAGGCACCTCTATGTTTTCACCCACCCCAAAATTTTAGAAGTCCGTATCATATTATGAAAAACAACAAAAAAGCCCCGAACCTTGCGGATCGGGGCTCGAAAGAACAACTCACCTCAAAAGGATACTACGAAACTTCAACCTGCATTGTCAACCGCGTCTTTCAGCAGCGTGGCGATTGACAGGAATTCTTCCTCACTGATACCTTCAACCTCGATCCGCATGGCACCGAGGCTCATGCGCCCCACTACTTCCCATCCGTCTACCGTATGGCGGATTCTCGTATAGTACCCGCCATCCATCAATTGAAACATGAATACACCCCAGACCCATTCATCAACCGACCAGTTATCCATCCTGTTCCGCGAGTTGATTGGCTCTTGAAAGATTCCCTTATGACGGATTTGGTTCACCAGCCAGTTGTATGCGGCTGCTACGGATTTGAATTGATCCATGGTGACGCTCCTTGTTTGAAAGTGTCACCATAGTATCTTCAGCCGAAGAAGTCGTCAAGCGTCGCTTTCTGCTCATGCGACCAGTTGATGGCTTTTGACACACGTTCCAAAGGTTTGATGAAGGAACCCTCGAACTGTTCGGTGCGGTCCACGTATTTGTCCAGACCGAACTCTGGTGGAAGCTTATCCACGAAACCGACGGTGTCCTCACCAATGGGGTTAGGTAGGGTTAGGGCCACGCGGCGCATCTTCCCACCTTCCTGAATGGGTGAATAATTACCCGCGATGCCATGCGTCTTCAGGTAGTGGTTATAGAGAAGGGAGGCACGAACGTGTTTCGGGCAACCCTGCTTATAGATGCTCTTGGCATCTGCGTATTTGTCCAGACCCTTAACACCCGACGGAATGGCGATTTCATATAGGGGTTGCTCCTTATACGTCTTTTCAAAATCCTTGACGTATGTCTGTAGCTCCTTCTCCGTACCCGTCAGCAGGATACGGAGGCAGTCGGCCAAAGCATTCCGACAGAACTTTGGTGTGCTAGATCTCTTCACTTCCAGACCCGTAGCACTAATCTCGGGTTCGGGGTATCGGACGCCCTCGTTATCCCATGCCAGCAGCACGTAGGCTTTCTTCTGGACGAAAATGGCGGACTCGCTAATCTTCTCGCGCTTGACCGCTAGGTGGTTCTCGAAGACGTTAGCTCGGCGGGCAACGTTGGCACAGGAACGGTCAACCGCCTTCCCAATCTTCTGTTCACAAATCTTGTCCACCGCATCAATCATCTTATCCTTGGGGAGCTTGTCAAGGCCGCATTTCTTGATCAGACTATTGACGGTCAGGTATTCGGAGTCGGTGTCCGAATAGATCAGGGAATCCTTAACACCCGATAGGTTGTCAATGTATTCCGCCGTCTGCTCACCCACGGTCTTGATGAAGAACTGGCCCGATGACGTGATACCCTCGGCACAGCGGAAGTCGAAGAATCGGAAATATGGGGATGCTTGTGCACCATATCCACTGTTCAGGAAGACCTTTAGTGCGTTCTGCTTGATGTTCAGGTTGGACATGGCTGCCTCTTCCCGCAGCATGGCTTCCTTCAGCTCTTCATCGGTTAGCGTCGTGTAATCAGTCATACCAGACCCCTACGTTTCATTTCTGCCTCAATGGCAACCAGCTCTTTCTTATGTTTCTTCATCTCGTTCTTGGCGTTCACGCGGTCATTATACACCTTGGACATGAGGAACGGGATCACACCCTGCTTATCCCGTTTGAAAAAGTGGCCATTGGCCGTCATGGCAAGGTTGTGCTTTTCCAGTAGCGGCGTCAACTCTTCATCATGGGCCATTGTGTCAATCTGTAGCCGATCATACCATGGTTGCAGCTCAGACGGAACCTCATGTTCGGCAAGGATGGTCTCTGGGCTGATATTGAAGGATCGGATAATGGAAGGATACAGGCTGTTTGCGTCGAACGAGACAACCCATTCATAGCGGCCAGGGATCGGGTCTTTCACGTACCCGCCAATGATTGAACGGTCGGGCTGCTTTGGTGAGAACACTGCTGGCACGAATTTCTTTTGTCCGTACAGGTAGTTTTGAATGTATGCGTCCCATGCCTTCACGGTACCCAACACGTCCTCATAGTTGACCTTCGTCATGTAAGCAACGCCCATCAGCAGCGGGATGAACCGCAGCTTTTCATCCAGACGGTAGAGGATGTGTACGTCTCGGCAGTTATACTGTGCGAACCGCTGGAAGTCCTTTTCATAGAACTCCCTGAAGGTGGCAAACGGGTTCTCTAGCTTACCCTCATGGAGGTGGTCCTCCGCTACAGCATCTAGGGTAAAGTCCCGCTCCCCAGGGATGAACTTCTTGTACATTAAAATGTAGTCAAGGTGCTCTACCCCAATCAGGCGATAACCGACCGTCTTCACGTCGATTTGATACTCCTTGACCTGCCCCACGGGTGACAGGGTCTTCATGACCTCTTCACCTAGGCGCTGGCGGACGCGGTTAACGATATAGGGCACGTCAAACCGCGATGAGTTATAGCCGATTAGTGCGTCGGGATAGTTGCCAGTCCAGAAGGCCATGAAATTCTTAAGCATGGCGTCTTCATCATTGAAGATCCGTTTCTCTACGGGGAAGTCATAGAGCTTGTCGAACTTGGTCTCATCGAAGTCTTGGAAGCTCCAAATGACGTAGCGTTTACCCGTTAGAATGGTAATCAGGTTGATGCGCTGGTCAGCTCGCATCGGATCAGGAAACTCATCACCCACCTCCGTTTCAATGTCGAACATGTAAATGCTGACCTGCTCCCGCTTGTACGGGATCTCTTCCATCGGCCAGCGTTCGTTGATGTATGAGTAATCCCAGTTGGTATTACCGAACAGGGTGAAGCCGTCCACGCCCTCATATCGCTGGATGAATTCCTTTGCCTCCTTGATACCCTCCTGCTGGATGGGGTTCACATTGTCACCAAAGATGGAGGTGTAGCCAGTCTCCTCATTCGTTTTGACGTATAGGGTAGGCTGGAAGTCTTTCACGACGGTGGTGCGCCGCTTGCCTTGATCATCAACCCAACGAAGGAAGATCGCCCCGCCTCTTTGGTGAAAGTGGGTGTAAAAGGACATTGCTCATGCTCCAATGACAAATGAATACCCCATGATAGCAAAAATCCCCTAGGCTGTCAACACCTAGGGGCACCTATGTTACTACTTAATCAATCCTAACTGATACGCATACTGCCCATAGGCTGATGATAGCGCAAATTCGCCTCCAGAGCAATCGCGGTAAACCGTGTCTTCTTTCACGCGACTGGATGTCACTGAAATGATGACGCCCTGCTGGCCGCTTTCAATTTGCACACCCTTGATCTTGGCTTTCTTCCAAGGGATCGCTTCCCCCCTCCCTACGGGAACCATGCCATCCGCAAAGATATATGTGGCGGTGTGCTTCTCTTTGCCGCCTTCGGCTTCCATCAGCTGGAACTCCTTGAATGACATAGTCTCCTCTTCCTCGGCTACCAGCTTCTGGTAGGTCACCTTACCTTTCACCAGTGCTTCAATCTTGGCCCCGTCCATGATCCTAACCTCATATGCCCGTCTGATGCGGACCTGAGCGTGGGGATCGAATACCGCCCATTCTGGGCTGATGAAGTCCCGATGGTTTGTGGCTTCAGGGAATCCACCAGAACGATGGTTGAATACAGGGCCGTCGGTGTCTGGCGAAGGAGACGAATCTCTGATAGCGGGGTTTCCTAGCTGGGCGTCCATTTCAAACAGATAACCTGAGAGACCTCCGCGATATCCAGAGTCCCCGATATACAGAGTTGCCTTATCGGACACGTCCGTGAAGTATACACCGTCACCTTGCGCCCGTCCACTCATCCCAGCGTCCGCCGTGAACTCTGGGATAGTGAAACCGTATCGTAGGATCATGGAGGCCGCCACCGAACCCGTTCCGTGGAAGACGGTCGACATGTAGTCGTTCGGTAGATTGTTGGCTTCCATCCGTGCCTTGAATGCTGGCCACTGTGCGTGCTGCTGAGGGATGCTTACGTCAAACATCCGTATAACCAGAATACCCAAGCGTGCCTTGCCGCCGTGGGCATAGCGGTTAAAGCCTTCGATCATGGCGGTAGCTTCTACTAGCTGATCTTCCGTTGCCTCAACCTGCACCACCTTTAGCGGCTCAAGTGTCACCTTAGCAGACTTAGCCGTCTTCAGGTTCTCACTGAACGTTTTCTTCGGATCATAAAAGTCACCCAATACACCTTTGATATTAATCTTATTAAAGCGCATTGACCGCAGGATTTCCTCCCGCGTCTGCACCGTATACGGCCTGATGATATCGTTATGATATGGGCCACTCAGGTTCTCGACGACGTTTGCTTGTGCTAGAGATTCTACTACGGATTGAAGCAGGGCTGAACCGCTAACAACCATCATGGCGTTATCAACCGAATCTGGAAACCTATTGATGACGGTTTCCAGCACGCTGGTAACAGTGAAAGCGATCCCATCTAGCGTTACCACGTCGTCAACATACCCATCCTCATCACCGCCTTGGTCTCCAGAATCGAACTGCTGGATGAGGCCGCCCATTCTCCCAAGGATCATTTCAACATCTTCCTTAGTAACGTCCTCACGCTTCAGGAAGTGTCGACTAATGGAAGCATGAGAAAGCTTCTCTGCTAGGGTCTCCGATTGCGCCAGTTTGATCTTGAGGGCAACCAGATATTGATCTTTGGGTAGGAACCCCGCTGCCGCTTCATCGCTCATATTATCCATGACAGCACCTTTACGGTCGCTTTCTTGGAATAGCTTGATGAAGTGCTCCCGCGCCACTGGATTCTGCAGGTTGCGGGTTAGGAAGGAGGAGGCCGACCAGATATTGTCGTATCCCACGAAGGCTTCAAAGACCGCGCCCGTGACGTCCCTGATTTGCTGATCCGTGAACCCGTCTACAGCATTTTGATAGTCGGAAACGTCCAGACCACTGCCAATCATTCCGATGATGAAAGAAGACAGGATATCGTTTGGTATTAGACCGTTGAACTTCACCCCATATTCCATAGCCTTACTAATCACCGCATTCCTGTCGGCGTCGGTGTGCTCGTCCCCGTCCTTGCTAGTAAAGACGGTCATCAGCCGTGTCCACTCTTCGGTACCCAGACCATGGGCAATATCGCGGGTCATGAATGATTCGAGTTGTAGGCCCTCGTTGGTGGCAGCGTGCTTCAGGAAGTTATGCGCCAGTTGAACCTGTGTAGCCGAATCAAAGTCGCCAACATCAGTAGCGTAGTATGATAGAACTGCGGTCGGGTTTGCTTCATGGAAAGCCATGGCCAGGATCTTGGCGTCGGCTCTATCCATGACGTTGATGTTGCTGGGCCTCCCTAGTGCTGAATATGCAAAGCTACCCGCTCCACCAATTTCAAGCGCCTCACCGCGATTAGTCGGTCTGGCGCGGTAGAGCTTCGACATATCCACTTCCATCATCTGTGACATAAGATGCTTATGCAGATTGGTTAGGAAGGCGGAAGCCTGCCCATTCATGTAAGACTCCTGCGTATTCAGTAGGGTCTTAACATATTTGACAATCGATTCTTTCAGGCGCGGGTGTTTACTCAGAGATTCAAAGAACGCAGCTGCCTCTTCTGGACGACCAAAGTCACGTGTGGATTTACCGACACCGAATAGATGACCGAACATGTCGTCGTGGTCTTTGGGCTTGGCGGATTCAACGAATTTCTGGAAATGGACATAAAGTGCTCGGATGAACTTATCATAGCCGTCACCGAAGCGTGCCACTAGTTCAGACCACTCGTCGTCCTTGCTCACATCGGCGTAGTCGATGTGATACCCACCACCGAACTCGGTAGCCAGGGTATTCAGGAACTCGATTTCTTCAGGGTAGTTGGTGTCCACGCCCTTGATTAGTGCTTTGTCATGTTCGATCTCAACTCCAGCACGTTTCAGGTCGGCAACGATGACAGGGAATGGCGTGATTCCATGGATAGGTGAAATGGAGCCCATGATGCTTTTAACAAAGAACATGGCGATGTCCTTCTCGGACAGCATCAGACCGTAAATCGTCTTATGGATTTCTTCGGGGTCAAACAGTTTCAAGGTCTTGGAGTAGTCTTTACGGTTAATATAGTGGATCGGTTCTTGGATCTTTTTCCATGCGGTGACGTCCTTGGCGTCTACCACAGCCATAACAATCATATCACGGATGAAGTCCCCGATTTTCTTATGCGCGTCATTGAGCGTCATACCAGCGATCTTGAAGCCAGAATTGATGACTTTCTCATCAAAACTGATTTTCAAATCACTAAGGGTATAGAAGCCAGCGGTGAATGAATCTAGATCGGTCCAATACTTGTTTAGATGAAGGGACGCAAAAACCGCATTGAGCGTCTGATAGATCTCGTCATCGAGAGCTTTCACGACAGACCACGGACCGCTGATCATCGAGCTATACCCCTCTGGCAGTTCCATAGCCTCTAGGTGCATTTTGCTGGGAACGGTCCGTGCGACGATCCTTTCGGCAATCTCCCTATTAGCATTCAGCGAGAGCAGGATGTTCTTGATTGATTCAACCTCGTCCCTCGCCACTTTCTGGTCTACCAGTCGATCAATTAGATCATTGATCCGTTGCTCAACAGATACGGGCTCATATGTCCCGTCGTCAACCTCGTTCCAGTCCTTTGAATTCCGTTTGATCTCATGGAACAGACCCTGATATTGGCGGGCCATGGGAAAGAATTCCATCCCGTAGTTAACAATCAGCTCTTTGCGCTCAAACAGTTTGTCATAGAGACGGGCGGTGAACTCTTCCAGTGTGGTGAGACCGTCAAAGAAGTCTAGGACCACCGACCGCAGTTGCTGAACGGGAGGATTTGACCGCCAGTGCATCTTCTGTAGCCAATCGCGTAGCTGGTCGTCGTCGATATCAGCATGCTCGGCCGCTTTCTTCCTGCGAAGCTCGCGTAGTAGGCGGATCATCTGGGCTGCAACTGGTGTCGGGACGATTCCAGCGTCAACACCAAGACGAATCACCAGCACCATGTCGTTGTGGGTCTCCGCAATCTTCCCGATTTGCATCTGTTCTTGGCTATTCAAGATACGGCGCGCCTTAACCTTCTTTGCATCGATCTTCAGGAGGCCAAGCGTCCCGAACAGATTGATGATCAGTGCGGTCATCGTCGCCTCCTTGTCATCCACCAGCTCCTTCCGTCTGGCGTCCGAACTGTAGAGGCTATTCTCTTTCAATTGTTCCATGTATATGCTCTCAAAAGACACAATAATTTTATCTATCCAGAAACAAAAAAAGCCAGTGTAGATTAATCTACACTGGCTTGATATGTTACAACACGGTCTTTATCATGTCAAGAGACCTTACCGTAGACGGTTTGTAGGAAGTTGTCGATATCTGGTCCGTTCATAAATCTGGCGATATCGTCAACCTGATAGATGTCGGTGACACCCTTGTCATTGGGAACGATAACACTGATACCCCATGCACCACCGTCCAGCTTGACACCCCGTGGTGCTTTCCACTCGGTCCAGTCTACGGTCTCATCGGCCGAGACGGGGATTTGACCTTGAAGGAAACACCATGACATTGAGCCACTTTCTTCTGGGGTTTCCTTTTCCGTTAGAAAGGTATTGAATGATCTCATTTTCATACTGGATTAATCCCATGTTTAATGCAATTGGCTTTCCACACAGGTAGATCAACGATCTTCACCTTGTAGACCTTTTTAATACGTAGCTGACCTTTCTCCTTGAAGACCGCCCACTCTGGACTAAGGAAGTCCTGATGGTTAGTGGCCTCGGCAAATCCACCCGAACGGTGGTCGCAGGTCACGCCTTCATCTGGACCGCAAGGTTGACTGTTCTTTTTGGCAGCGCGACCAATCTGTGCCTCCATCTCAAACAGATAACCGATATTACCAACACAGCGAGTAATACGGTTAGTGTCATCGCGGAGATATTGCAGTGATTTGTCCGTAAACTTCGCAAAGTAGATACCATTCCCCAGCGCCCTCCCAGCCATGGATGCGCGATCAAACGGGGTGATTTTGAAACCAAATCTCAGAATCATCGCACCGCCTACCGTACCCGTTCCGTGCCAGACAGTCTCAAAGTATTGGTTCGGCTCCCCGTTCTTGGAACGTTCTGCCGCGAACTCATCCCACTCTGGACCGTTTGTGATTGACGTGTCATAGATCGCCAATACCTCTAGACCTTCTGGGCCGTGTTTCTTGTTACTACGGAATAGCCCATTAAGCCTAGCCGATGCTTTGTCCAGTTCATCCTGATCCTTATTATCGACACGTACAGCTTTCAGATCAGGGAGGAAGGAATCATCCATACTATTATTCAAGGCTTCACGGAAGGTTACCTTCTTACCTACAGCCGTGCGTTTCGTCAGGTCAATGTTGTTCCGTGCCAGCATGGAAGGAATGTCTTCTGGCTTCGCCTTGTTCTCTGGTTGAATCTCCTCGCCCATCAGACGGTCATGAATCGATTTAAAGAGAATCGGACCCGCGATTGACTTGATTAGTTTGCCACGTGCGGTGGTTGTCATCTGTGAGTAGATTTCATTAGCCGCGCTAGGATTCTTATCATCAATTGCAATCATGAAATTGGCAAGGTGTACAATTTCATTGATGTCCCTAACCTGTCCCAGATCCTCAAAAACTGGTCTCAGTGATGAAGCAATCTGATTAATCACCTCGGGCTTTGTTGTCCGTTTGATAATCTCCGTTGCATTTTCAACGATGAAGTTCTTATAGGATCGGAAACCCGTATTGTCACCATAGGTTAGCTTCACCTTTTGGATGTCACGGAGAACCCTATCCTTCGTCCTACTCTCCACCACTTCGTCTTCCGCGAACTTGATAGCGAATGCGGGCGACGGAAAATGATCGTATAGAACGGCAATATTCTTTTCAAAATAGTCTCGAACAAACTCATACACCCATGGGAGGCTATACCGATCCCCTCCACCAATCAGGCGCATCAGGTTCAGGTCAAGAATATAGTCTACGTGCTCGTTGGCAATCTCGTCATCAATCCTTGAAGGCACGCCGCTCTTTCTTGATTCATCGAGAACTTCAGTAACCAGCTGTTTCTGACGTTCGAGGCTTGTTGCCTTGAAACCATTATAGAGATAATCATTGTACTGTGACGCAGATACATCAATCAGAAAGCCGATACCAAGACCCGCAACCACGACCTCAAATGGGGCATCGTGTCTCATGAGCTGGCGCAGTGAGTAACCGTCTTCTTTCAAAGCAGAAACGATCTCTACAGTTGCCCGCTCGGCGAACAGAGGAAGGAATGATGCAAGTCTGCCGATGCTAACCGTTTTGTTAAAGAGGGCAGACGTCGCCCGTTCAAACAACCAGTCATCAGTAAAGCCAAACCCCTTTAGTTCACCATATGGTAGACCAGCCTTGATCGGGTCCTGTCTGACGATCAACGTTGCAAGTCGCTTCTGCGTATCTACATCAAAGAGTGCGGTCTTCTGCATCAGGATGAGTGTATACCAGAACGAGGTCGTCTCATAGTCTATACCATAATCAAGCTCACCCCCCTTCTTCTCCAAAGCCTCGTCTAGGAGAATCTTGTGAACATGCCGAACCGTGGCCAGCACCTCGTTCGAGTAGTTGCGTAGTGTGACGGTTTTAAGATTCAACAGATCCTTCATATACGCTTCAAACAGGGGCACGAAGTTCGGTAGTTTACTAATCTGCCCAGCAATCTTTTCAGCATGAAAGTCCATATTAACCGCAAGCGTTCCAACGAACTTATGGAACCCTTCTGCAAACGGGGTTACATAATCACCTTTCGCGGTCGTGACAATCTTTACATTGCTACCCGAAGCCTTGATAGCAGCCTCTAGTAATTCTACTACATGAGCCGAGTCGATGCCGCCAATCGTCTTGGTTTTACCGTCAACAATGATCCCCTTGGAAGCAAGACGTTTAGTAATCTCTGAACTGTTATTACGTTCAATGTCCCACACGTAGGATTGATCACTTGCTTTCGGGAATGGCCCGACCATGGTACCGAGGATGACAAGGGCGATATAGTCAGCAGTGGCGCCCTGATTTTCCAGATAGTCCATGACGGCTTGCGGGTAGATGGTTTTTAGCTCAACGGAAGCGACATTAACCTTGCCCATCTGCTTACCGTTAACGGTCAGGGAGTTAACGTAGGCTTCAGCGGAAGTCGTATCGATCCGCTCAACCCACGCGGCAAGAACGGTCTCGCATACCTTCTCCGCGATCTCCTTCGGGTTGACGTTGCGATAGATGCCTTTGTTGAGGCCAATATCACCCCACTTCAGAAGGTGACCAAGCATCGAGTTAACGGCTTCAGTGAAGTCGGTTAGTTTCTTGACGTTAGTCTCAATCCACATGGCCTGTAGCGCGTTATCCTCGTGCGGATATTCGTTATCAAGGAAAGCACCGAAACCGTTCGTCATGAACTCAAGGAACTCATCCTCCGTCAGCTTCGGGAAACTATTGTTCGGGAAAGCGTAATCTAGAAGACTATGAATTGCAAAGGTGATATCAGGGGCAAACTTCAGGAGCTTGTTCTTAACCTCCAAAGCTTTCTCTGGGCTCATGTAGCCCGAGTAATCCAATTTCAATACATCGTCCGCGAGTTGGGCAATCGTATATTTGGTGGCGGATGCTGCTGTTGATTGAGTTGTTGATGACGCCTGATTTGTCCCTACGAACAGACGCCAGCCAGTCTTACTATCTTCGGCTAAAGCGTTCAGGGTGCCATAGAGCCACTGATCAATGGTTGTGGCGTTGACTTTCTTTTCAACGTTATCAACCTTGTAATTAGTGAGTAGAGCTTTCCAGTCAGCGATACCGTTAGTGTCCTTATTGAAGTCACCTAGGCCAGCAAACATCGGACCTGCAAAAGCCTTGAAAACGGCATGTTCGTTGATGTTGTTTTTCTTCATGATATTGACCCATGCCACTGGATCAAAGATCATGATTGCCTTGGCCGCGTCTGGTACTAGTGACAGGATGGACTTCATCTTGTTCACTACGCGCTTGTATTCGGACTTGTCGTTGGCATTGACAAGGTATGTAATCCAGAAACCGATGATGTTCTGCACGACGTCGGCAAACGGGCGAATCAGCTCAGGGGCTTTGACACCAGAACTTCTCATGCTACCCATCAGCGCCACGTTAGTGGAGTTGATGAATTCATAACCGATGATATTAGCCTGTAGCCAGAACAGGTTATAGGCAAACCAAGCGTCGGCAGAAAGAGCCTTGATAACCGCACCAAAACCTTCCTCGGTGAATTTCTTCAAGTCGTCAAAGTTCATGACCGCGATCTCGGGCCGTTTGCTATTGATGATTTCCATCAGGGCCTTTTGATAACCACCGCTATGGATGTCGTCTAGCTGTTTCTTGACATCATCATAGTAACCCCGATTCAGCAGGTTAGCAGACGCCAGATTCTGATTCCAGACACGGGCCACAAACTGATCAATCGTCTCTTTTGGCTTGGGCGCTGGAGCTGGTGGCTGGACTGGTGGAATGGGGGTAGGTGGAGCTGCTTTGGTTGGAACGGGTCGTGAACTCTGGGCGATTGTCACTGGCTGGACGGTGACGCCACTTGCCGTCTGGAGAGGGGCTTGTGGCTGAATCTGTGCGCTCGCGGCTTGCTGGGCTTTGGCAGCCTTGGTTGTCAGCGGGGTATCGTCGACCTTCGGGAAGTAGACGCTATACTGCTTGGCCAGCTCATAGAACTCGGTCGCAAAAGGCATCAGCTCTTTCTTGCGGGCCTTGACCGTGAGGAACATCTGCTTGGCAACCTGCTGGATATTCAGCGTACCGTCAGCGAAGCCTTCAATGATCGGCATCAGTGAGACATGAGGCCGATGGGCTTTATACTGGATTTTTGAAAGGATATCGCGTAGCGGGGCGTCGGAAAGGTCCTCGCCTTTAATCTGCTTTGACTTCAGGGCGAACAGCAGACGGGTGATTTCCTGTGCAACCGCGAACTTCAGGATACCTGCAGACACGGCAAGCTTAACGGACAGGGAAATATCCTTGTTCGTATCCGCGATATTGCTTAGGCGCAGCTGACCGTCGTCCTGCAGGTGGGTCTTCATCGTCCCACGCTTGGAGCTGATCTTCAGAAGGCCAAGCGTCCCGAACAGGTTGATAAAGAACGCGTTAGCGACTCCCTCCTTATTCATCAGCAGATCATTCATCTCCGCTGGCGTCTTGTACAGACTGTTTTCTACTAGTAGGTCTTTGTTGTCCATCGTTACCTCATGACGAAGCGTGTTATAACGACAATATCTATTTTTGAAAAAGAAAAGGCCGTGTGGTTAGCTCCACACGGCCTCATAGGATACTACATCACCTGATTCGCGTCAACGACGTTTAGCGGATTCGTTGAGGACGTAGATCAGGGCAGATTCGAAGGAAGCGGAAGCGCATTCCTCGGCAATGACAAATTTTGACTTTAGTGCATCGCGGGCCGCCTTGAAATAATCTTTAACCTTACCGTTCACTGAAGCGATGGTCTTGTAACCAGCGCTAATAGCAGCACCACCACGCATATGTTGAAGATAATACTGCGCCTCCTTGTCGCCTTCGGTATTGACCTCAAACCCCTTCAGGCCGATGAGATAGAGACCGCCAAGGATTAGGTTAATATCGTCTGGTTTATAACCACCCTTGGCCAGCTCATCCTGAATGACAAGCGGGGCGAAGACACCACCAAGGTCTCCGTTAAGACTCTTCTTGTCACTGTCAACGATCTTCTTAACCTTCTTCAGGGCATTCACGTACCCTGCCTCCCCAGACGACGCGCCTTTCGCAATCGTGGACAGAAGGTCGGCGGTCAGAGTGTGCCGCAGTTTACTGATGTTACCAGAGTCCTTGCCTGTAATCCTACCCGTGCCGATCAGCCCAAGCGTGGCAGCAAGGCCAGCGCTCATACCTTTGTCAAGGTCGTCCAACTTCTTAACGTTATCTACAAACCACTGAGCGCGCTGGCCGTCAACACTCCAGTCGCCAATTGGTTTAGCGGACGCGTTAAACTCGTCATACTTCGCTTTAAGTCCTTCGTTGATTTGTTCCATGTTTCACCTTATAGAAGAGAGGAATTTTTGAACTTCATGTTTATTTACAGGATCGGACAGCCATTCCCGCGTATCCTTGATGTAGAAGGTACCGCCAGTTTTCACCCCTTTGATGACAACCATCGGCCCCTTACCCGATATGTCGATTATACCACGCCCCACGCGGTCTAGGATATCGAAACGCTTGATTGCTGTTTTAGACAAAGGAATCATACCATCCATGAAGACATAGTTGGCAACCTCCTTCCCACGGATATTATCCGTAAATGATTCCATCAGGTCCTTCTGCTGAATACTCATCATATCGTTCTTGCTGATTAGCTGGACCTCATACGCCCGTCTGATTCGTAGCTGACCGTTTGGTTTGAAAACCGCCCATTCGGGGGAGACGACATCTTTCTGATAGGTTGCATTAGGGACACCTGCTGATTGGTGGTCTACCCACTGCTCACCTAGCTGAGCATCCATCTCGAAGATATAACCCTTGGTGCCGATACCGCGTGAGTATCCGATGTCCCCGATATACTGGGCGACCTTGTCCACAACATCACTGAAGTAGATGCCGTCGCCCAGCATACGCCCGACCACACTTTTGTCTGTCGATTCTACCACAGCGAAGCCATAACGCAAGATCATACTAGCACCAATCGAGCCCGTACCGTGATAAACTGGGCTTATGACCTTGTTTTCCTTGCCCTCTTTCTCATTGGCGAAGTCTACCCACTGCGAAGCCTGAACGGGAATGTTCACATCAAAGGCCCGCAGGACCTCAAAATACGTCCCGTGCTTGTGACTGTTACGGCCCTCGAACTCAACCGTCAGCCGTTTCTTCTCCGCGTCAGTGATTCTAACCTCTTCGGCATATAGGACGTTCGGCTTTGCATTTACCGCGTTTTCCTTTACCCGCTCGTGGAAGGCGCTATAGCTCTCGCCCTGTTCGCGTGGGAGGATTGGGAACTGGATGTTGTTGTAAGCCATCACCTCACGCAGGCGATCAATCGTCATCCCCTCATACGGCTTGATGGGAACATCATCCGAGAAGATTTCACCCATCGCCTTCTGTAGCGTATAGAAGTTGTTAACCGCCTCTTCTACTGCCGTCTGCTGGAAGGGTTGAAGCTTCTCGAACAGTTCGTCGTTGCCGATGACGGGGAATAGGACACCTACCGAATCGCGGGAATCCCAGTAGTGCGGGTTGCGCACCATTGAATCGCGTAGTGACCTTAGAACCCCATCACTGATCGGCGACACCTTGTCGCGGAAAAACTCCGCAATTCGTGAGTATGAATAGAAGTCAACGTTGTTGTCAAGCGCGTGTGCATAGAGACCAGCCAGCCGTTGCGGCTCTACAAACTCATTAACGAATTCGCTTTCACGGATGATTTGTAGAATCTCATCGTCCCGTAGGCCGTTAACCCACGCCCTCACCTCATCGCCGCCGAACAGGATAAGCGCATTGATCGCATCATCGTTAACATACCCAGCACCGAAAACGGAATCGGCAAAGTGCTGGATAACGTCGTTATACACTGGCGTGCCCGTGACGGCAAGTTTCATCTTGTCCTTGTCTTCCTTGCCAGCCTTGTAAAAGACCTCCGCATAGGTCTCAAAGGCATCTCCCGAACGGACACCTAGTAGCGGGTCCTGAAGATGATTGGTTAGGAACTTAACAGCACGCGAATCCGATGATTCATAGTCCACGGGGAAGGCATGGATCTCGTCTAGGAGCTTATCGATGGTCTCCTGATCAAGGAACCCGTAGGTGAACTCTGAAGTGAGGAAGCCGATATGTTCGCGGCGCACCTCATAGTCCGATGCTAGGATGTTAACCGCCTCCGCGAAGTCGATTCCTAGGAACTCAAGACGGCGGCGAACTGACGCATAATCGAAGCGGCTTTCGTTCTTGACAATCTCTTCAACCGCATCATGGTTAGCCGCTAGGAACGCTTTGGCGATCTTTTGCATTAGCTCTACCGCGTCGCTCCGCCACGTCCCGTCTTCAAGTGCAACATTCAACATCTCACTGATGACCTGCTGCATCTTGTCGTTAGGTAGCGCGGCGGCTTTACTCAAAGCAAATGAAGCAAACGGAGCCCAGACCTCTTGTATGATGGCGTCGGTCACATAATCACTATAGACCTTCAGAGCATTATCCGTGTTGATGGCAATCTTGATCCGTTCTTTCTCGCCAACATAGCGCAGGGCTTCATTGAACGTGGCGATAGCGTCCATGCCGCTCGCGTCTGGGTTAGCGCGAATCCACGCCTCGATGACGTGTAATAGGTCGCCCGTCTTAAGAATGGACAGAATATCGGGCTTCGTCTGTTTCGGCTCTTCGATGGGGTCTAGGGATAGCTCTAGACCCTTTGACGTCTTGGCGGGTTGCTCTTTCTTTTGAAAATCGGACGGTGTGAACTCAATCGGCGCGTCCATGGAGAAACCCTTTGCGCCACCAGCACTAGCAGCCATGGATAGATTCACGTCACTATCACGCTGGTAGCCCCGCTCATACCCCGTCGAATCCATGGGTTCCATGGTTAGGTCTGCTAGGGTAAATTTCTTCAGGACGGGTTCTTTCTTTTCTTCCTTGCCCTTGACGTCCGCGAAGTTTGTCAGATAGCGACGGGCAATCTCCATGAATTCGGCGGCGATTGGCTGATAATCCTTCAGCGCCTTAATTAGCATGTATAGGGTCTTGCTATACTGCTGGAGGGTAATTTCTCCGTCCATCCATGAATTAACCAGCTTCAGGATACGCGGGCTTGGGCGGTGGCTGGCGATCTTGATCTCACTGACGATATCGCGTAGCTCGGCCTCATCGAAACCAGTGGAGACCTTCCGTTGCTTCAGTGCCAATAGCAGGCGGCTGATTCGATTAGCGGTAGCACTCGTAATAGCCCCAACATCCATATAGAGCTTCACGCTCAGGGACATATCCTTGTTGGCGTCGCCTACGTTGAGCATCCTATGCTCACCGTCGTCCATGATTGACTGGCGTAGCACGGTCTTCCCCGAATCAATGGATACCAGACCCATCGTCCCTAGGAAGTTGATGAAGAAAGCGTCCGCCACCTTCTGAACATCAGATAGCAGCTCGTCTCTTTCCTGTGGTGTCCTGTATAGGCTGTTCTCGTATAGTTCCATCGCATACAATCCTGATCCATAGACTAATCGTTATTTAAAAAGAAAAGGGACGTCCGTTATCAGGTCGTCCCTTTGTCATACTCAGCGCCCAACACGCACAGGCGAGATTAGACGCCACATGTATTCTTTCGCCTTCGGCACTACACATAGACGTAGTCCATCTTCCTTCTGCATCCGTTCCTCTTCATTAACCAGCGTGCAGCATCCCCATCGCTCCAATAGGGATGCTGCTTGCCTCTGGATCAGGTAGTCAAAGGCCGTCATGCTATGCGGCTGGCCTTCCATCTCCGTAAACAATTTGTAGTGCCCGATATAGTACCTGCCCCGTTTATGAAGCAGGTAGCATTGTTGCGTCAGGGCTTTCGTTTCATTCTCCTGAAGACCGATACGTCGTAGGGTCTCGCGGATAATATGAAAACTGTTTGAGGATGGCAGAGCAATCTCTACCATATCCCCGATGATCTCGGCGGCTCTTTCATTGCCGACGAACTTGATTACCTGATCCATTTTTACCACCTTTAAACAAATAGTCCTTTAGGCCATTGATCTCTTCTTCAGAAAGAATGCTGGCGATCTCTTCGGCTTTCTTCGCAGAGACGTTGTAGCATTCCACAATAGCATTTATATCGTCGTTCTTGGTGGCTTTTGCCCATTTGGAGAACCGACGGCCTTTTGGGACTAGGTGGTAATAGAGGTCGTATTGCAGCTTCGGATCGAGCGAGGAGTGATTGCTCACCTCTGCAGCAATCAAGACCGTGTCCTCATATTGGGACATGGCCCGATTGATCATGAAAGCGGGATATTTCTCCTCGATAGCTTCCGTGTTTCCATCCTCATACAAATATCGGTCTTTTGTATTAATGGATGGAATCCACTCCTTGAATAGATCGAATTCCATCACATGTCCTCACTTGTATTCCAGACCCATCATCTCGATGCAGAAGGCCACGAAGTTGATTTCAGGATCAGGGGATGAGACACCGCGATATTGATAATCCGCGATCTTGATAATGGCGTCAGGGATATACTCGGGCTTGAGCATATCCTTCAGGTTGTCATAAACCTTGCGATATAGCAGGTTCACGTCGTCCTGTGCGTTCTGGGCAACCCATTGACGCATTGCGGGGAAGTCCTTGGCTGCTAGGAGCTTGACCAGTTTTGAAATGTCCTGATCCTTGTCGATCAGGCCGCACACCTCATCATCCAGCTTCGCCCCAGTCTTGGACATACGCTGAAGCGTGTTCAGGATCTTCCGATAGTCTGGGAACAGGCGAAGGATCAGCTTCCCGACGGCCGCCTTATCATGCTCTACACCCTCTTGCTTCAGGATGTTGAAAACGCGCTTGCCGAACTCTTTCACCATCTCCATCTTCTCTTCCTTCGTGACCGCTAGGGAGATAGAAGGGCAGCGGGAATGAATCGGATCAATGATTTTGTTCGGATAGTTACATGTCAGCAGGAACCGCGCATTAGTGAACTCTTCAATAGCAGCACGCATCGCGGTCTGTAGCAGCGGCGTAGCCTGATCGAACTCGTCCATGATGATGACCTTCACTGGGTTATCACTGAACGAGACCGTAGACGCGAACTGGCTGATTTGGGTACGGAGAACATCAATCCCGCGTTCATTGGACGCGTTGATCAGGATATGGTCCATGCCCATTTCTTGACATAGGGCACGTGCAACCGTTGTTTTCCCGATACCCGCCGAACCCGCTAGGATCATTGACGGGAAGTCGCCGCTTTCCACGAATCCGACGAATTCCTTTTTAATGCGCTCGGGGAGGATACAGTCGGCGATGGTGGAGGGGCGGTATTTCTCAACCCATAGGGCTTGGTCGGGATTAAAACTAATGGTCATGGTTGTAACCTCAATAATAACGAAAAAAATGATTCTAGCACAGGGTGACGGTTAATGCAACACCCGCTTTTCCTTTGGTGCCTCTTCATCTTCTGTCAGTAGTGGCGGCTCATAGCTGCCTTCTTCGCCTGTAACAAACTCAACGTACAGTTTTAGAAGCGGCGTGCTTGGGGAATCGAACTGGATGATGGCCTTGTCCGTGAATAGGACATAGTTTCCATTTCCCAGAACATTGTATTTGCTAATGCGAACTTTGCTGCCGCCGTCGATGAAATGGATTATGCAAGGATTGAGCATGGCGATCATGCCGCTTTCCTCGCTCAACTCTTCATCAATGACACCCACAACGTATTCGCCCGTAACTAGCCGCACTAGGGAGGTTAGGTCGGTGTCCTCTTCCAACAGTAGATCGTCGTCACTCATGGTCAAATCCTCAATTTTGAAAAGGTGGCCGCTGATTTGCTACGCTGGCACAGCGACCGAAGCCTCGATTGATCCCCTGCCGATGGGCAGAAGACTCATTCATGGTTGACCTTGATATCAACCTTGTTCACACTATATTCAAACCCTTCCTTGACATAGATTTTCACCCGCTCAAGGAAGTGCTTGAAGGTGTAATTGAAACTGGAAGGGTCTTTGTAGTCCCCTCTAATCTCGTCGAACAAATCATACACGTCACAATGGGTCTTTGTCAAGCTGGTACGCAGGCCCCGACCAATGGATTGAATCACCCGTGAGAATGATTTAGTGGGGCTGGCGAAGATGATATGACGGATGTTGCGAATGTTCACGCCAGTGGAGAAGGTCTGGTAGGAGGCCAAGATGATGCAGCCTTTCTTGTGAGTCTCCGCTAACTTCCTGATCTTCTCCCTGTCGTCTACGTCAGTGCCACCGTATACGAAGAACAGCTCCTTCCCGTAATGCTTGGATAGCTCCTTCAGGGGCTTCCCGTGCTTCTCCACCAGACCAAATAGGATCAGGACGTTGCCTTCCAGCTCATTGGCCATATCCATGATCAGGCGGTTACGATCATTGTTCTGGACAATGAACTCTAGCTCCTTCTGATAGCTGCCGCTGAAGTCGTTCTTTTCATACTTGAGCTGAATGCAGTTGACCTTGAGCTTCGCTACCGTCCCTTCGTCCATCAGTTGCTTGGTGGTAACTGTGGTGTATTTGGTTCCGTAGATGCCCGTCAGGGTCATGTCGGTGGCCTCATCCTCTTCGTTGATTGAACCAGAGAGGCCGATACGGAACTCGGCGTTACATTTCTTGCCGATTGAAACTAGGCTATTGGCCGCCGCTTGGTGGACCTCATCCGTGATGATGGCGCGGAACTGGGAGAAGTATTCTTCAGGGAGCTTGAAGCATGACTGCCATGTTTGCACGAAGATGGGAGCTTTCTCATTCCGCTTCCCTTTGCTCTCCGTTGACAGGACCATATTAGCATCCGCGTCCCATCCATTCAGGCTGCTATAGTCGGCAAAGTCGCTTTTCAATTGAGTTACTAGACCGATAGTCGGAACAATCACAAGGATGCGCTCACCCTTCTCTAGGACGTTATCCAGCAGGTAGCGGCAGATACCGTAGATGATGGATGACTTACCGCTACTAGTCGGAGACTGGATTAGCTTCCGCTTCTGGGACATACAGACCGCAATGGCCTTCTTCTGGTAGTCGCGGAACTCAATCCGTTTTCCATGGGCTGACATCACAAGGCCGTTGACATACTCGTTGACCTGCTCTTCTGAGTCACCCTTGAACATCTCCTTCACGGCTGGATCGATTCGAACCGACAGCTCGTTCTCGCGGCAATAGTCCAACAGTCGATTGATCAAGCCAGCATAGATGAGCCCAGTCTGATATTGGAAGAATCGAATCTTCCCGTCCCATATACGGGCTTTATACTTCGGATGAAACTGATAGCCCTTTACAAATCGGGCAAAGTGCTCACTCATGCCCATACGGACGGACGGCTCCGCTTCAACCTGAATATAGACGTTGCTATGTTTCCTAATGACGACGTCAGCCATGGCAAATCCCTATTGACTTTTTGTGCATATAGGAATTTAGACAAACAAAAAGGGGCGCTAGGTTTATCCTAACGCCCCTTTGTTTCATTTAGTGATTAGTTCCACTGATACTTCAGGTATTCGTCACCGCAGAAGCCCTTGTCGGCGCATAGGCCAGGGTTGCCTGTTTTGGTATGTCCTTCAGGAATACCTCGGACATAGTAGTAGGCTGCGATTGCATATCCCGCTGCCGTGTATCGGCTGGCCATTGTTTCATCTTCCGCAACACTGTTAACCAGATACTCAATGACTTCGGCATAGGTCGGCTCGCGTTTCATTTCCCGCTTGATGCCACCTTCTGCCGTAGCAACCGCACCTTTAGCCCGAATCTGGAAAGTGGCAGGGTCTTTATCGAACTCGCCCTTAGCCTCGCTCATGCCCGTATTGATGAAGGACAGTGCGGCTTGGCAGGACTCTTGCTCTTGGAGACCATCGCGCTGGCAGATTGCAAGCTCTTCGACGCTTTCAAAAGCAGGGTCTCCTTTGTCGGTGGATTCGGCGTAAGCGTCTTGATATCGAACCACTGATTCTCCCTTGGAGGTGCTCTCAGCATAGACGTCTTGATATTGAACCAAGGATTCACCGTGCTGGGTGATAAGCAGCTCCCCGTGACCGCCAACCAAGCCCGTACCATGAACCGCACCGTTGAATTCTGGCTTTTCTTCCTGCACCAGACCGTAGCGAGACATATCGGCCTCTGGAACTTCATTAACGGCCCCTTGACCGTTCTGATTGTGGAATTCTGGTGAGGGTTGCTGAACCAGAGACGGTCCTTTAGCTGTCTCGATCTTATACTCTGGTAGTGCGTCTTGCGTCAGACTTTCACCATGGACCGAACCGATGAATTCGTGGTTCTCGTCTTGTACGGCTGCCGATTCCAGATTAACACCACCTTGATACTCGGCGATCTCCAGAACTTCAGGTTCGCCCTTCTGGCTTTGGAACTCCACCGAACCACCACCGCTACCACAACCGACCAGCATACCAGCTACAGCCACCGCAATCATCTTAGCTTTCATTTTCAATAATCCTATTTGGTGTTGAAGGATGGAGCAAGTCTAACCATTCCATTTCGCGTTGTCAACCGTTTGTTGGCGTTAAAGGTGCTCAAGACACAATTGTTACACTTTTAGGGATCTTTGATCGATTTTTGAGTGTCGGAAAACCATTCAAGTGCCTGAAGTCCCGCATGGAAAGCCAATCGGCAAAAAAATCGTGGAGTTTTTGAACTTTAGGTGATACGGAGACCCCACTTCACTCGAAAAGAAGAAAGTGTCATCACAAAACTACTATAAAACTAGGGGTCTGTGATGGTACTTTTAAGGGAGGATGGACGGGCTTCGTTCTTTAGATTCATGACGAGAAACTAGTCCAAAAGATCATGAATCAAGTTCCCCTTCAGGTGTCCTTGTTGTTCCTTCACGCGCACTACGTGCGCCATGGCCTACGCATTCGCTACGGCCATGAATCCTTCCTTGAAGTCTTCAATCCTAGATCCTTCATTGCCGTAGCGTTAGCGTAGGCAATGGCCCGTTAGGGCCTTAATCCCTTCATGATTTCCTTGATGTTATCTTAATTAGAAATTTTAGGTCTCATGTAAGTCATTGATTCCATTCATGAAAACGAAAAAGGCCGTCAACCCGACGGTCAACGGCCTTTGATTACTTTTTAAGCACCTCGATGTCGAATCCTGTGAACTTCATTGAGCAGGTAGCCGTCACTGGTGTGCTGTCACTATCAGTCACGTTGACGGAGAACCCGCTTAGGTTCACGGGGAAGCAGTCCCTCATGGTATACCTGATCGATGGGTTCTTGTGGTTAGTGAGGATTGTCACGGTAATGTCACTAAACTGGTTCCCAATCCTGCTATTCGAGAGGGACAATAGCTCCTTGCTTCCCGTCCTCCCATTGATGAATTCCTCATGCTGCTTATAGTCTTCAGGGAAGCCAAGACCTTGCATCCATGCCAGAAGTGCCCTATAATTGGACATGGATTCATCGATGATGAACGTGAACGTGAAGTCCTCCTGTGTGATATGATCGCCAACGGCATTCACGGCTCGGAAGGGGTTGCCCATCTTCACTTCAGGAAGGCTTGTGTCGGGGAACGTGATTTCCTGCACACTAAACTTCATGACGGGCATGCGGGCGATCTCCATCACGAACGAGTTGATGTTCAGGAAGTTCAGTTCACGGCTTTGCGTTGACATAAATGATTCACCATTTTTTGCGTAGAATAAGAGGTATTTAAAAATGATTGAAAAACACCTGCTCCCCGTGGAAGAGTTCCAAGAACCCGTAGACTTTGCTACTCAGCAGCTATCGGTGTTCTGGCTTCCCGATGAGATTAAAGTCGAGAAAGATATTCATGACGTGCTGACCAATTTCACCGAAGCCGAAAAGCACGGTGTCATCACTACCCTGAAGCTATTCTCCCTATACGAGACCCACGCGGGCGACGAATACTGGGGCGGACGGTTTAAAAAGATGTTCGACGGTGCCGAATTCCACCGCATGGCCTCCGTCTTCAGCATGTTTGAATTGGCCGTTCATGCCCCCTTCTACAACAAGATCAACCAGCTCCTGCACGTTGATACGCCAGAGTTCTATCTCTCATATCTGGATAACGAGACCCTGAAAGCCCGCATTGAGCATATCGGCGAGATTATAGGCCATCCTGATGATGCGGTGTCGCTGGCAATGTTCTCATTTGTTGAGGGCGTGGTTCTATATTCCTCATTCGCATTCCTGAAGAGCTTCCAAGCCAACGGTCGCAACAAACTGGCGAACGTTGTGCGCGGTCTAGACTTCTCTGTGCGTGATGAGAACTTCCATTGTATCGGCGGCGCATGGTGCTATCACCTGAAGACGAATGATTACACCAAAGGACAATTGGAAGTTGTTGAACGGATTGTTCGTGAAGGCGCAGAGAAGATTTACGAACACGAGGACCAGATTGTTAAGATGGTGTTTGAAAAGGGTGATATTGATGGTATTAGCCCATCTCAAATGAGAACGTTCATTAAATCACGCATTAATGAAGTCCTCCACATGCTGAATATGAAACCTCTTTACAAGGTTTCTGAAAAAGATAACAAGGTGGCTGATTGGTTTTATAAATCGATCAATGATTATCAATTCAATGATATTTTTGCGGGAGTCGGTCGGGACTACCACCGCCAATGGGATGAACGCGGTTTCCTGTGGGATTCCCCTAACGTGGATGCTAACCGCTAATTAAAATAAAGGGCGGCGAAAGTCGCCCTAAATCATAAACCATTAACAGAAGCGGGATTCGGAAATGTCCGACGAAAAAGATTATTATCAGGATCTAAGTGACGAACGCAAGCGCCTACAGAAAGAAGGACTAGTCCCTAAGTGGTACACCACTGGAGGCTACCAAATGTTCAAGGAAAAGTATGAATATCAAACCGAGGGGCGCTCGGTGCGTGGTCAGTTTGAGCGCATCGCAAAGACGGCGGCGAAACACCTAGAGGGTACCTCGCTTCACAAAGGTGCTGAGGAAAAGTTCTTTAATCTATTCTGGAAGGGCTGGCTTTCACCCTCCACGCCAGTGCTGTCAAATATGGGAACAAAACGGGGTCTACCTGTATCATGTTCTGGTGGCGTGATTGAAGATAGTATTGAAGGCTTCTATAAGAACCGTCTCGAGACCGCAATTCTTACTAAGCATGGCTTCGGGACTTCTGCATATATCGGGGGTATCCGTTCTCGCGGCACTCCGATCAGTGTAGGCGGTAAGGCAAGTGGCCTCGTTCCTGTTTTTAAAGGTCATGTTCAGGATATGCGGGAGGTCTCGCAGGGTCAAAGTCGGCGTGGTGCGTGGGCTGGATATCTTGAGATTGACCACGGGGACTTCGACGAATTGGCAGACCATATCCTAGCCGAACCTGATGACTGCAACGTAGGCTGGATCATCAAGGACGAGTTCATTGCGCGTCTGGACGCAGGTGACGAAGATTCCATTAGGCGCTACCAGAAAGCCCTAAAGCTGAAGATGGTTACTGGGCGCGGTTACTTTTATTTCATTGATAAGGTTAACCGCCAGCGTCCACAAATTTACAAAGATCATGGTCTGACGGTTAAGGCTTCCAATTTGTGTCAGGAAATTGCGCTATTCGCCGACAAGGACCACACCTTTAGTTGCGTGCTGTCATCAATGAACGTCAGCCGCTGGGATGAGTGGAAAGACACCGACGCTGTTTTCTGGGCAACGGTGTTCCTTGATTGTGTAGCCGAAGAATTCATCCAGCGCGCCAAGCAAATCAACGGGCTTGAAAAGGTAATCCGATTCACAGAAAAGGGACGTGCTCTTGGCCTTGGTCAGTGTGGTCTACACACCCTGTTCCAAAGCAAGATGATTGCCTTTGAATCGTTGGAGGCCCAGCTACTAAGCCAGCAAATCGCCAAACACATTCAGGAAGAGTCTGACCGCGCAAGCCGTGAAATGGCGGTTATCCTAGGTGAACCTGAATGGTGTAAAGGTTATGGGGTTCGGAACACCCATCGCCGCGCTATCGCCCCCACTAAATCCACCGCCCTACTCATGGGTGGTATTAGTGAAGGGATCAACCCCGATCCTGCTATGACATATACTCAGAAGACGGCGGCTGGGGATGTTTCGCGGATCAATCCAACGTTCCTAAAACTGATGAAGGAGCGCGGCCATAACAACAAGGCTACGCTGAAGTCTATTACGGATAAGTTCGGTAGCGTCCAACATCTAGACTGGCTGACCGATGAAGAGAAAGCGGTTTTCAAAACGGCCTTTGAGATTGACCAGTTTGTCATTCTACGGATGACGGCGGCGCGTCAGAAGTTTGTAGATCAGGGGCAGAGCATGAACCTGTTCTTTAGTGCAGACGAATCGCCAGCACATATCGGGAGGGTCATGACGGCTGCAACACGTAATGAGGGCATCCTTGGCGTCTACTACATTTACACTCAAGCGGGTGTGAAGGCTGCCCAAGAAACCCAGTGCCTCGCCTGCCAGTAAGTTGACAACGAAAGCCTGGAGCTGTATACTCTAGGCTTTCTTCTATTGGAGAACTAATATCATGAAACTACTAAAGCTAGGCGCTGAATGGTGCCAACCCTGCAAAGCTCTTGCTAAAACCATCGCCGATAGCAACCTACCCGTAGCGGTAGAAGAGGTGGACATTGATGAACGCCCCGATGTTGCTGCAAAGTATATGGTACGTGGGGTTCCTACACTGATCCTGCTGAATGACGCAGGTGATGTTCTGAAACGACACACTGGCGCGATGAATAAAGCCCAACTGCTAGAGTTCATCAAAGCCTAACGCTTGACAAAGCCGCTTGATCCGTATATGATTACGGTCATCAAGCGGCTTTTTTTGTTATGAGGTTCAAACCATGGGCGGTAATGCAATGATCGACGGGGAACGTTCGGAGCGCATCATCTTTTCGGCTAGTGAGAAAGCAATCGGTGCGGTTACGAGGCAACAGTTCAAGGACGATCTAGTGCTACTCATGCTGGCGATGGATAACGCGGTATATGCGGAGCATGGCGGTCTCACCCCATTCCAGTCTATCGGCTTTGACCGTCCTGTTTTTCATCCACTATCCGTGGCTTCGGGGTCTACCCAGTTCCTGTTTAACGAGAACATCAGCGACGCATCCTTCCTGCACTATAAACCGTCCATGGGTGACGTAGACCTGATGATCAGTGACGTTGCCCTTCTGGATGCTCTCTGGGATATCGAAGACCAGCCGTTCATGCTTGTTGCCATGAAGGAAGACAGCACGCAATCCATCACCATCTGGCACTATGCTCGGACTGGTAAGAATGTCCAGATTGATCTAGAGAAGACCAGCTACGTCTATGGGAAGCCGATTAGCTGGGAGCGGTTCATCCGTTCGTCTTCATGGGACGATCAGGTAATGGGGATTCGCGGGGTCTTCCACAAATGGCTGCTGCGTGCGTCTACATGGAAGGAAGCACGTCATATCGATCTATGGAAGAAGGGACAAACCGAATGCGTGTATACTAACATGATGTCATTCAGTGTCCCCATGGGTCTGCGTGACAAGTATATCCAGAACGGAGACGGTTCCTATCGAATCCCGAAGCGGGATGAAATGAGATTTGTTAGTAACGTGGAAGCGGTAGCACGGGGTCTATTCGGAATCCCTGATGCCGATATCACGTCTTTTGTATCGGTGGCAAATATCATTAACTGTACGTTCAGCGATGAAGAGAAAGCGCGGGTTGCCACGGCTTTCGCGGGTATCATGTTTGACAAAGGGGCGCAATGCCTCTATAGGGATGACAAGATGCAAGATTATCGGGAAAAGCTCGGGGCGTATAACTTGCTCCTGAAGCTAATTGACATTAGTTCCCCGCTGGACATCAAACAAAAAGCGGGGTCATACTATGGCGAGTTCTGGCAGGGAGAAATGGAGGAAGTATTTTCACGGCAAGACTGAAGTCCCAACAAAGACCAAGGGGATAACAGCCGTCTATGATTCGGTAGACGGCAGGGATGTCCGATATCATCTAGCAGACGGAACCCCGATTACCGTTATCCCCTGTAGTGAATGGAACGGCAGGTATCATGTCAAGGACCACGGCTGGCTTAGTGACAATTCAGTAGCCAAGCCCCTGAAGCGTAACAATAGCCTAGCGTCCATCAATTCCATTGCCTTTGCCTCCCTAGGCGAAGATGTTGTTATCAACTGGGGAGGCACAGAAGTTCCATGTAAGCGGTTCACATCATTATCAACCCTGAATGAATCCATCCGTCTTGGTTTGCCCGAATACGTTAGGGGATCGTTAGATTCAAAAGAGATTGATGATAATGAACGGGATACCCTAGGCTGTTATCTGGGGGAGGTGTTGATCGGGGTTCACGCATTATCAGGCGGTAACGGGCCATGGGTCTGGCATCCGACGGCATTTTACCTTCCAACCGATCCAAGCTTTAGCGGTGTTGATTCGTTTGTAGAGACGGCCAACGGCTTAACTCCTCTATCCAGTAAGTACGGTGCAGGTGCGGCGGCGTCCTTCTTTTCAAATATCCTTATCGGCGGTATGGACATTGAGCTAGAGGAATCCATCTTCTCTAGGGTGGTAGAAGCCGCCAAGGATCGTGGCGTCACTGCTTCTGATCTTTTCAAAAAGCAGAAGTCGAAGCATGTCCTCTACCAGTATGGGGTTAGACGAATCCTAGGGATGGCCATTGATGATCCCTATGGCGTCTATGATGCCGTGAAAAACGGGGAGTTGACAGAGGACCGCTATCGTGTATCCAGAGAGATTCGGCTACTAGGGGAGTCGGTGGACCCTAGGATTCTTGAATATCTGGACAGTTCCATGACGGCATTTTTCAGTCGGGCAACCGCCGAAGCGTTGAATGCCTGCCCTAAGAGCATGGAACAAATGAAAAGGATTCTTATCAAGAAAGACTATTGGCAGGTCAACTTGGATAAGACTGCATGGCGCAAGGGTGTGACAAAATTCACCTATGTCAACTCAGGAGAAGCCAAGCTACAGATAATAGGCAGCAAGGCGGCGATGAATGACATCACGGGTTCGCAGGGTATGATCAATTACCGCCTGTCCTATTGACAGCTGAGGTTCATGGTGCTATGATTCTTCTAACCATACGGAGAACTATACATCATGAATCTCAAGCGCGTTTCAATCCCACATCTTGAAAACCTGACGGATGATCAATTCAGGGCCGTTCTGAATGCCGAAAAGATCGACATTCATCTAAAGGTGGATGGTGCGGGTATCCGTTTCTGGAAGGAAGACGGGAAGTTCGTCATGGGAACATCGAGGGTTGCTCGTATCGAGTCGGCACGACAGTTCATTGACCATAACCCGCGTTCCATGCGCTGCCGTGCGTATGCCCAGCTCTTCCATATGCTGGAGGAAAGTCAGGTCGTCAAGAGCTTACCAGAGAACGTCACGGTAATCGCCGAAGTCCTCTATAAGCCCCTTGGCTACAGTGAAGGTTTGACTCACGTCTATGTCAAGGTGCCGTATATGATTAACTATGATCTCGCCATTGCGGTTATCGATGTTCTAGAGTCGGACAGCATGATGCCAGTTGATGAACATACGAACCATACAATCATGATGGATATGATTAGAGCAGCAGGTCGCGAGCACATCCTCCTGTTCGACACGGGTCTTTTCAGTATCAATCGCAAGCTTCTTCCTACCATCACGGATCGGGCAGAGCTGCGCAACGACCTACTTTTCCTTGCGGAGAAGGACGTCTTCTGGACCCTACTAGGCGATATCAATGAAGGGATTGTCTGCCGCGCTGGGGATATCGTTTTCAAAATCACCACCGACGATTACCGCGCACTGAGGAAACATAAATGACCATCTTCGTTACCTCCGACCACCACTTCGGTCACAAGAACATCATCCATTACTGCGCACGACCGTTCAAGGATGTTACGCACATGGATGAGTGCCTGATCGAACTATGGAACGTCAACGTCAAGCCCGATGATGTCGTTTTCAATCTAGGGGATGTCTGCCTAGGGAAGGGCCACTACGTCGAGGAGCGCCTACGAAAGCTCAACGGTCGTCAGTGCCTGATCGTCGGGAACCATGATCAAAAGACGGTACAGGAACTATCCGTGTGGTCGAAGGTGGTCCCTGTCTTCCACTGGGAACGCAGAGGTCGGGTCATCCATATGCGCCACCTCCCTTGGGAAGTTGAGGACGTGATGGAAATTGAAAATGGGTTCGACTACGAAAAACACGTCTACCTGTCAGGGCACACTCACGGCCAATACGGACCCGTCCATTTCAACGGGGTGAAGCAGGTGGACGTAGGGGTAGACTGCTGGCAGTATCAACCCGTTCCGATTGATGAACTCATTGCCCATTTTGATGCGCATATCCCTCCGTACTTTTGAGACTTGACAGGACAACCGACAACCTGTATAGTTCTAACCATGGTTGCAAATAGAGCAGCCTCAAACACGATTAAGGAGTAACACATGGAAACGATGAAGAAGCTTGCCGTACTCGCCGCTGTGATTGGTGCTCTTGCCGCTATCCAGACCTGCGTAGTCAAGAATGCTAACGCCCATGGCTGCGATGCTTATAATTCCTGCAGCCAGAATAGCCCGATTGTTAACAATGATCCGAGCGTGACGACCAACGTGCAGCCGACCATCACCACGAACAATCATCAGCATCAGGACCAGAACAGCCAATCAGGCGCTCAGGCAGCGGGGACTGGTGGTAGCGTGAACAACAATAGCCGCTATCTGAGCGTCCGACCTGTTACGGTCCCAGCAACCCCGATCATCACTCCGAGTGCTACGGTCTCGCGCTATGCTGGCGGCGAATGTGGCCCTCGCATGAAGATCCTGCGGAAAACGGTGCGCGGCCTGAATAACCGACCGATGACGGTCCAGGAGTTTGAAGCGGGTGAAGATCAAACCCTATATCCAGATGAGGTTCCGTACAAGCGCGTCACGGTGGTGGAAGGTCTGGACCACATCCTAGGTCATCGGGTAGTAGAAACCACTGCGGTTCAGACGGTATCCACTGGCGGCGGCTTTGGCTTTGGCCTGAATTTCAATCAGGGCGCAGGCGGCTCGGCTGGCGTCCAATCGGCAGGAGGTGTCCAGCGGATGGTAACGACGATTCGGCTGATTGATTGTGTGCTAATGGAAGTAGATACGCGGAACCTGAAGCCACGCGGTTAATACGGAAGCGGGAAAAAGAAAAGCCCCTAGGAATAATTTCCTAGGGGCTTTTTGCTTAGTTAGCCAAGGTGATTAGATCACGTTAGCAACGTTAGCGATACGATAGTAAGCATTGCTGCGTACCGTCTGCTGGGCGTTGAACAGAATGTTCTGCGAGAGAGAATATCTTGTCTTAAATCCCAGGCGTGGCTGCATGGAAGCAGGATCAACAGCGCGGTATAGCTGCAGAGGAACATACGGGCTGTAGATCAGGCCAGCGTCCATCGCGCTTTCACCTTTGTAGCCGAGGCAGTAGAAGTCATGCTCAGCATACGGATCAACGTAGACCTTGATGCGACCGTGGATGGTACCAACGAAGGTGGATTTGGTCCAATCGCTGGTGACGTTCACGTCTAGGTTGCTCGTGCTCAGGATGTTGGCAGCGGCTAGGGCGGAAGCTACGTCGGCGGAAACGATCAGGATGTTACCTTTGCCGCGCTTAGTGTCGAAAGCGATGCCGTTAGCGTCGCGCTCGATAGCGAAGTGCAGACCTTTGAAACGCTCGGCTGACCAGCGGCCGTCGGCGTCTTTCTGTAGGTCGAAAATACCTGGGATGGTGGTATCTTTGATGGCACCCAGTTTAGCGGCAGCGTAGATGTTGCGGAGGACTTCGCGGTTGATCTCAGCTAGAACTTCGTTGCTGCAGATATTGATCAGCTCGTTCTCGGCGTCAAGACCGTGTACAGCTTGCATGTCTTGGGCCAGTTCGACTGAATACTCGGCTTTCAGGGCGCGGGTCTTGGCTTCTACGGCAATCTTCTCGATTGACACGCCCATTTGAGCGGAGATATCACCCTCGCCTTGGGCGGTGGACATAGCAGAACCAGTGGTCGGGATGAAGCTCAGAACGGCGTCAGCGTTAGTAGCGGTAGCGCCGTTGCTCAGGGTAACTGTGTTACCAGCAACTGAAGCGACGGTGGTGTTAGCGGGGATGCCTTCACCATAAACCAGCATACCTTGGGCAACCTTACCAGCGCCGTCACCGACGGTAACTGAGGTGCTACCAGAGGTCAGACCGCCCTTACGGATAACGTTCATTACGCCGCCGACGGTGTGGGTACCCGTACCAGAGAAGGCGGTGTTGGCTTCTTGCCACAGAGCTTCCGTGCCAGACTGGGAGGTGTAGCGGCTGCGCAGGGCAAACACTAGACCAGTTGGCATGCTCATTGGCTGTACGCCGCAAACATCAAACGCGATCATCGCGGGGGCGGTACGGCGGACCATTGACATTAGCACTGGGTCATACTTAGCGGCACCAGCGGTAACGTTGGTCGGGGTTGATTCTTGTAGAGCTTGGCGCTTGTTCTCAGCTGCTTGGTTCTCTAGCAGGGCGGCCGTCACTTGCTTACGATAAGCATCTTCGATCTTGGGCATGGAGGCATGCTCTAGGATCGGGCTCCACTTCTCGACTAGAGTGGGGTCTTGATGCTCTTGTAGGAATTGATCCATGTTTGTTTACCTCGGAGGATTTAAAAATGAACAATCTTATTTAGGTGAGGCAGAAGACAAACGGCTCAATTGCACGCTGTGGCATTTATGTTTGTGACCGTGTCTTCTGCGCATTACTTTATGTATCGCTGAAAATTACCGCATCATTGCAGCAAGATGTCTCATGTAGTCGTCTTGTGCTTTCTTACGCGGAGAAGGTTCCTCGATGTCGTCAGCGATAATCGGGGCTTCCTCGGCAACCATCTTTAGGGCCTTCTTAGTGAAATAGCCTTCCTTGATGATTTTGGCACCTTTGGTGAATGCTTCGGCGCTGGTGTAGGTCTTGCCTTCGACTAGCTCGCGCATTTTCTCTTTGTCAAGAGTTGACATGCCTTCGGTTAGTTCTGCAAAAGCGATCTTGCGCTGGGCATCGTCTAGGGCCTGTTCGACCTTAGCTGCTTCCTTGACGCTTTCGGCTAGTTTAGCTTTTAGCGTGCTGATTTCTTCCGCCTGCTCATCAACCTTGGCGATGTCACCCTCGGGGATGTTGAAATTGTGCTCTAGGAATAGCTTACGAATACCACCGATGAAGCTTTCCATGATATCAACTTTCACGCTGTGACGGAGAGCTACGCGGTTTTTCTCGGCCCATTCGTTGACAGCATAGGTCAAATATTGGTCGGCTTGCTCTTCCAGTTCGGCTTTAGCTGCGGCGATTTCGAGCTCTTTCTCTTCCTGTAGACGCTTGGTGGCTGCCTTGACGCGCTTATTCACCTCAGCACCGATGGCGCTTTCAAATAGGATTGAAAGATTGCCGATGGATTCTTCGGATAGTTCGGTACCTTCAAAGATGGCTTTGAAATGGACGCCGAAGGATTCTTTAATGTCATCCTTCTTCTCTTCCTCATCGTCCTCTTCGTCGTCTTCTTTCTCGTCGTCCTCTTCGTCGTCTTCTTCCTTGACGGCCTTCTTACCTTCCTTGACTACCTTCTTGCCGCCTTTCTTGGATTCCTTGACGTCGTCTTCGTCGTCCTTTTCGCTGGCGTCTTTGTCGTCATCCGTGTCTTTATCTTCTTTGTCGTCCTCCTCGTCTGCCTCAGCTAGTGCAGCGTGCGCTGCGTCAGTGACGTGCTGCAGAAGAGCTTTAGCAGCAGCTTCCGATAGCTCTTCGCCTCCCTGAAGCTTATCGAGGCCGTGCTCTTTAATGATGGCTTTCAGTGCGGCTTCCTTGTTAATCTTTGGCATAATGCCTCCAGAAATGATTCATTGATGAAACTATTTAACCGCCAATGATCTTGGTTAGAGCAGCCTTGGCGGATTCAAACATGGCCCGTTCGCGCTCGGCCTTGTTTGGGATATTCTTTGCGGCCTTCTTCTGCTCTAGGAATTGCATGAATTCCTCGAATAGAGCATGATTAGCACCTAGTGCATTTTCGATTGCCATTTCATTTTCATAGACGGCATTAACCAGTGCTTTCGGGGCTGATGGGTTCATGACCGCGTCTACGGTATACAGACGGAAGTCGTCTTGGACTTCGGAAATACCCTCTTTCAGCGCCTTCACGGAACCACTACCACGAGTAGAAACACCTAGGACTACGCCACCTTCCAGCATTGCTTGGATGATCTTGCCGCAGGGGGTGTCTAGCACCTTGGCCTTGCCGATATAATCGGTGCCATCCTTGGCGATTTCCGTAATGAGGATGGCTGCGCGGTCTGGGTTGATTTGACTATCATTCGGATGGGATAGCTCGCCGACGGCGCGACGGGTAGAGACAAATTCTTTAGAGAATCGATTAACTTCCCGATCAAGAGTTGCCTCTTTATAAATGCGACGGTTTTTATTAACGGTTTCGGCTTGAGCGAAAACACCCTCGATATACCAGTCCTTACCTTCTTTGGAGGACTCCGCGATTAGTTCATTTTCGATTAGTAGCATAGGATTATTTTCCGTATAGGGTTTTCATTCGGACTTTTGAGCGAATCATCGTCCGTTTGGCTTTCTGCTTACGTGCCGCTTTACCGACACGCCACGCTTTCCGTGCTGCTTTGCGTCGTGCGCGTTTCTCTTTTTGAGTCATGCGCACAAATTTGACGCTATTGCCCTTTCGAACGACTTTAAAGCCCTTGCGCTTGACCTTGACCTTGCGGACGATTTTGCCATTACGCACAACCCGTTTCATCGCTACCTCATCTAGGAATTCTAGCGTATGGGCGGCTTTCCAGTCTTCTAGAAGAGCATCCATTCTTTCTAGAATTTCCTCTCTACTGTACATCGCTACCTCTTCGGATTATAGACCCAGCTTGTTCTGGATATCGCGCTCAGTCATGACGATCAGGTCATGTTTATCACCAGCAGCGCGCTCGCGTTCCGCACGTTGTTTTGAATCGAACGGCCCCGCTACCACTTCATCACCCTTCTTGCTGTATACGTAGAAGGCTTCTTCGGATAGGGAGTCAAATATCCGCTGGGCGATCTCATGGCGCATCTCTTCTAGCTTTTCATTTGCCTTGACCGCTAGTGCGTCCAGAACTTCGTCTTTATCAAACATCATGGTATTCCGTAGTTATTGAGAAGGTAAAAACAACCGTCTACGAATATTTAGACGGTTGTAAGCGGTTACTGTCGGGAAGTTGCGCTATTAGAAGTTAACTCCGTCTAATGCAGCCTTTGCCGTTTTGATGCGCTGGCGATCAGGAATCCCGTCGTTATTGCGGTCGATGAAGTCGGGTCCGTCATCGTCTTCTTCGCCATCTTCTTCTGGAGGGTCTTCCTTGTTCTCCTTGTCCATCTGCCGCTGCATGTCGTCGACCTCGTCTTGAGATAGATTCAGGACGTTACGCATCAGCCAATCCTTGCTGAAATACTGACCCTTATATTGCTCTAGCTGCTGTAGAAGCGCGGCGCGTTGTTGCCACATTTCATTAAACATCAGCTCATCCCAGTATGCGGAGGACTGCCATTTGAAGGTAATGCTCGGGGCCATAGCTTCAAAGTCCTCTGACGTGACGATGTTCTTTGTCACGCACTGGGTCTTCAGCATCTGTACAAAGATCATGGAGAACTTGTTACGGAGATAGTTCACAAATTTGGTGAACTTGATTTCCTCGCGGGTGATTTCACCGCTGCGCCCCATGGAGAACGTGCCTTCAGGATTTAGACGGGTACGTGGGATATTCAATGCCTGATACATCTTCTTGTGGAAATAATCCACATCATCCATTTCCCCGAGATTCTGGCCACCAGGTAGGGTAGTAACCTCCGTCCCCCGTCCACCATCACGGCGCGGAAGCCAATAGTCCTCCAGCATCGACATTGTCTGGCGGCTATCCTTAACCTCACCAGTTACCGTATCATAGGTCATTTTATTTTTAAAACTATTCTTGACACTGTTCAGATACTGTTCTGCTTTTGTGCGTGGGAGGTTGCCGACGTCAACATAGAAAATACGACGCTCGGGGGCGCGGGCCAGACGATAGATTATGAGGCTATCCTCCAGCTGCTTCATTTGGTTAGCAACCTTCAGGGATTTATCGAGGTGGCTGATTGCAATCGTTGAGCCGTCGCCCTTATCACGGAACACGCCGCTATTCGCATATGCGATGGCGTCGGGGTGAACTTTAATCGATTGCGTCTGCCGCCCCAGAAGGTTGGCGGACTTGCCGTTAGTAGAGGACGTATAGACAAAGTAGGTGTCCTTTACCTTATCAACTTCGATCCCGTTCTTTAGCTTGACCTTCTCGGTCTCCACTACCTTACGGATAGTACGAGGGTCAATGATACGGATGGTTGTGATACCCTTGGTGTTATCATCGGGGTCTAGGACTAGGTGGATTAGCATCCGACCGTCTACGTACCACTGGCGGAATTTATCAGTTGCCGTCCGATTGAATTCAAGCAGCTTCAGGCATTCTAGGAACTCCTCCTGAATTTTGTCCTTTACCTTCTTGGGTAATTTCAATTCATCGGGAACCTCAATATCCACGGGGTAGCTGGAATAGTCCGTTTCAATCGCCTCATTTACGATCTCTTGAATCGCATAATCGATCTCGGGGCGGGACGCTAGTTCGCGCCATGCGTTGATCAGCTCTACCTCGTTAGTCTCGTTTGACGTCGTACCAAAGTCGATAGAGCGGGCCACTACACCGCCTGTCTCGATAATGACGGCATCGTCAACCGTTGGCGGTACGAAGGAGGAGTCCTTGATCTCGGGTTCCTCTAGCGCCTTTTCCTGTTTCTTGCCGAACTGGCTGAAAAAATCGAACATTGCCATAATCGAGTCACATTAGGTTAGTGATAGTTAATGGTTATTTAATGGACAAAGAAAAGGCTGCTTTTTTAGGGCAGCCTTGGTATTAATTACTGGACGCTTTCGTTAGTCCAGAAGTCTACGCTTAGTGAAACCGTTAGCTCCATCACCGTGTCCGTAGAATCATAGGATAGGTCGGCTGCACTAACGTTAGTCGGGAAGCATCCCTCTAGCTTATAGGTCTTCAGGACTTTACCATCACGACCTAGGGCGGTGACTACGATATCCGTTTTATATTGGTTCGGGTTTACGACGCCAAGGTTGGAGCGGGTACCGTTGATTAGGTTCATCCACTTCTCGAATGAAGTGCGCGGCTCGAAGTCGGTGTCAACGATGAAGGTCAGCGACACCTCTTCGCTTGTCCTGTCACCAGCCACAAACGTCTGACGGCCCATATACATCACAGGCACGGCAGGGATGTTACTAGCAGGCAGTTGAGCGCCCTTGCACAGCAGCTCGGCCTTACGAGCATTAGCGCCCTGTACGCCAGCAGGGAAGCTTAGTGAGACACGGTATAGAGACGGCCGCGCACCGCCCTGAAACACCGATTTAAATTCCATTAGAGACATAGGTTATAACCTCTTTGAAAAGAGAAATGTACACTTGACTTATTTAATGCTCCTGTGGTATCATGGTTGAGTGAGGATTTTTTTGCTATTGGAGGAATCGTGCTTACACCTATCAACACAGAAGGTTTGATTACAACATCAAACAAGCTAACGAAACGCGGAAAGGAGCTAAAAGGAACGTTCGCGGTCTATCTCGCTTCTATCGGCTGGCCTACTTTTGAAACGTGGATACGCTTTGCCGTTTTGAATCATGAACCGCTATATTGTCAAGCTTGCGGTAAAATCCTTAAAGTTAGAACGATTGGTTCTTACGAAAACAAGATAGCTTGTAACATGGAATGCAGGCAAGTTCTTTATGAGAAGGGGTTAACTCAAGGTAAAATCAGACAGACTATGTTGGAAAGATTCGGAGTTGAACACCACGCCAAACTACCAGACCATGATTATTCCAAACTACACACGAAAGAGACTAGAGAAAGGGTCTTGGCTACATGGAAAGAGCGATATGGCGGGGCTCCTTGTAAGTCTAAGGAGATTCTTGAAAGAGCTTTAGAGACAAGAAGGAGGCGCGAGACCGCTGGGTGTTATGAAGAGTCTAAGAGAAAAGCACGTCAGACTATGATGGAAAGATATGGAGTTGAATGGGCTGGACAGTCTGCGGAATTCAGGGAAATTTCAAATAGGAAAATCCGTGAAAAGAAACTAGACGGACGCGAAGACTGGATTAAAGAACTTTTCGATGACACTTCTAAACTCTTCGCCTACGCAAAGGAACACGGGATACATGCCGCCGCCGAGACTTCTGGGTATACAAGAACAGGAATCGAATATATCCTTAGACGTGATGGATATCTTAGCGGTTCTAGACCGCCATCGATGGCGGAACTTAAGATACGTGATTATCTTTTAAACAAAGGGATTGAATTCACGGAAAATGATAGAAAGACGCTCGGTGGTAAAGAGATTGATTTTCTGTTCGGTGATATTGGAATAGAAGTCAACGGAGCATACTGGCATTCAGAGAACCCGCTGGCCTCATACAAGGGAAGAAGTAAGGATTACCACGCTAAGAAATTTGAAAATTGTCTGAAGAACGGGATTATACTACTACAGTTTACCGACATCCAGATTCATGACGATTTTGATTTTGTTGCGAGTGTAGTGGAAAGGACTTTGAAACGTCAGATAGTCGAAGAGGCCGAAAGTGATAACAGATATGGCCAGTCTGCGTTAAAAATTCTATCAGGAATGAAAGTCAAGGAAAGAATACCGCCTAGGTTCCAATGGGTTTACGCTTATATGATGCGTGAAAGCGGTTCATATGAAACAGGTGAACTCAAACTATGGGACGCTGGATATACTGTCTTTGAATAAAAGAAAGCCCCCTTTCCAATCGGATCGGGGGCTTTCTTGTTTCTAGAGATTAGATGATCTCTTCAAAACTAACACCTGTAGGTGTATTTTGGAAGTTCAACGTTACGTAGTTGATACTCCTTGAGGGTTTTACGTAGATATCAGCCACAAAACCATTAGCATCTACTACTGCTGGTGTGTTATTCACATCAGAACAAACTACGCGGTAGTCAACCATGCCCCGACGTCCTTGCACCTCACGTAGGAAGGGTTCCACGCGGGCAACAAATTGGCTGCGGGTGAACTCGTCGTTAAACTCAAACATGACATACTTTGCCATAGTGGCGATGGCCTTTTCTAGCACGATGAAGAGTCGACGGACGTTGATGCGGTCGAATGCGCTGGGTTTGCTTTGTAGCGTCTTGTCACCATAAAGCATCACCCCTTCGCCAATTTGGCTGGTGACGGGGTTGATACTGTTCTGATAAAGAGTATCACGCTCGGCTAGTGTCCCTGGATTAAAACTCAACCTCACCGCATTTTTTACCAGACCTCTACTGCGACCAGCTGGGGAGAACCATGGGTCTGCTACGTTGTCCGTATTGGCGCACAGACCAGCGATATCACCACTTAGCGGAACCCAACGATTCAGATCGGAATAGCGATCATACATCAGCTTCCAGCTAGAAGCCATAACAGCATATGACGTGGAAGGTAGAGCCGCACGGTCATTCAGGACGGCTTGCAGTTCGCCACCTTTATTGCCAACTACTGCATTCTTGCAGGGAGACACTAGGGCGATACAGTCCTTACGGTAATTGGCGATGTTGTCAATTACGTAATTGGACAGGGTTGCTTGATCGGCGGCGCTATCCAGACCAGCGACGATTACTAGGCTAACATCGATGGATTCAGCTTTCTGGAAAACTGCATAGCCCTTGATGCGATCACCAACGGTAACACCTTCGCCGTTGTCATCTTTACCATTCAGCAGGGGCTTATCATATGCTTCGGTTAGTGAACCAAACGTGCTGGTAGCATCCTTACCGAAGGAACTTTCTTCATGCGTACCGCCGAACCAGACATATTTTGAAGTGCGGTTTAGAACGTCAGCATAATAGTTCAGCGCACCTTGATAATCCTTGGCATTGCGGGCTTTGGATAGACCCTGATATTTTTCAAGGATCGTGCCAGCTTGACCAGACCATTTGCCTAGCTCATCCACCACCACTAGGTGAAGCTCATCATTCTTGCCGCCTTTTGAAGCGACATATGAGGACGTAGCAGGGGCACCAGTATAGGTGGTGAACGTTAGTGCAGTGTCCGTGCCTTCGGCGGTCGGGGTCTTGTCCAGCTCGATCTCGGTGGCTGACGTGATGGCTTTGACGTGTGTACCTTCAGCGATACCAACACCCTTAACCACGGCACCAACAGCTAGGTTAGCGGATGTAACAGCACCTTTGAAAGTTACCTTAGCATCCGTCGTATTGAAGGAGCCGACCTTGTTCTGAGTAATCGCGGAGCCGAATAGATCGCGGTATTTCCACGTTTCAAAAGTTGCGCTATCGGCGAATGAAACGCGGAGGCTGTTGCCAAGCGCACCAGGATATTTGGCGGCGAACTTCACACCAGTTAGGCCGTCAACTTTAGCCTCGTGGTCGTCTGTGTTTTCGATCAGGGGAGTGGTACCACCGTCATGGGCATTACGTGCAGCTTGGCCGACTACGCGGGTTAGACGCAGGTTGTTGCTGTAGGCCAGATAGGAAGCAGCGGTTAGAAAGTCCGTAGCCGTCTCATCATTGGGTTCACCAAAGACGGAGACCAGGGTTTTCTCGTTATCGATAACAGTGGCTTCGTTAACAGGCCCCCACTGGAATACACCAGAGAAAGCACCGATTGACGTAGAGACGGCTGGAACGATCAGGGTTAGATCGGTCTCTTTAACCTCTACGCTCGGCGATAGGGAAAATGATGCCATTATAGACCTCTTTGTACAAAGGAAGTTGAAATTCTGAATAGAATTCTATCTGGTTATTTATTGACCATGGCCTTGTAGATTTCCGTCAGCATGGCACGCATATCCTTCACCTCATTCTTGAGGGTCTGGAATTCGCGTTCTCTATCCTGCTCCCGTAATAGGTCCGCCTTCCGTTTACGGTACCGCTGCAGCTCTTCCTCATCAATGTTCAGGATAACACCAGTGCTGCTATCCCTAACCACGTCATCATGGTCTTTTACTTTGATATCCATTTCATTCATCCAAAAAAAGAAACCCCGCCACTAGTGATTTAGTGACGGGGTTTTGTCTATTACTACAAGTGCATTACAACCTAGAGCTATTAGCCTGCTACAGCGATGGTGCGTAGCTCTTTAAGAGCTGGCCTACGTGCCGAGTTGGTTCCTTTCAAAACAATCTTGAGCTGGAACTCATCGAACTCGGGAATCCCCTCTACGCGGCGTTCATGCTCTGTAAACGTGTCATTGTCGAAGGCCACCTGCGACGCGACGGGTTCCATCTTCGTCCAGCCTTTCGTTTCAATGTCGCGGTTAACAGCCGTGCGATACCAGACCTCGATATCGTCATTAGTAGCCTTGTTCTCTGACGTGTATACGCGGAGAGTATCGGATGCGGCCTTCAGGCGAATAGTCTGCGTTATCACCTTACTAGCAGCAATACCACCTTCGGGTTGCTCTTCCTTGTCATTATCAGGCTTGTTCAATGCTAGGGAAGCCACCACTACGTTATTGTCGTCCAGTGACATCATCGGGGACACGTAGTTATTACCCGTCTTCACCGCGCACCGTACCATCATTGACTTGGACGTTTCGTTATCGGCTGTTTGGACTAGGCAAACATCCTGTAGCGCGTTGTCATCCTTGTCCTTGATTTGGAACTCAGTTAGTTTGACCTTCGGCGTCTGACCACCATCGAAGTCCTTACCAGTAATCAGGTTAGCAAAGTAACGAACTTCAGCCTCTGGTGGGTTGAATGTATCGGTTACTAGGCGGAATTGATTATAGTTGATATTGGACTCGATGTAGACGTAGCGACCAACGTCCTCAAATTTACCAGTCACAGACGCGGGGGTTGCTACCTCGATGGTGTAGCTATTGATCCCATTAACCGTCTTGACAATCTGATTACCGTAGACCTCCGACATCCTGATGCCGTTGAAGATCGTTGCAGCGTCAGCGCTTTCCGCAATCATGGTAACAGCCGATTCGGCGCTGATCTTGACGATATCATTTACCGCCATACCGTGGTTAGGATGTTCAATCGTCAGGAACCTGCTACCTGCCGTGGTGCGGAAGGCGGATAGGAGAACCTTGCGGGTTGCTGCCTTTCCGTTGTTTTCAAACTTCCAGTCACCAGATACCAACGTATTGAACTTGGCGCGGTGGATACGGAACTTCAGGTCTTCGAGCTGGAACGGGGTCCACGTCGTGGCGTTCTGTGATTTGAACAAGGACCCCATGGAAGGCTGCTGGCCTACGATGCGGTCCTCATTAATCACCTTCTCGCCCATGCGGCTGATGAAGACGCGGTACTTTGCGCTATCACCAAATACAACGATACAGAACTCTTTGCCGCTAGGCAGCCAAACTGGATGGTCAAACTCAAATGACGTTGCTACCGTGCTGTCTTTTGAAACTTTGACGTCTGCAGCAGCTACCGCAACCATCGTACCAGCGATACGTTCACTAGCAGGCATGCCGTTCACCATCTCGCGTAGCTCAATGAACACGGGGGCTTCGGGGTCTTTCGTCTCAAAGAATAGGTCGATCTTCGTAGCATACATGCCCGCCGATTGAATGTCCTTGGTGAAGAAAGATTGTGCAAGAGGGTCACCTACCTGTTGCTGACGGTTAAAGCCCAAATCGAACTGATTAGAATTTCCGTCTTTCACTACCGTTACCCGCGATACGCTGTTAATGCGATTAATCGTATTCGTGGTAACGTTGGTGCGATCAATCTGCTCCTGCATCGTCACTAGCACGCCAGTGGACCGATAGTTAGCGGAGGCTTCGCATTCAGTAGCCGTATCGGGGAACTTCAGGACGTTGACGTCGGCTAGTGCAAAAGTCTTCGTACCTGAGCTGAACGTGTTAGGTGGTAGCTCAAACTCGCCTTCTACCGTTCCCATATTGTCGCTGATTAGAGCCGCGCCCCATTGACCGCCTACAGGACGGCACCATTGATTGACGTCAGTAGCGTCGAAGGTTGCCCAGTATCGGGTGTTCGGTTTCGCGCCCTTCACCGTGAAGCGGATAACGCGACTACGCATATAGGGGATAATGCTATTCCCTAGGAACCGTGTGAATTTGCGTTCATGCGTCTGCGTCACACTAGTGACGGATTCACGATAGTTAACCAGCGTACTAATGTTGCGGTTAGTAGGACCGATTTGAGACCAGCCAGCGAACTGCGATGCAATCTGGGATTGCGATACACGCTGCACGCGCCAGTTGTTCTCCACTACGTCACGGGTCTGCGTCTTCGTCAGGTTAGTGACGTTAGTAACCGTCGGCTCCCATTTGGTCTCCATCCATGAATCGGAGGCAGGTGCCATCGTCATCTGGGGATTCCATTTGATGATCAGATACGGGTTGATGCTTTCCGTGGTAGTAGCATACGGCTGTTCAATCTCTACGACGTGGCTGTATGGTAGGAAGACCTTGCCACCTTTGACCACATAGTTGGTCGATGCGTTTCGATTCAGCTTCAGGCCGATTGATTCGCTATACTCCATAGCGCCTAGCATGTTCTTCTCAGGGATCAGGGTAGCTTGGAAGCCGCCGTCAAATGGAGAGAACACACCGAAGTCGCTGAAGTCGGAAACAAAGAAGCCCGATTTGAATCGATCAAGACCTGCGGTGTCCGTAATCTTCATGTCCTTGGTTTCCAGCTCACGCATTGTTAGCGTGGTGTAGTATTCCAAGTTTTCGATACGGCGCTCAAGCTGACCAATATCACGCATGGTGTAGCGACGGTTATCGTCCTTAACATACTTGACGTATGCTGCCTCGCGTGTATATGCGGGAACGATCAATGTAGCAAGGGACATGGCGTCTACGGGAACATCAGGGTAGCGCGTAATCCCAGGCACGCCATAGACGTACTTAATTTCACCGTTCTTGTAATATACCACACGGTCCCAGCGGTCAACAAAGTAGCTCGCGTCATATACGATAGACTGACCTGCTACCGCGCTCCATGTCGTCAGTGCGGAACTGAATGGTTCGGCTGCCGAAGCTACACCGTTGCCGTTGACCACAACATAGACCGTAGCGGCCTTGCTTGCGTTCTTGCTTGCCGTGATACCGTCCTTGTCTACGCTATTGACGATGGTATCCGTATCAAATCCGTCCGCATGAATCCGCGATGCTACACCTATTACATTGCTGTAATCATGTTCAAGCTTGATCAGGGATTCGCCCTCTTTGATTTGGCCTTTCAGAATGAAGAAGCCATCACGCGGAGACTGGCGGAAGTCCAGATAGTCGCTCAGGATATAAGCTTTCTCTTTCGTGCGGAAGACTGGGATGCGACCAATATGGGTCACGTCGTTATCGTCCGTCGGGTTATCCTTCAGGGATTCATAGGAGTCTACCGTGAATGCCTCGCCTGCGCTATGCAGGAAATACTCATAGACGACCTTGATTTGACCAGCAGGGGCGGCGAAACCAGCTTTAGCCTTCAGTAGCGTATTCTGATAGAAGTCCAGCGTATCGTTATTGACCAGCTCATAATACTGGGCAACATCCGTATCGGTGTCCTTCGGCTCCGTCGTCTTGTTCTTGCTCATGTATACGTGCTTGATTTTATACACGTCCTTATGCGCAAGGACCATATGACGGTCAGACGGGGACTTGATCAGGGTGAAGCCTTCTGCAGGGGTCTTGCTACGGATACTAACCGCTTTCTGTAGCTGGGCGCTGATGCTAAACGTGGCGTTAGGATACTGGACGTTATTGATGACAAGCCGTTTGCCGTCGTTCTCGATGTTAACGATATTCGAGAAATAAGCATTGTCTACGCCCGTGTGCGCTGCTACAGGACGACCGACAAACACACCATTACCAAGATGATCATATACACCGTAGCCTTGTGCATTAGTCCGAATCGTAGCAGTGAAGCCCATCGGAGTCGTTAGCTCAAAGTTACCAGCGGCGTCTTTCGTCGTCTTGACGTTAGCAACGTCCATTTTTACTAGATCGCCCGTCCCGTCAGCATAGGATTCCTTCTGACGGATGCCCGTAGCATAACCACTAGCGGGGGCTTTCTGAACTTGGACAGACTTATCAAACGGGGCGGCTGCCTTGCTCTTCTTCACAAAGAGGTGGCTGTTAGCACGATCCCAAGCATACGGGGTCCAGCCGCTATGGGAGGTGAGAGGTAGGCCGTCGTCTACTTTGAAAGTTGACACCACGTTCTGTAGCGTCACCTTTTGCAGGATCGGGCCGTTGCGTAGGTCATCCAGTTTCCAACCGCCTAGATGCTGCCATCCATAGGTCTGCGATTGAGACAGGTGGAATGAACCGAAGAGCTTGAAGATGGTTTGGCCGCTGATGCTAATAGCTTCTACGTATTTTGGAATCACGTAGCCCATGATATCGGCCGTGTTTTCCTGACCCGTGGTAAGCCAAAGAATCGGGTGTTTTGAAATGTCGATGAACTGGTTGCCTGGGGCGAGGTAAACATATTCCCCGTTCTCATTTGACTGAATGACGTTGGTCGCGACCTTGACGCTATCAGTCGTGCGGGCCTTGTCTGCCGTCAGATACAGGGAGGCCAGGTTCTCAACTTCATAGCCCTTGACGTAGGCTTTACCCGCCGTGATTTCAATTGCCAGCTTGTTATCATCGCCGCCTTCCTCTTTAGTTTTGAAACCAGTGGGGTGAGCGTTGTCTTTCAGGTGGTCCACCACGCGGATATCCAGACCATGCACGGCATAGTCGCCGCTTTCATCATAGGTCCGACGTGCTAGGGTGTCTTCCAGCGTATTGTATTGGGTGTTCAGCTTGGCAACCCGCAGCGAGCCGTCTTCATAACGCACTAGCTCGATGAAGTCCGCTGCCTCTTCATCGAGACCAGTCGTCACTAGGTTTAGTCCGATATAGAAACGATCCGCGCCTACGGCTGCTTCGTTGGGTGAACCCGCTGCATTGTCAAATAGGGTCTTATCATCGTAGGCGGTTTTAATGCCCTTCTCCACGCTGAAACCAGCTTTAGCAGATAGCGTCTTGACCTTGTTCCAACCGATCAGGGTTTGCTGACGCGGGGTATAGACAAAATACCCGTCAATGTAGAAGACGCCCTTTTCAACGACTAGGAAAATAGCAGGACCAGTTGCAGGTTCATTGTTCTGACCTTTCTCGGCAACCGCCACTTTAATCGTCGGCTGATCGACAACCTCTAGAGCTAGGTCGCTTGAGAAAGCGGTAACGTTCTGGACCTCGCCTGCTACAGTCTTCGTCGCGCTGTTCTGATAGCGGACAACTGCTAGGACTAGATCGCCCTCGGCTTTCGTCATCAGGACCGTAGCGGTAAGAGAATTGCCGTCTACGTCTTGGGTGAGCTTCGCGCCTTCCAGTTTCTTAATCAGCTCAGTGTCACCGTCAACATTCTTCAGCAGGACATATTGTGCGTCGCTGTTTAGCTTGCTTTGTCCTAGCACGAGGGAGCCCTGTTTGAATAGATGGGTTCCGACGCGGCTGATTTGCTGCTGCAGGATTTCCTGTAGCTGATTCAATTCCCGCGCTTGGACGGCATATGACGGCTTGAAGAGGATCTTGTGGAACCCCTTCTTCTCGTCGTAGTCGTCAAAGTACGGCTTTGTATTGAAATTCTCGGCCATATTGGACTCTTAAGGGTTAGTAATAGACTAACGTATTTACGGCTAGTCTTTAAGATTGAAAATCGGGAAGTGCCAGTTAGTTTCCAACCCGACTACATCCCCGTGCTCCATAGGATAAGAAGCCAGAGCTTCAATGTCGTATTGCTTCGGGGAAGACGGCATCATGACATGCACGGTCTTCCCGCTTTCAGACGTTACTAGCTGATCGCTGGGGAGGTTGCCTTCGATGTTGATCAGGCCCATCTGATCCTTTTCAGACCAGCGCACGAATGTACCGCTACCGCCGTTCCATGTTAGCCGCTCACCAGAACGAAACTCGGGGTCTACGCCAGTATAGCAGTCGTTCATGCGGGGCAGGAACCGTTCTCCTTCCGTGTCCATCGAAACAAGACGCACACCATAGTAGCGCACCGCGTAGTCCACGTCGCTGGGGCTGAATTCAACGGAGACGGCAACATGAGTCGCGTTCATCTTGTCGGCGGTCTCAGGGGTGACTGGTAGCCAGTTCGAATCATAGAAAGTCCCTAGAGAATCTAGATCAACCTTCTGGATGAACTCCCATACACAACCATCCGAAGTCGTCACCTCTTCCAGAATCGTGTAGCGCGGCTCTACACCACCAGCACCAAATCCCTTGGATTTCAAACGCCATATTACGTCCTGCGATGCACCGAAGACTAGGTCGCCCTCTTCAAACACCCCGTTTTCGGACCAGACCTTATACGGACCGATGACATAGCTCACGTCCTGCGGCTGGACCTTCTTTGCAAAAATGTCGTCACTGTCTTTCAGTGTCCGTGCCTCACCTTCCGCCCATGGCGTGTCTCTACTGCACGTCATGTAGATATGTTCCTTTTGAAAGCGTTCGTAAAACGCCTTCGCTTTGCTGGATACAGGCATCGTCTGTTCTCCGTTGTGGTTTAATCGTATTTACAAACGACAAGGGGCAGACCCCTTATCGGAATCTGCCCCATTATATCACTGCACCTCTGGCTTGACAACCGCCTCGTAGAGTTGCTCAAAATCGTCTTGCTCGTCTACGTTGTCTTGATAGTTCTGCTTGTGGAAGGTGTGCGCCATCTTGGCAAGGAACTTTTTAGGAATCTCGAATTCCTCGGCCAGTGCGGCGATCTCGTCCTTGATCAGGTCTTTCTCTGCTTCGATTCGCGTATAGCTGTCGCTGATCGTCTGCAGGCAGTTTTTAATGCGTTTCTGATCTTCGGGGGAGCTGGGGATAACAACTGATTTTGCCATGGTCTAACTCACAAAATGATATTAGGGTTGAGGTGGAAGAATTCGTTTTCATAGATGCCGTTCAGGTAGACCTTGTCACCCATGAACGTAGCCGACCACCTGATATCGTGCAACGACTCGGATTCGACGCGGTGGATACTGACATACCCCTCGGATTCGATCAGCTCCCAGCCGTGCCATTGGCGGATCGTAAAGTCACCGTCTACAACCTCATCCATGGGGAGCTCTTTCATCAGCTCTTGAAGTTTTTCAAATTTCCAGAGAAGAATCTCGTTGTCGAACTCGTCGGCGGGGCGCTCCACGTAGTTTTCGTCGTCTACGATGGGCTGCTCAGGGTTCACATCAGTAATCCATTGCATGTCGGTGTCCTCTTGTGAAGGTGCCGTTATAGTACCCCCCTCAAGATCAATAATCAAGTGAAATTCTTCACGGGTTGAGGCATTCAATGACATATTGCGCCTGCTCGCGGGCATCCTCCAAGGCATTATGATGCTTGTTCTCGTCCCGCTTAATCTGGATGTTAAGGAGGTGCTGCAGGGTCCGACCGTCCATTACATCCCAGTATTTCCACGGGGCCGCATGGCCGATGACCTGCAGCATCGCGGCTTCCACGTTCACCACATCGAACTGCGGACCCCAAGCCCACACTTTCTGCCCTTTGAAACGCTGGGCATACACATAGAACTTGTTATAGGCTTCCTTGGCTGGTAGTGCGTTCCTGATAGCCTCTTTTAAAGCTTCGGGGCGCTGTCCTTTCCACCATTCCAGAGTTTCGGGGTCCGTATGTAGCCCGTGGGCTTTGGAATCAGCAGCGTCGATGGTGACATAGAATTCATCACTAATCGTTTTTGAATCAATGTCGAATCGAACCGCACCGATTGACAGGATGACGCAACCTGCACGACGCCCCAGCGTCTCCACATCAAACATCATCCCGCTTAGGTTTTGAAAACTCATTATCAATCCTTCAATGCGTCAAGAGTTGCTTTGTTGAAAGCCAGAAGAGCAAGAGCATGCTTTACCGCCGCCTGTCTGTTCTTATGAATCAGTCCAGCCGTCTCTTCATGGATCGTTGCTGGCCAGATGCCAGTGTACGGGTTCAGAGGATAGCGCAGATTCGGGATATAGTAAAGCTCCCCGTCGTTAACCGCTTTCGGATCAGGTACCTCGAAAGTGATGCCGTTCACAGTTGCCCGCTTTGGTGGAGGGGACGTGGGCTTCTCTTCGGCCTCGGTGTACTCTAGGAAGTCCAACCATTCGGGTGACGGGACTTCAACCCATTCTTTCTGGTCGGGAGACCAATACCATTTCCTCATTGCCATTTCTTCATCTCCTCTTTGAATCGGCGGAAGGCCCGCAGATTATCATACAAGCATTTAGCCTCTGCTTGTGATGGGTTGAAGATGTTCACGATCAGCAGCTCGTCGTCGAAACGGAAGGGTGTGCAGTTCGCCAGTTCAGCCACCGCCGACATGGTCTCACTATACGGAACCGCGAGAGCAATATGATCGTCGCGGACCATATACTTCACGTGGTTGACCAGATATTTCTCGGGGCAACCCTTATCCATGGCGTCAATTAGGCGCGGCATGTTCTCGCTGAATGGGATTGCAGAAACACTAGTCCCGTAGCGGTCATAGAAAAGCTCAAGGGCTTTACGCACCGCTTTTTCATAGTGATGACCGTCGAAGTTGTTCGAGTGCAGGTATAGTGCGTGGCCGCTTTCATCTCGAACCAGCTCGGCCAGTGCACCATCTTCCACGTGGGAGATAACCATGGGAGCAATGGCCTTCATCTTCTGAAGGTTATATCCCTTGCGATGTTCCAGCAGCGGCTCGTCGTTCTGAAAAGTCACGCGGAAGAGGGTGTTCTGCGGACCGTCCTCCTTCGTGCTTTCGTAAATCGCATGATTCAGCGTGGTGGCAACGTCGTCATAGAGGCTTGCGTTTTCTTCCAGAGACCGTCTGTAGGTAATACAACCCATCAGGTGGACGTCGTTTGTACGGCCTTCGCTATAGACCTTCTTCATCAGGAACCAGAACTTGTCGTATTGCGCTTGGCTGAAGAATGTTACACCGTCGAAGGTGTGCGAATGGTCGCGGAGCTTGATGAACATGATTTCAGACCTCGCCAGCTACCAGCAGGCAGTATTGTTCGATTGCAGCCAATCGGCTATTGGTGGAATGCAGGACTTCGTAACCATCCGTGGAAGATCGGCGGCTGATGTAGTATTGACCCTCGTTGTGATACAGGTTGATGACGGCCCGTGATGTTTTTGAAAGGGTCTGAAGGACTGGGGACGCTTTGCCGATCATCCCCGCATGAAGCCGCCCGAAGATATCCCGCGCTTCCTCTTCATGCTGATATTCATGGCCGTTCACTACGGCACCGCTGCGACGTACAATAATCATTTTGCTTACCCCTTGATGAGCTTCAATGTTTTGCAGACATCATACACCACTTCCATGCGTTCGTCAAATGAGACGATTTCTTGTGGCAAGACAAAGTAGCGGTTTGCAGGAAGGTATGCCTCGGCTGCCTTGACAATCAGGTCGTTGATGATTTGCTGGGATTCTTGACTTGCCTTTGTAGCGTCCTCGTGGTACGGGATGCCTGTCTGAATGACGAAGGTGAAGTCCTGCAGGACCATCCGTCGGACCACCTCGCCCAGTAGTCTGTATAGGGCTTCGATATGGCTGCCGTCATGGTTGAAGGTGTTTATTTGCTGGCGGAGATAGTACGTGCTGTACGCATATACGTCGAGCATTGTCCGATCAAAGACTGCCGTCGGCTCACTGTAGATCAGGATTTTCGCAATATGATGCGTAATCATTTCCTGCTGGGCGAGGCGAGCTTTAAAGCCTTCTGGGCCAGTCATGGATTCCATGGCGCGTGCCGATTGCTGGGCGAAGGTAGACGTCACCTTGGTCTCATGGAAGGGGAGACCGTTCCGTGCTGCGAAAGCCCGTGCCAGAGTCGTTTTACCCGTCCGATGCGCACCGCTGAAACCGATCTTTTTCATTTGGAGGTTCTCCGTTGAAGGAATGGAAGCATGATAGCAAAAAGCCCCTAGGGTGTCAAACCTAGGGGCTGTGACATATTACATGCTTTCCATATCTGGAGTCCACTCACTGTTCAAGGTGTGACCCCAGATTAGCTGCCGATATTGAATCCATCCTTTGAAATTACCAGACCATAGGTTGCCGTTGATGTCCTTATGAGTGACGCCTAGCTGGCCAATCTGGCCATTCATCGGCGAGGCGCAATGCTCGAAAGCCGACGAGTGTTTGCGGGAGGCACCCACTAGGCGATCATAGAGCTGCTGGGCTTTTTCAATCGAGTCGTCCCGTTTCCGATAGGAGACCTGTGCGCAGCATGACGAGGAGACCTTGAGGGCCGTCTCTCGGTCATACTTGCTGTCAGGAGTCCAGTAGCCTTGCTCAAAGTATGGGGTGTGCCAATGACCGACCTCTAGATTGATTGGGGTTGAGGTAGCGCGCGCCGCATACATCTTGCGGGCCAGCTCCTGAATCTCAGGTTGTGCGTCTTCATGGCAGCGAAGCCAGAAGAAGTTACCCCACTCCGTAGCAGTGGCGATGGTCTTCACGGTCTGGAACGGCTCAAGGATACGGTTAACGATTTGCTTGTGCGCGCCTTGTGAATACATGTATTCGGCGAGGTCGCAGGCGATATCTTTTGCAACGTTCCATGCGTCTTGGACGTTAGTGCGTGCTTCGCCATCTAGCTCACCGTTGGCCTGCATACCCGACTGGTTCTTACCCCAGTGAACGATAACCCCTTCTTTATCGTTACGAATGAGTTCGATCATCTTGGCGACGGGAATGGCACGAGAGGACGCGGTGTTACGGCTAAGTTGTCTGTGTGTATTCATCTCCGACAAAATTAGTCTGGGATATTCCAGCTCGAAGGTGGTAATCCGACTACCGTTCGGCGCTAGGCTATCGGCAACGACGCGGGCTTTAATTTCCATATATCAAATTCCTCTATAGTAAAAGGACCGCTAGTATACACTACCAGCGGTCCCGTTGTCAATCCTTTAGTGTCCAGTCAAGCCATCCTTGTTCGGCGGCGTGGTTCATGATCAGGTTGGCAAGCCCACCAGATTGAACCCATGCCCCCGTATACATCTTGGCTAGGGTGTCAAGGTCGTCCACGGCCCCGTGGCGTAGGGACTCATAGAGGTATGAGTTCTCGCCCTCATAGTATTCGTAGACCGTCTTCACCCCGCCATCGTCTTCCTCGAATTCGTCCCAAGTCAGGGTGATGGGTCCGCTGTCGTAGTCGTCATCATAGAAGTCGTCGGGGTCTACGTCCCCTCCCCATGTCATGCGCCCCATTAGTGATACATCCTCACTACCAGAGTGTCAATGGTGACACCGCATACCTTAAATTTGAAAAGCAGACCGTTCTCACCATCGGGGATGATATGAACCGAGCGGATACCGTACTTTGCCAGCTTCAGGACCATCTTATCCTTCTGCCGCCATGTACCAAACCCCTCTTCAAGGTAGACCATACCAGCATTGAAGTGGGTCTCTTCGCAGTATTGGAGGGCGATACCTCGGTTCCCAAAGAATTCTTCCGTGCGGCGATATGCCATTTTCAGGTCCAGTGCGTCGATATCATACGCCACCTTGCCGTTGACCCGCAGTTTGAAACCGACGATTTGGTAATCCATGGTATAAACTCCGATTGATGGTTGACTATGGGAAGGATTCTATATGAACCCTTCCCGCCCGTCAATACTCAAACCCAAAGATTCGTGAAATATTTCCCGAAGAGGCGGAACCCGTTGACCATTTGCTTCTGGTGTTCCTCCCGCAGCTCATACGATTTGTCAATATCGTAATATTGCTCTTCCCAGTCATAGTTGGGCTGGACCTGCTCAAGTGCCCAAATGATCTCGTCAACAACCCACTCCCAGCGGGCATGGATCTTTTCATCTTCCGTCAAATAGGCCGTCACGGCCTCGGGCACGTCCTCTTCATCTACGATAGCCGAGCCGCGCATGTCCTCGCGCATAGCCTTCAGTAGCGGTAGGGCTGCTGCGGCGATGACGGTGTAAGCGGCGAAGTGGTCCCAGTGGTCGAGCTTCACCTTTACCGTGTCTTTCCGCTTCGATTCGATCCATTCGAAGAGGTTTTCAAGCGGCTTGATCCGCGAGATTCGATTACCCCATTTCTCGATGAAAGCCTCGGCGGCTTCGGGGTCTCTCCATGGGTTCAGCGTGCGGGCCAGGCTATATGGCCCATACCAGTTGCCTCGGGCTTTGTAGATGAATTTCATTTGACGTTCTCCATCATGGCCTTCATGATTGCGCTATAGCGCACGCGCTTGACCTTGTTGTCACCCGTCTTCATCTTATAGCGGCAGGTGCCACCGTCTTCGATGTCGCCTTTCAGGACTTTGAGGAACCCGTCGCGGTCGGAAAGGATGCGGCCAGTCGAATCGACATAGTATTCGGAGGTGATGTGCTCGAAGCCTTTCAGGCGGTTGATTTGGATGCGGGTTACTAGTGCCATGGTGCTGTACCTCAATGGTGTTGAAAGTGTGCTCATTATGACGGGGTTGCTTTCGTTTGTAAACCCCGTCTATCGGGTGTTTACAGCCGACTAACCGTGACCTTGGTTTCCATCTTGCCTACTACCACATCGCGGATAGCCAGCTTGACGAAGAATACGTCAGGATACGTAGAAGCCAGACGGTCCAGCTCCTTGTCGCAGCTCTCTTCGTCGTGGTGTGTCTTCGGGTTGCGGGCAATCCGAATCACCCCATTGACCAATTTTCCGATGATGAAGCCGCGTTTGGAAGGAATTTCATCACGGTCTTCTACAGGCTTCGGGGCGATCCCTAGCTGCTTCATAATCATTCCGATTGAAATGGGGTAGAGCCGCCCGTTATTACCAGATACGACATTAACCATCCCATGAGACAGGACTACGGGATAGATGCGTTCGCCTTTCTCAATGACGTAGTAAAGCTTCTCTTCGGTCAAGGAGAAGTAATAGTTCTCAGCCACCCAGTGAAGACCACCGAGGGTGTTGACCTTGACATTGACTTTCTCGCGTTCGACCTTCTCCTCTTCTAGAGCATGGTTCACGCACGCGGAGACAAGGTTACTCATCAATGTAAAGGGACATCCATACTCGTCCTTATTTTTCAGACGAATCTGGCCGTTCCGTTCGACGCCGATATGCCACCGTTCCCCGTCCGCGCCGCTTTCAAAGACCTTTTGTTCTCGGACAGAGTAGAAGAGGTTGTCAGCAACCCATTCATAACCCTTGACTGCGGAGATTTGAACGATATCCCTCATTTCTGCACCTTTTTGTGTGACATATACCCTTCCATCTTGACTACGATGAAAGTCTGATCGGGGAACTGCTTCAGCATGTTGCGGGCCATCTGCTCGGCAGCCGCTTTCGTCTTGTGCAGAATGGGTTCCTCTGCAAAGCGGATGATGCCGTTAATAGCATAGCCGACAATGTAGCCTGCCTTGTGGCGTTTCACACGGTCGCGGTTCACGGCATAGACTGCGGCAACTTTGTCCATTTGTCACTAACTCCTATGAATCAATGGAGTGAACTATACGCTCAAACTTTTTGAACGTCAACCCCTAGTTTTCGTAGGAACTCGATCCCCTCAGACGAACGGTATTCGTTGCGGTAATAGACGGTATTGATGCCGCAGGTCTTGATGGCTTTGGCGCATTCCATGCACGGGGAGTGCGTGACAAACATCACGGACCCCAGTGCGGGTTGACCGTCCCTTGCCATTTTGAAAATTGCGTTCTGCTCGGCATGGATGACCTCAGCACGAGTCGTCAGGCCGTCGTCGGTCTCATGCTCACAGTTGTTATCATAGTCTGGAGGTGTGCCGTTGTAACCGATTGACAGGATACGATGATCTTTCACGCACACCGCACCGACCTTGAGCTTGCGGGCACTAGACGTCTGGGCAACCGTCTCCGCGATCCCCATATACAGGTCAATGAATTTCTGTTTCACGTTCCTTCACCTTCTCGGTGTTGACTTTTGGCGGCTCGATCTTCTTCAGCCACTTCACAGGAATTATACACTCAGATACCACCTTCCCGTCAAGTTGAACTAGCCGATACCCGATGATGTGGACAATGCGGCCAAATAGCGGCCATTCACCGTAGGTCTTCCCTACTGTTACGATCTTCCCGACGTTCTTTGATTCTTCACCTCTAGCACCTTGGATGACGATGGCCAAGTCTCCTGCCTTCAACGGTTCCATTTCAAAACTCCATAAAGAAAAGGGGCTGCCCATGGATGGTCAACCCCTATAGGTTACTACTCTATCTAATTAACACTGGCCTGCGCCGATGAACCACACGGAGGTGACTTTCGGTGTCTGATTATCCTGCTCAATTTTGAAACGAACGATATCGTTTGTCGGATGGACTGTCAGTACCGTCATACTCTCGACAGCAAACACGCTGCCGACCGCCGCGTTCCATTTTGACTGTTTGTTTAGGATGTTTCTAATGGAGAAGTCCATCAGGCCACCATTAATCCTAGCGTTCCCTACGTAGGCCGCATAGACGTAGAATCCGCCAAGCCATGCGGGGAATTTCACACACCTGAAAGTACCCGAAGGGGTCTGATTCCCCGCTGCACCGAATGCTGCACCTGCAGCCTCTGGACCGCGCTGCAAGGAACCTTCCCGATACTCGCCGCCGAATGCTTTAAACGCCCACTCCACTAGCTTCTGGAAGACCTTCCGCGTTACGAACAGGTCATTAGACCCTGGTAGTGCTGGGTTCTCAACAGTAGAAATGAACTGGGTCAGGGTGTTATTCCTATGTGAATCGCCTGTTACGGAAGCCGCTGTCTCGAACGTCCAAGAGCCCTTACCCGTCCAGTTGAGAATCTTGTTGCCTGTATTAGAATACGAAGTCAGGTCCGTAGTCCCAGCGGTCGGATAGAACGCCATGTTCATGTAAGCGTAGTTCGGCGTGTCCCCGTCCGTGGTGAAACGTGCCGTGTGCTGGACGCGTGATGCCGTCACTGTATACGCGGATCGGATCGGGGCTTGAGGGATGATACACTGAACGTTGTCGTAACCCTGTGGCGTAGACGTATATGCGTCCACGTTATTGATCTTGAACACGCGGTCCATCAAACCACGGGTCAGGACCAGTTTAGCATTACGCGACAGGTATGGCGTATTGTTGTTATAGTTCGCGGTAATACCGCCACGGAAGTCCGTGTTAAGCGTGATACGATTCAGGGTTAGCGCCGACGTGGTGTTGTAGTAAAGCTTATCCTCTGCCACCGCGCCTGTAGTTGTTGAATACGTGACAGGGTTAGTAACTGAAGCTTCCCGTACTTTCGTATCCACGTAGTCGCGGTTAGCCGCGTCGTATGCGTCTGTCGGCGCGGATACATGACGGATACGGTTATGCTTCATATCACCATCAAAGGTGACATTGATACCACGGATAGCCGCATCAACATAGCCTTTAGTGGCTGCACCGTCGTCGCGGTCTGGTGCTGCTAGATTAATCAGCTTATGGGGTGAAGAAGGAAGACCTCCTATGATATATCCATCAGCCGTCGGATAGAGAATATCACGGACAGCCGTTTTCACATATCCACGGTTGGCGGCATGATGCTCTTCAGTCGGATTGCCTACGTTCTCAATCGGCTTGTCCTCGGCGTCCCACTTCGTCTTAGTCTCATCAGCATATGACAGATATGAATCAAGGTATTCCTTAACCACCTTGTTATTGACCGCATGACCCATCTCATAGCTGTCTGCTACGTTGATGATTTTCTGGCCACCAGCATTAAACGTTCCCGTCATTGAAACGGAGCCGTCTGCTTTCAGGATACCGCCAAGCTTACCGTCAACGTAGGTGGTGGAGGCAGCTGCGTTGATCTTTCCTAGTAGCTCGTCGGTTAGGTCATTCGCAGAAAGCCCCTTGCCTGTAACCGCGTCAACCTTATTCCCTAGCGTGGTTTCAATACGACCAACTTTTGCATTCAGGTCAGTCAGGTCACTAGCCGCCGCTTTAGAACCGATTGTAGTTTCTAGATCGGAAACCTTCTGAACCAGCGGCGTTACCGTGCTGGATTCTGCTTTGGAACCGATTGAAGTCTCTAGCCCATCTACCTTAGTCTTCAGGCTTGATACTTCACTAGCGGCAGCTTTCTTCGGAAGCTCTTCCTCTAGCGTCGTTACCTTCCCGCTAACAGTCTGTAGAGCTGACGCTTCAGCCTTACCAGCCACCGCCGTCTGTAGGGTTTGTACTTTACCCGTCAGGTCGTCCGTCGTTTCATTGGAAGCCTTACCCGCAAGCGCCGTCTCATTAGCGGTTACTTTCTTGACCAGTTCACCTAGCTCGTCCTTGGTAGCCCTCTTATTGATCTCGGCAATGTTATTGTCGATCTTGTTTCCAAGTGCTAGATCGGAAGCCTCCAGCCTCTGGATGCTCTTTGCAATCTCCGTAGCGTCACCGCTTTGCTGTCCAAGACGCTGGACCCGTTCCTCTAGGCCGTCAACCTTGGTTCCTAGCTCGGATACTGAAGAGTTGGAAGCCTTGTCACCCAGAGAGGTCTTCAGGGTTTCAACCGATTCCTTAGTAGCATAACCCTCGGCGGCCGTCTTGAGCTTCTGGATTTCCGTTTCATGGCCAGCAACCTTGGCGTCAGTGACTGCTAGGTTTTCTGCGGAGGCTTTCTTCTGGATATCCGTTTCAAGACGGTCGATCTCGGAAGAATCTACTTTAGAAAGAATGGATGTCTGTAGAGCCGTGACCTCTTCCTTGTCGGCCTTACCTCCGACCTTGGTTTCCAGAGTCTTTACCGTGTTCTGAACAGTCGTTAGCGCGCTGGCTTCCGCCTTACCTTCAATCCGCGCATTGTTAGTCTTGAAGGTCTCGGTGTGGGTGTCAACCGTTCGCTTTAGTTCCGCGAGAGCTTCATTAGTAGCCTTCGTATCAACAGTGTTTGCAAGCTCCTGTAGCTCCTGTTTGGAAGCCTTCGAGTCGATGCTATTGATCTTGGCTAGGGTCTCGCTATCCAGCGTCGGGCCTTGACCTTGTGGGGCTCCTTTATCCGCTTTCCCATCAACCCGTTTTGAAAGCGCGGTTAGCTGATCGCTTAGGGTGGTTACGCTTGCCGTCGTTGCCTTCCCGTCTACTGTAGTCGTTAGCGCGGTTACTTTCTGATCAAGAGCCGTCAGGTCTTCAGCGGAAGCTTTCTTCCCTAGTTCCGTCTCATTAGCACCTACGCGGGTTGATAGAGCCGATAGGTCAGCCGTTGAAGCTTTCGTCTGAACCGTAGCAGTAAGCGTCGCCAGCTCAGTCGTTGAAGCTTTCGTCTTCAGTGCTTCGGTGTTACCTTCAGCAGTCGTCTTCACCGCTTCGATTGCTTTCTCAAGCTTTGCAACCGCCGACGCGTCGGCTTTCCCATTGACCGTAATGTTCGTAGCGTTAAGCTCTACCTTGGTTGCAAGGTCGCTTAGTGCCGAAGCATCCGCCTTTCGATTGATCAGGCGGCTTAACTCATCGCGTAGCTGATTAGTGAGACCAGTAGCAACCCCAGTAGCCGCGTCAAGAGTTGTCGCCTGATTGATCTTGTTCTTTAGATCGGGGGTGAAGCCCACCTTGTCGACGATTTGAGCAATCGTTGCTTTCTTGGTTTGCGCCCCGTCCACCAATGGAACGATCTCGCTACCGTCCAACTGCTCGTCTTTCGGTAGCTCCCCGATTTTCACCGTCGAAAAATTATCCGCCATTTCTGCCTCAAAGTCTGATTAACGAATCACGGTAGAAGCCTAGCAGCTCTTCCCGACTGATCCCCAACACATTATGTTTATATTCGCTGTAAAGATGGATTTCAGGATTTCCAATCGTCGTTACAGGATATGAGCCGCCGTGAATAACCACATTCCCGTAACCGTTCACTTCGGAGAACAGCAGCTTATGCGGCAGGTCTGCGTCAATCATGTTATTGAAAAGGACGTTGTCGCGCATCCCTAGAGAAGCATACCCGTCATCATTAGGAGCATTGAATGCCCGATGATATGGATATGGAAGCTTACTATCCCAGTCGCTTTCAATCCCGATACACGCCCGCTGCCAGTTCCCTTCAAATTTGTTATCCATAATCCAGTTGAAGGACGACTGTACACCGATATATGCGTGGTACTTTGGACCTGCGCCGATTACCTTGGTGTGGTTCAGGAAGAAACGGTTATGAGTGCTTCCTACGTAGGCTTGTAGTAGACCTTCACCATGGGCAACCATCGTTTCAATGACGTTACACCCGATCTCGTTATAGGATGAACCGTAGGCGAGGTGGATACCAGCGGAGACGTTATCAATGATCCGATTGAAGTGAACCGCGTTCCTGCAGGAGCCGTCCTGCATGCTGATGCCGCGTGTATTGTTCCGCAACGTGCAATGATTAATCTTTGAATCAACCACACCAGAGAACATCACACCGTAGTAACCGCCGTCCACTGTTGTATGACTGACACGGACCTTTGATGCGGGGATGGGGCTTACCAGCGCACTATGAGTGCTTCTCCATGTAGACCTTGCATTCCCGTCTAACCTCCCGTCGATCCTGATCGGCACAGGGATATCTTTACCTGTCCCGATCTTTGATCGGATTCCTACGTCCGTGATGTTCACCTCAGAAGCTGCTCTTTCCCTGCCTCGGACGAGAATAGCCGCGCCCTTTTGGATTCGAGAATCTTCACCCGCGCCCACAAAACGAATACCTTGAATATCGACCTTGTTGGGGTCAAGGCAATGGATGATTGCTTCATGATGTTGGAACTCTCCTTCTGCGATGAAGCGACCACCTCTAATCATGCCGTGCGCGTTTCGCCAAAGGAAGCCGCTCCGTGTCTCATTTGCGTCGATTTTAAAATTAGTGCCACGCGAGTAAATCCCGCGTGCGTGCGCTGGAATAGTAACCTCACCCTTGATTGTAATTGAGCCCTCACCAAATTCCAGCAATTCTCCCGCTGGAAGATTGGCGAAGGCCCGTCGAAGGTTTTCAGTTTGGTCACTACCGTCTAGCGTCACTCCTAGTTCGGTAGCTCTCATGATGTTTTATTTTTTGCTCAGTTGGGTAATTACTACGGTCATGTCAGGCAGGGGCTGGCGGGTCTCGCCTACAGTTGCGAGAGGTAGGCGAACAAGCCGATTCGGGATGTTCGTACCGAAGATGAAGCTAAAGCCAGTGCCAAGAGGAACTGCTTTTGCGGCTTCGCGTGGACCCTTGTAGCCGTCCATCGTACCCTGAAAATCATGAAGGTAGATTTTAGTCTCGGATGGTTCGGACGGGATTAGCTGGCACATATACATGCCAGCAACTGGTAGCGTCATCACCCAGTTATCTTGAGCTTTAACATCGGGATGGGTTAGATCAACCGAACCTAGATCAGCAGTCGTCAGTGTGGCAACAGGAACTAGTGCAGCACCTGCTGCAGGTTTCGCGCCCGCTTGTCCATTCGTGTATTCAAGCGCGGCAATGAATTTGGGGAAGGTCTCTGCTGCTTGACCGCCGCCCTGTGGAATCTTGGCGATCTCGTCTTGTACGAATTGCTTCGACGCTAGGTCTTTCGTAGCATTCGTGATTGCCGTCGAAACTTCAGCAGTGGTAGCGGCGTCATTGAGCTTCTGGGATTGTTGTGGAGTCAGGCCAGCAGCCTTGGCAACGATTTCATTCACCGTCGCCTTCTTCGTAGTGGCACCGTCTGACACTGGGACTAGTTCATTGCCCGTCAGGGTTGTAGCCGCCTGTAGCTCATCAATGGTAACAATTTTTGGATCAGCCATTATTCAACCTCGATCAGATTATTTTCAGTTGTCAGCAGTGCTGCGTCGTTAGCACCTGAGAGAACCCGTTTAGGAGTCTTCGGATTCGTCTTTGTAATTTTAATCAGGATATCACCGTGGAACTTAATGGCAGTATCTGATTTACTACCCAATACCTCGTCAACCGTGGTCGGTGGGTTCGGATTTGGTTTAGGGGGTTTAGGTGGTTTCGGAAGAATACCCTTTCCGCTGTAGATTGAAATAGCGGAAGCAAAATCACCGTAGTCGTTCCAGTCCTCAATATCCCTGTTACGGAAGTCCTCTGGGATGTTGTTTTTAGCCGAGTTATAGGCGACATGGAACTCTTCCCATGATTCGTTACCGCTTTCATAATGGGCTTTCTTCAATGCCCCGAAAATATCCCACGCGACGGCCCTTGGTGACATGATGGGAACGGGATTACCCTTTGCATCCACCGCGTTCCGATATTTCACCCATTTGGCACCGCCGTCTAGGATGGCAATTGCCCTTGCCAAGAGTGCTTTAGCATCCATAGAGAACCCTTATTGATAACATGGAATTATTTAACCAGCTTTCTATTAGCGTCCTTATGTATACCAGCCGCCCCAGAAAGAGCAATCGCATATGAGTCTACGACATCATGCGCTGGGCTATCCAGCTTATCCATGTAAAGCCATTCGAGAATATCAACCCCCTCTTTCTCTTTAAGGGTCTCAACCATGGCTTCCTTCTTGGCATTACCTTTACCAGTCCAGAACTTCTTAACCATGGTCGGAGGTACGACTTCAGGATAGATACCGAAACACTTCCATAGGTGATATTTCAACATCATTCCATTCTCGGCGATATTGAATGATAGTCCAGCGGATGCACCGAAGGCATATCCCTCCATGATGATTTTAGTTTCGGCGTTTACATGAGGCTGGATGTTCTGACAGATAGTCCGAGCGAGGAACTCATATCGTTCGGCGTCGTTTCGCCATCCTTTTTCAATCAGCGTACCCTTATAGTTCCTAGCCTCCACCGCGTGCTTTTTCTTGGCATTACAAAAGTAAAATCTGGAATTAACAAAACCATCACCTAAGATGCAGACGGCGGGGGAGGTGTAACTATAATCGATTCCGATGATATTCATAAGAGGGTATCCGTTTAGGGTATACCCTCATTTATCTGTTAACGAATCCACGGTCCCCGAACGGCTTTAGTGGTGGCCGTTCTCTTCCCCTTCCATACCTTCGGCTGGCTGGCAACCCGTTTCCATTTTGAAAACTCTAGCATGGCCTGCACGCCCTTGAATACCCGTGAGCCGATGACTTTCAGAACATTGACGCCAGCTAACACCATCGCGTTGATGTCCTTCTCTTCGATATCACTGGGGAAGATAACCACGCGCTCGCCTGCATTGATCGCCTGCTCAATCCTTCTACAGGTATTCACCGACCTCGCCTCATTATCCCAGATATGGATTGCGTTCCTGATCCCCAAATCCCACTGCCTATAGGCCATCAGGTTGGCGTCAAGGGTTGCAATCGCATTAGGAATGAACAGGCTATCAATCGCGCCTTCTACTACACAGACGGGCTTTCTCAGGTCAAGATCGTTCAAACCGAAGAGTTTCGGAGCCGTCTCGTCTACTTTGATCGTGACGTAGCGCAGCTCACTGGCTTGGATGGCACGTGCGATCATGAGGACTAGCTCCCCGTCCTTGTTTGTCTCTACGAGGATGA